>JABNAD010001158.1_pt1 | contig 10727 bp, 9 predicted proteins | sample 7240381 | NCBI WGS metagenome assembly JABNAD01 (sample SAMN11332834, study PRJNA596920) | anaerobic digester metagenome | biome: digested sludge; isolation source: digested sewage sludge-derived enrichment culture grown on H2/CO2 | place: Germany: Goettingen | reverse complement strand
GGCAAGGTTGACCGTTACTGTGGTCTTTCCCACACCGCCCTTTCCGCTCATGATTAGAATTTTCCGCCCTATCTTATCCAGATGATTCCTGATTGCCTTGTCCTCGGCAATCCTCTGTGCAAAATCCACACCTTCAGACATTCCTTATTCGTTCTCCTTCGGCAATCCAGCCCTCTGTACCTTACGATAAACCGCCAAAACAGACAAGAGAACTCCTTGGCAGGCTGGCCGCTTGCAAGCCCACCCGGCTTTGCACAAGCAAGCAAAAATGTAAGAAAATCGATAGTCCCTCCATATGTATGACAGAACAACTACTTTCACAGACTAGAAAAATTCCTGAAGCCGACTGAAAGACTCTTCGTGAAAATTGCGGATTGTTGCAATTGTGTTCCAAGTTTTTCAGAATTAACCTAATCATTTATCCTACCTTTACTTGAAACACCACCTCTGATTCCGATATACTCAGTACTAGTGCGTTTCTCGTAGTCCTTGACTACGGTCACTATAAACCTTTTTAGGAGTTCGTATGGTATTCTTAGCGCAACTACCGAAAGAGCAGCTCGTTGCCCAGCTCGAAAATGGGGTTATCCTCATGATCCTGGGACTTGCTACGGTGTTTGTGTTTCTTACGTTGCTGGTCTTTCTTACCAAAGGCATGAGCGCCATTGCAAGAAAGATTGCACCTGCAAAGAAACCGACAGTCGTCGTGAGCAGTCCCTCTGCCGCCACCATTTCTGCAAGTCCTGCCAGTGAGGCGGACATTGCAGCCGCCATCGTGGCCGCATTCGCCAAGTCGAAAGAATAAGTAACACCCGGAGGACAATTCCAAATGAAAAAACAAGTCAAGTTCATGTGCACCGCGTTCCGCGACGGCTTCCAGTCTGTCTATGGCGCACGCGTATTCACCAAGGATTTCATGCCCGCAGTAGCTGCAGCCCGCGAGGCTGGCATCTCCCACTTCGAAGCCGGCGGCGGTGCCCGTTTCCAGTCACCGTACTTCTACTCCAATGAAGACGCCTTCGAAATGATGGACGAGTTCCGCAAAGTAGCCGGAGCCGATGCAGACCTGCAGACACTGTCGCGCGGTGTCAACGTCGTTGGACTTGACTCCCAGCCCAGGGACATCATCGACCTCCACGCCAAGCTCTTCAAAAAGCACGGCATTTCCACCATCCGCAACTTTGATGCCTTAAACGATGTCAACAACCTCATCGACAGCGGCCGATCCATCGTCAATGCCGGACTGAGACACGAAGTGGTTGTTACCATGATGAGCCTTCCCCCGGGAAGCACCGGCGCACACGACCCCGACTTCTATGAAGCAACCCTCAAGCAGATTCTTGATGCCGGCATCGAGTTCCAGTCCGTCTGTTTCAAGGATGCCAGCGGCACCTCCACTCCTGCGTACGTCTACGAAACCATCAAGCGCGCCCGCAAGATGCTGGGCAAGGACATGAACATTGTATTCCACAGCCATGACACCGCCGGAGTTTGCATCCAGCAGTACATGAGCGCCCTCCAAGCAGGTGCCGACCAGGTCGACCTGTCCATGATGCCTGTTTCCGGCGGCACCTGCCAGCCCGACATCATCACCATGTGGCATGCCCTGCGCAACACCGACTTCGATCTTGGCATCGATATCAAGAAGATCCGTGAAGCCGAGGCTGTATTCCAGGATTGCATGAAAGACTACATCATCCCCCCCGAAGCCATGACCGTCACTCCCGAAATCGTCTTCTCCCCGCTTCCCGGCGGCGCACTTACTGCAAACACCCAGATGCTGAGGGACAACAACCTGATGGACAAGTACCCTGCCATCGTTGAAGCCATGGCTGAGACGGTTGCAAAGGGCGGTTACGGAACCTCCGTTACCCCTGTTTCCCAGTTCTACTTCCAGCAGGCTTTCAACAACGTCATGTTCGGACCTTGGAAGAAGATTGCAGAAGGCTATGGAAAGATGGTGCTCGGCTATTTCGGCAAGACCCCCGTCGCTCCCGATCCACAAGTTGTGAAGGCTTGTTCCGAAGCCATGGGCCTGAAGCCCACCACCGAGAAAGTAGTGGACATCAACGAGAAGGATCCCAAGAAGGGCGTTGCCGCTGCAAAGGCCATGCTTGAGAAGGAAGGCCTGCCCATCACCGACGAGAATATTTTCATCGCAGCTTCCTGCAAGGAGAAGGGAATCCTCTTCCTCACCGGCAAGTCACAGGTGAACGGCATGTACAAGATCAACCGCGAAGAGGAAGCCGCCAAGAAGAAGGGCGAGTATACCGTAACCGTCAACGGCAAGGCATACGGCGTCAAGCTCGGCAAGGACAATGCCACCGTCAATGGGGTGAGTTATCCGTTGAACGTCGGCTTCGGCATCGATGAGAAAGCCATCGAGGCTTCCAAGGCCGTTGCATCCGATGCTCCCGCAGCTGCTGCAGCCCCCTCACACGAAGCAGTCACAGTCAAGGCTCCGATGCCCGGCTTGATCCTCCGCATTGAGGTGAAGGAAGGACAGAAGGTTACCAAGAACCAGGTCGTGATGATCATGGAAGCCATGAAGATGGAGAATGAAATTTTCTCACCGTGCGATGGTGTGGTAACCAAGATTTCTGTAAGCCAAGGCCAGCAGATGCAGAGCGACGACGAACTTTTCGTAATTGCCTAAAGGAGATTCTGATATGATTCGTGATTCATTTATCCAACTCTGGCAGTCCACAGGACTGTACGGATTCATGGGGTTGGCTGAAGGCTTTGGTATCGGAAACCTCCTGATGATACTCATAGGCTTCGTCCTTCTCTATCTCGCCATCAAGAAGGGCTTCGAGCCCCTCTTGCTGGTACCGATCGGGTTCGGCTGCATCCTCTCGAACATCCCGATGGGATTCATCAGCAGTATTGACCCTACAACCGGGGCTGCCGGCTTCATCAAGCTGTTGTTTGATATGGGTATCGACACAGGGCTCTTCCCGATCCTGATCTTCATGGGTGTTGGAGCAATGACCGACTTCGGTCCGCTCATTGCAAACCCAAAGACCCTGCTCCTCGGAGCGGCTGCCCAGCTTGGCATCTTTGTCGCCCTGATCGGCGCTCTCGCCCTCAGCTTCATCCCCGGGATCAACTTCGACCTGTACGCTGCAGCATCCATCGGCATCATCGGTGGGGCCGACGGACCTACGGCCATCTATGTGACCAGCCGCCTGGCCCCGAACTTGCTGGGACCCATTGCGGTAGCTGCGTACAGCTACATGGCCTTGGTTCCCATCATCCAGCCCCCGATCATGCGTGCTCTTACCACCAAGGAAGAGAGATTGATCAAAATGCAACAGCTCAGGCCGGTTTCCAAGCTTGAAAAGATCATCTTCCCGATCCTTGTTCTGACCACCTGTGCCATCCTGCTTCCATCAGCCACCCCGCTCATCGGCTCGCTGATGTTCGGCAACCTGGCCAAGGAGTGTGGTGTAGTGAACCGTCTTTCCGACACCATGCAGAACGCCCTGATGAACATCGTTACAATTTTCCTCGGCCTCTCTGTCGGTTCGAAGATGGAAGCCTCTCACTTCCTCAATCTCAATACGCTTGGAATCCTGTTCCTCGGCATGGTGGCATTTGGTCTTGGAACCGCCGGTGGAGTACTCTTGGCAAAGCTGATGAACAAGCTCGACCCCAAGCACCCGGTCAATCCGCTCATTGGAAGTGCAGGCGTTTCTGCAGTTCCCATGGCAGCCCGTGTGTCCAGCAAGGTCGGTCAGGAATCTGATCCCCAGAACTTTTTGCTCATGCACGCCATGGGCCCGAACGTAGCCGGAGTCATCGGTTCTGCTGTAGCAGCAGGTGTCCTGCTCGCAGTTGTGCCGTTCATGATGGCTTAGTTTCTCCCAAAAAGTTCTCAAGGCTGTTTCATACCACCCGGTGTGAGACAGCCTTTTTTAGTATCTATAGCGGATGGCTACTTGCGGGTACATATCCAGATCCAAAGACCCTTCTACGGTATACAGCCCGACATAGACGAACTCGGTAGTCAGTGCAAAGTGCTCGAACAACACCGTCTCCACAGCTAAACCAGCTCCTGCTCCGAACTGCACCACCACCTCATCCGGCTCATATGTCCCGCCGCCACCATCCTTGGCTTTTTGATAGCTTCGATGATGAAGACCAGCAACCAGGTATACACGTCCGGCTAGAAATGAATTGATGGTATGGCTTATCAGAGGCAGTTGGACCTCGGAGCCGATGTTGTAGGCATAACGGTCCCGTCCTTCCTCCATGTTCGGATGGAAGAATGCCCCTCCTGCCACCTGGACCCCGAACGTTGGATACCACTTTTGATAGCTGGCTCCGATTCCGGCAAGCCGCCCCGCCTGCACCCCCAACGCCTGGTCATACGAAGAAAATACGTCATCACCCAATACCGGCAGGAGAAGGGCAACCAATAAACAACCAGACAGAATGACTCTTTTTGTATGCATGATTTCAGCATATCACCGCTTTCACGCTCTGTCCTTCCCCCCATCCCGCTGAATTCCTGCTTTTCTTCATCCTCGTGGTAGGGTATAGTACTGAGTATGTGGATCAGTATTGTATTGTTGCTCATTTTGTTCGTGCTCTGGAACACCACCCTCGTCGGGTACCGGGACAAGCAGACACACATGCTGACAACCGATGAATCGAAGGTGTTCTGCGAAGAGGCAAAAAGTATAATCCATACTCAAGGAAGCACTACTGCAATCCTTATGGTCCATGGATTTCCGACCACTCCAGCGATGTACAGCTATAGTGCACAGCGGTTCAAATCTGCAGGGTTTGACGTATATGTTCCGCTGTTGCCGGGTTTCGGCACCGATCCCAAGGATTTGGAGCAGACCACCTTCACCCAGTGGTTCGACTACCTCTGCAGATATTACGAGGACCTTCGATCCAGGTATCAAACACTGTATGTTTTGGGCACCAGCATGGGGGGCATGATGACCCTCAAACTCGGCGAGCTCTACTGCAACACGGACAAAGCACCTGACAAGCTGGTTACAATCGCAGCCCCGGTGGTCTACAACAGCATCAAGGAGCGGGTTTTCACCGATTGGCGGCTGTACTTCTCACGCACCCTTTCGCTGTTCGTTGCTTCCATAAACGCCCATATCGTTGCAGGCAACGGCGAGGGGGACGATGGTGCAGACAATTGGTACGGTTACGGGGGATTATTCATCCGGCCCGGCATCAGCCTGGTCCATGCCATGGGCAAGGTAAGAAAAGACTTGGGTAAAATCACCTGCCCGCTTTTCAGCATTCATGACGTCAACGACCGCGTCATACCGTTCAAAAACCTGAAGATCATAGAACGGGAGCAGAACAGCAAGGCTTTCCGTCTTCTGGCCACTGAAATGGGAGACTACAACCACTCGCGTCATGCCCTGCTCTCCTACCACTCAATCCAAGCATCACTGACCGATACCATTTTGGAGTTTTTACAGGAGAATCAGAATGCCCAAACGTAAGGACTACATCAGCTGGGACGAATACTTCATGGGCGTAGCCGTCCTCTCGTCCATGCGCAGCAAGGACCCCAACACCCAGGTGGGGGCTTGCATCGTCAATCCCGATCATAAGATTGTGGGAGTGGGCTACAACGGCTTCCCCATAGGAGTGAATGACGACGAAGTCCCTTGGGAACGCGAAGGAGCTTGGCTGGACACCAAGTATCCGTATGTCTGCCACGCCGAGCTCAATGCAATTTTAAACGCCATCAGCAGTAGTCTCAAGGGTTGCTCCCTGTATGTCGGGCTCTTCCCCTGCAACGAATGTGCCAAGGCAATCATCCAAAGCGGCATCAGGGAGGTCGTCTACCTCTCTGACAAGTATGCCGAGGCTGAAAACACCAAGGCTTCCAAGTGGATGTTCGACCAGACCGGGGTGACCTACCGCAAACTCGAACCGGCGCATGCCAGCATTCTGGTACAGCTTCAATGAAAGTTTTGACTGTCTGCCTGAACCCCACCTTTCAAAATACACTGAGGTTTACCTCCTTCAAGATCGGGGAAGTAAACCGTGCCTCTGAGCACTATCTCGATGCCTCGGGCAAGGGTATGAACACAGCCCGCATCGTAAGCCAGTTGGGAGAGCAGAGTATGTTGCTCACCCACCTCGGAGGACCGCGGGCCCAAGAGATGCTGAACCTTTGCAGGAAAGACAAGGTGGAAATTATTTGGGCGGACAGCAAGAGTGAGATTCGGACCTGTACCACCATACTTGCCGATGGCAAGGCCACCGAACTGGTGGAAGAACCGTATGCGGTCGACAGCAGCACTGAAGAGCCGATCAGAGCCCTCTACAGCGAAGCACTCCAAAGAAGCGATGCCCTCATCATCTGCGGAACGCGGGCACCCGGGTACTCGCCCAACCTCTATGCCGATTTTGTCAAGGAAGCAAAAACACGAGGACTGTTTGTACTGCTCGATTTGAAGGGAGAAGACCTGAAGCGCTGTCTCCCCTTCGGGCCGGATGTCATCAAACCGAACCTCAGCGAGGCCGCCCAAACGTTCCTCGGTCGGACTGTCGGGGAACAGGAGGATACGGCCTCGATCGAGATCTCAATCAAGCCTGTTTTGGAATATATCTATCGCTCCTATCATACGACAACCGTGCTCTCTCGGGGCAAAGAGGATGCGTGGGTGCAGGCAGCCCAGTTCTTTTCTGTACCGATTGAGCGTGTGAATGCAGTAAATACCATTGGGTGCGGAGACAGTCTGAGCGCAGCCCTGACGGTGTCCTTATACAAGGGTACAAATTTGCAACAGGCCGTAGAGTACGCAACAAAGGTTGCAACAAAGAACGCAAAAACGGTCCGACCGGGTACGATTTTCTAGGTTTTCAGCCCAGATTTTTGGTGCAAAGAACTTTTCACAGATTGAGCAATCGCTAAATTTGCAACAATAAATTATGAAATTTCGCAATTTTATTGGTAAAAAATCATACTTAGCGTAATTAACTAGATAATTATTTACTGCAAAACGCGCAATTTCTTTTGACAGCCAAACTTTCTCACTCTATACTGAATCAAGCTTCAAATCCCGCTCTGGCGGGATGGATATTTACAGAGGAGAACTTGTATGAAAAAGATTCTGACAATCGTGCTCTGTCTCGCACTCGTTGGCTCTGCAATCTTTGCAGCCGGTGCAGCTGAAACAGCACCCGCAGCCGCAAAGGACTCAAACGTAGTCAAGGTTGCACTGATCATTGAAAACACCATTGACGACAAGGGCTGGTGCCAGGCCATGCATGATGGCATTCTCGCAGCCCAGAAGCAGCTTCCCGGCCGCATCGAGTACAGCTACACCGAGAAGATGAAGCCTGTCGATGCAGGTTCCGCCGCCCGCCAGTATGTCGCCCAGGGATATGACATCATCATCGCCCACGGGGCACAGTACAAGAACCTCATCCTTGAAATGGCTGAAGAGTATCCAGATGTTTCCTTTGCCTTCGGTACTTCTGCAGAGATCGGACCGAAGAACGTCTTCACCTATATGCCCGAAAGTGAAGAAACCGGTTACCTCTCCGGCCTCATCGCCGGCATGACCACCAAGAAGAATATCATCGGTCTGGTCGGCCCCGTCGACGCCGGTGATGCCGCCCGGTACAACCGCGGATTCGTCCTCGGCGTACAGGCTGTCAATCCCAAGGCCAAGGTCATGGTCGCTCACTCAGGTTCCTTCAGCGATTTCGTGAAGGCCGGTGAGATTGCCCAGTCCCAGATCAGGGCCGGTGCCGACGTACTGACCGGTTCCAGCCAGCAGGCTCTCGGAGCCCTGCGCGCAGTTGCCGACTACCGAAACCAGGACATCTGGTGGGTTGGTCAGGATATCGCCCAGATCAACATCGCCGAAGGCTACAAGGTAATTGCAGCTTCCTCCTACAACTATGCATCGGTCATCGTCGGTTTTGTCGAAAAACTCGACAAGGGCGTGAAGGGCGGCGAAGTCATTCCCATGAACTTCAACAACGGCGGATTCGTATTCCAATTCAACGCTGCTTTGAAGGACAAGTATACCGGCGCCATTGAGAACAAGGTCAACGAAGCTATTGCTTCTTTCAAGGCCAAGCCCGGTACCGTCAACTACACTTCCGTAGATTACTCCAAGCTTTGATCGTACATCCCTGCCGGTCATGCAGGAAAGCCCTGCATGACTGGTTTTTTGAATCCCCACGGAGGTTGTAATCCATGGAACTCACTACAAAGAAGATCACAAGCCTCAGAATGGAACACATCACCAAGCGTTTTCCCGGCGTTTTGGCTAGTGACGACATCACCCTTTCCATCGGAGAGGGCGAAGTTTTGGCACTGGTAGGCGAAAACGGCGCTGGCAAAACCACCCTGATGAACATCCTGATGGGGTTGTACCAGCCGGATGAGGGGAGAATCCTCATCAACGGGGAAGAAGTACACTTCCGTTCCCCCAATGATGCCTTTGCCGCAGGCTTGGGCATGGTGCACCAGCAATACATGCTGGTTCCCAATATGACGGTTCTGGAAAATATCGCCCTCGGCTACAAACAGGCTTGGTCGTTTTTCAAGCTCGACTTGGCTATGGTCCGGGACCGCATCAATGAAATATCGAAAAAATACGGGCTTTTCGTGGATCCCGATGCTTATATTTGGCAACTCTCCGTCGGCGAGCAGCAACGTGTCGAGCTGGTCAAGACGCTCTGCCTTGGCGCTCGCTTTCTGATCCTCGATGAACCGACGAGTGCACTCACGCCCCAGGAAACTGATGATCTGATCGTGCTGCTCAAGCGCATGAGCAGTGAACTGTCCATCATCTTCATCAGCCACAAGCTGCAGGAGGTCAAGGACCTTTCGGACAAGATCACCATACTCCGCCATGGAGCGGTGGTCTTTGAAGGGAACACCAATGAGCACTCCCCTTCCGACATCGCCGCATTGATGACCGGCCATGAAGTTGAACTGCCTCTGAACGAGGAGGCTTCCTGCAACGGGACGCCGGTGCTGGATATCAAGAACCTCAACGTCAAGAGCGATCGAGGCTTTTTGGCCCTCAGGGACTTGAACCTGACAATCCGCTGTGGAGAGATCATCGGCCTTGCCGGTGTCTCAGGCAACGGGCAGCGCGAGCTTGCCGAGGCCATCAATGGACTGCGCAAGGTGGAAAGCGGAGAGATCATCTTCTACGGGGAGAATATCGCCAATAAGAGTCCGCACTACATCATCCAGGCAGGGATGGGCTACATTCCAGAAGAGCGTAACACCGAGGGAATCGTGCCTTCGTTCTCGCTGAAGGAGAACCTGATCCTCAAGGATGCCGAGCGAGAAGAATTCTCCAAGCACTCCTTCCTCAACAACAAGGCAATCGACAAGAATGCCAATGACCTGAGGGTGAAGTTCGATATCCGCAGCCCCAACATCGCTGTGGCAGCAGGATCGTTGTCGGGAGGGAACATCCAAAAGGTCATCCTTGCCCGTGAGCTTTCCCGAAAACCAAAGTTCCTGATAGCCGTCTACCCGATCAGAGGCTTGGACCTCGGGGCTGCCGAATTCATCCACAAGCAGCTTCTGGAGAAACGAAGGGAGGGAATCGGGATACTGCTCATCAGCGAAGAGCTTGATGAGATCCTTGACCTCTCCGACCGCGTCGCTGTCATTTTCAAGGGACAGATCCAAAAGGTTCTGGACCGCAAGGATGCCAACCGCCGCAGCCTGGGAATCTTGATGGCAGGAGTGAAAGATGACCAAACAGTTTAAGATACTCTACAAGGTTTCCATCATCATTCTGGCCATACTGGCAGCAATGACGATTGGATCGATTATCCTGATGACCATCGGTGCCGATGTAGTCAAAACCTATCGGGTCATCCTCTTTGAACCATTGAAAACCACCTTGCAGCTCAGCGAGGTGCTTCTCAGGGCGATACCGCTGACCATTATTGCGTTGGGCATCTCGGTTGCTTATCGCAGCGGCATCATCAATATCGGGGCTGAAGGCCAGATGGCTATGGGAATTTTGGGAACCACTGCTGTAGCCCTCGCTTTCCCCGAGCTACCCAAGCCGGTACTGCTGCCGATGGCAATCCTTGCCGGGGCAATCAGTGGTGGCCTCTGGGGTTTCATTCCTGGATTTCTCAAGGCGAAGCTGCAGGTCAGCGAGCTGCTTTCAACCGTAATGCTCAACTACATCGCCGCCCAGTTCTATACCTTTTTGCTGCGCGGTCCGATGCTCGACCCCGCCGAACTCACCATGGGAGGCGGCACCCCCCAGTCGATGCGCCTTTCGCGCAATCTGTGGCTGGACCGATTCCTTCCCGGAACCCGATTGCATACCGGCTTGTTCTTCGCCCTTATCCTCGCCCTGCTCATCTACTTGTTGCTGTGGAAAACCAGCTACGGATATAAAATGCGTGCAGCAGGGGCCAGCAGCCGGGCGGCAAAGTACGGCGGTATCAACGTAACATGGTATTTGGTGATCGCCATGGTGATCAGCGGTGCCTTTGCCGGTATGGCAGGCGCCATTGAAATTGCAGGCGTCCACCGCAGGGCCATCGAGGGAATTACCGGCGGCTACGGTTTCTCGGGCATCGTCGTAGCCCTCTTCGGAGGCCTGCATCCGGCCGGAATCATTCCCGCCTCATTTTTCTTCGGCCTTCTGATCGTTGGAGCCGATATGACTCAGCGCATGGTCGGTGTACCTGCAAACATGGTGAATGTGCTGCAGGGCATCATCATCCTCGTCATC
>JABNAD010001157.1_pt1 | contig 10740 bp, 14 predicted proteins | sample 7240381 | NCBI WGS metagenome assembly JABNAD01 (sample SAMN11332834, study PRJNA596920) | anaerobic digester metagenome | biome: digested sludge; isolation source: digested sewage sludge-derived enrichment culture grown on H2/CO2 | place: Germany: Goettingen | reverse complement strand
ATAGTACTATGGTTCTATAGAAAGGAGGCTATTATGGCTAAAATATTTTTTCCTGATGCTGATAAATCAATAAAAGTTGCAGCTAGTCACTTTCCGACTGAAAATTGTCATCCAATCAATACAAATTATGTTATTTCAATTGGAACAGAAATGTGGGGTAGCACTCCACATCATGTATTAAAAGTACAAATGGAGTATGATGGTAAATTGTCGGGTAGGCGAAGTCCTTCTTATCCAATGGGTACTGATGATTATAAAAGAGTTCAAAAGGCTATAAGCGAATTAATTTCAAATAATGAGTAAATATAAACGAGAAAGAGGCTGTTAAAATTGCAGCTTCTTTTTTTATTAAATAAAGGAGGATGATAAAAATTAATATAAACATATCAAAAGAAATATTCAATCCCGTATACTTCCCATACTTGACAGATTATTCAAATAGATATGAGGTTTATTATGGTGGTAGAGGTTCGGGTAAAACAAAATTTATCTTCCAAAAGTTACTCTATAAATCACTATCAGATAAAAGCCGTATCCTTTGCATGATGAAAACAACAAATGCAATCAAACAAGGTATTTGGCGAGAATTAATGGACTTACTGGACGAATGGCAGATAAGAAAACTTGGTAAAGTTGAAATCAATCGTTCTGATATGACGGTTAAACTTCCCAATGAAAGCGAGTTTATTTTCAAAGGGTTGGACAATGAAGAAAAAGCAAAAGGTATCTCAGAAATTTCAGACTTATATTTGGATGAAGCAAATTTATTTTCGCAGGACGATTTTATTGCTCTGAATGGTTCTATCCGTTCCAGAAAATATAAAAATCTGCAAGTGATACTTTCCTTTAATCCAATGAGTAAGTCAAACTGGATTTATTCTTACTTTGGCTTTGATACTGAAACGACACCCAAGAATACAACAATATTACATACAACCTATCGGGACAATAAATTCCTACCCGACACATACCATGAAGAAGTTTTACTACCTATTAAGGAAAGAAACCCAAGATTATATAATATTCTTGCGAACGGCTTATTTCAAACAACGGACAAGCTTATTTTTAGCAATTGGGAAGTACAAAATTTTGATGTACATGAGTTGATTCAGAATAACAATGAATTGCATACTTGCACTGGCATGGACTTTGGTTTCAGCAACGACCCTACAACAGTTATTTTATCGCTGGTAGACGAAAAGACCAAAACTCTATATATCTGTGATGAAATTTATAAAAAGGGTATGTTGAATACGGACATTGCAAGGGAAGTCAAAGAAAAAGGATGGCATAAAAATGTTATTGTCGCAGATTGTGCGAACCCAAAGGATATTACTGATTTACGGAGAATGGGCTTGGATAGAATTCGTAAATGTCGCAAAGGGAAGGACAGTATACTTCATGGTATCAATAAGCTGCAAGAGTATAAAATTATTGTCCATAAGAAATGTGAAAATACTATTTTAGAACTGGATAACTATACTTGGGAAAAGAATAAGCAGACAGGGGAATATATCAATGTTCCGATTGATGATTTTAACCATGCTATTGATGCCTTGCGTTATTCCATTCAATCCATTAAGAAAAAAGCTAATATATTAACAGCACGATTGTAAAGGGGTGAAAAATTGTATTACCTAGATAAAAACACAGCATTAACCATAGAACGTATTGAAAAATACATAGATGATTTCAAGTGTCGGTATCAGCCTAGATTATTGAAAAATAAGCGGTATTTTGATTGCAAGAATGATAAAATTATGAACCGTAGTTTTAAGGACTTCAGTAAACCTAATAATAAAATTGCTTCCCCTTGGGCTGAATATATAACTACTTTAATTAGTGGGTACTTTGCTGGGAAAAGTATTACATATGATACGCAGAGCGAAGAATTGAAAACTATTTTATCTTCATATACAGTAAAGGAAGTTTCGCATAACCAGAGCATAGCTAAGGATTGCTCCATCTATGGTATTGGTGCGGAGCTTCTTTTTATTAATGAAGATAAACAGGTACAATTTGAGAAAATTGAACCTAGTACAGTTATTCCTATCTATTCCACCGATATTACCAAGGAATTAAATTACTGTATTCGTTTTTGGGATTGTACTGATATTTTGACCAATGAAACCACTACTATGATTGAGGTTTATGACAGCAGAGAAGTCACTTATTATAGTAAGTCTGTAAATGGAACTATCTGTACAGGTAGAGTAAGCCACTATTTTAAAGAAGTTCCTATTAATATGTACTATAACAATGAGGATTTAACAGGGGATGGGGAGAAGGTACATCATTTAATTGATGGATATGACTTATCTTTATCAGATACAGCCAATTTCAGAGAAGAATTGAATGATTCCTATTTGCTTGCAATTAACACTGGATTAGCTAATGAAGATATTTATGCTATGAAGCAGAATCGAATTCTTGCAGTAGATGGAATTGGAGAAGGGCAACAAACAAGCATTTCATTCTTGAATAAGGATTCCAATGATACCGAGAATGAAAATTATAAAAATCGCCTTGCAAGTGATATTAAAATGTTCTCATGCATTAGCGAATTGGAGAATAAGAGCCATACTACAGCAACACAGGCAAAATTAAGTTTATTATCTCTCGAGCAGAAATGTGCTATCAAAGAAACCTATTTTCGCAAAGCATTATTGAACCGCTGGGAAATGGTATGTAATTATTATAATCTATTGGGGAGCAGTATTTCTATTGACGATTTGAAGATTACCTTTTTAAGGAATATTCCGTTGGATTTAGTAAGTATAGGTGATTTTGTAGCTAAAATGGCACCTTATATTAGCAAGCGTTCGCTAATTTCACAGATTCCGTTTATTTCAGATATAGACGGGGAATTGTCCGCAATAGAGCATGAAAACTCTATAAATTCATATGAAGAAGATATTTTGAGTGGTGATGATAATGAACAATAAAGCTTATTGGGCTGAAAGAATGGAGAATGCGCTTAAGCTATCTGAAAAGCAAGTGACACGTCCACTAAAAGTATTGTATCGGAAAGCCTTTAAAAATATCAGAACTGAGTTACTTAATATTTGGCTTGATATGGCTGGTGAGGGTGAAATATCCCAATCAGCCTTATATCAGAGAAATAGAATGTCGAATTTACAGGCATTACTATCTAAAGAATTAAGAAAGCTTGGAGAAACGAATATAGAGTATATGCAGACAGCCCTATATAATACTTTTCAAAATGGCTATGAATCTATGGATAAATTTCTAGGCATTAAGGGTACATTCTCATTTCTGGATGAACAGGTGGCGAAGCAGATTGTTTGCCAAAATTACAAGGGAGCTACTTTTTCAGAACGTATATGGAGTGATATGGATAAATTGCGTTTGCACATTGAGGATGGTATTACCAAGTCAGCATTACAGGGGAAAGACGTAAGAAAAGTATCAAAGGAATTGCAGGATAAAATGAATGTGGCATATTCAAGCAGTAAACGGATTACTGTAACGGAATCGGGACGTATATTTAATGAATCTTGCCGACAAAAGGCAATGGACAGGGGATATACAACTTACAGTATTCTGATTGAGCCAGATGCTTGTGAGGATTGTGTTAGGGAATTTACAGGGAAACATTTTAATATAAATGAGAGTATACTTCCTTTGCATCCAAACTGCAAATGTGCGATAATTATTGACATTTAGTAAAAAACCCTGCATAATGTAAATATAGATTATTTTCTATTGACATAGCTACCGATATATGGTAGCATGCAAAAGTTTATATTAAGGGAATAGTTCGGTTAAGTAATTAGTAATTTAGATTAGTTTCTACGGCAATAGAAACTTGTAAATCTAATTAATGCTTGATTGCTACAATTATTGCATACAATACTATTAAAGAATAAACGTCAATGTTCTGTATAATAATCAACCTCCTTTCAATGAAAGGATATTGAAACTATTCCCTTATGTAATATATTATACCAAATGTTATCCACAACCGCAATCCTTAAAAATGTTTTGTCCCACGCATTTGTTTTTTGTCCCACAAATCCATGATTTTTAAACACCCTGCAATAAGGGTGTTATTTTTATGCCTTTTTAGGGGTTAGGCTTTAAATAAACAACTATTACAACAAAGAATTTAAGGGTTGGCAAATTTGCCGAAACTTCATAGGAGGAATTTATTATGGAAGAAAATAAAGATAACATTAATGTTAATGAAACTGAACCACAGGAAACAGAGGTAAAAACATACACTCAAGAAGAGGTTATGGCTTTGCTTCAAGCCGAAGCCGATAAACGAGTAACACAGGCTTTGAAAAAACAGCAAAAAGATTATGAAAAGAAGCTTTCTCTTTCTGGCTTGGATGAACAGCAGAGAAAACAGGCTGAAAAGGATATGGAAATTCAAGAGTTGAAAGACAAACTTAGAGAGTTTAATGTAATGCAGACAAAGACAGAAATTACCAAAGTATTATCTGCTAGGGGCTTAGATGCACGTTTTGCAGATTTAATTGAGATTGGTGACGATGTGGAAGAAGCACAAGCTAGGATTGATAGTTTGGACAAACTTTTTAAGGCGGCGGTTGCAAAGGAAGTGCAGTCAAGAATTGGTAGTAATACACCGAAAGCTTCTACAATTGGGCTTGAGGTGGGGATGACCAAAGAAAAATTTTCACAGTTAAATGACAATGAAAAGATTGCTTTTTTAAAGAGCAATCCTGATTTTTTAAAATAAGGAGACGATAAATTATGGCAACGATTAATGGAAATATAACAACAACTCAAAATACAACAGAAGGTTATATTGAAGCACTTGTAGTAAAAAATGCATTTGAAACAGCAATCAAATCTTTGATTAGTGCAAAGAATTTATTTACAACTAAATTTACCTTACAGGGGGAAGATGGGGATTTAATTCGAAAAATTACCTATACATATGAGGGCGGTGTAGTAGATGCTGATACAGGTGAAGTAGTACCTTCAGAACAAAGAGGAAAGCTTTCCCATAAGACTCATGAACTTAGAATTAAACCCTTTAAGCAGGCGTTTGACATTACAGATAAAATGAAGAGACAGAATAGCAATGTTTTAACTATGATGTCCACGGGCAATGCAGAAACTACATATAACTTCATTAATGATAGTTTTTATACTGCTTTGAGAACTATTACAAAAACAAGTGAATACACAACATTTAATTGGGATGCGGTAGAAGATGCCCTTGCAACATTGAATCTTGAGTCAAGAGAGGGTATGTTCTTACTGGTTTCTCCTAAGATGTATTCTCAGTTGAAGAAATCAGCGGAGGTTAAAGCTGCAAACAATGGAGAAATTATTTTCTCTGGACAGGTGAAAACTGTTGATGGTTTGAGCATTGTAATTTCTAATAAATTGGCTGATGATGAAGCTATTATTGCATCTAAGGATACAGTTGTATATGAATGTAAAAACGATGCAACGGTTACTACTGATGTATATAATGAATTGGAGAAGGAAACTTTTGTAACTAAGTTTGCTGGTATTGTATACCTTGATAACGAGAAAAAAGCTATTAAGCTCACAAAGGCTGTCTAAGGAATGTTTAGAGGGGTGTCTATTATGGATACCCCTTTTATAATGAGGTGAGAAGATGGAACAGTATATTGAAGTGGCAAAAGCTGTGTTTGAAGCCTATACCAATATTATCTATGATGAAACGAATACAAAGCACCTTACAATTCTGCAAGAGATGGCGAAGTGCCACAAGTCCAAGGAAGGTAATGAGGGATTAAATAGTATTTCAATTTCTGGCACAACAGAAAACTATAATGAGTTTTATCCTTATTATATTAGAGTTATGCTGGACAGTGTAGCACAGCCAAAAAGCAAGGTGAGATTTCTATGAGATATGAAACTTATAAGTTGTATCAGCTAGTAGAAACCTTTGACGATTATGGTAATAGTAAGAACGACACGGAATTTATAGAGGATATTCAAGTCTATACCAATGAACAGCATTTAAAAGTAATGGGAACGGAAACTTATTATTTCGTGAAATCCTTGCAAGGGATTACACCATACAATAAATTTGAAATTGGAGCAGAATATAAAATCAGTAATTCCTATCATGAGTATAAGATAACCTCGTTCATTAATGGGAGGCTAGCACAACTTGTTTTGGAAGAGGTGAAGGTATGAATGAAATTTCTTTGAACATAGGGAACATTATAAATAACGTACTTCCCTCTGCGATTCAGCAAGGACTTGATAGAGCTGGATATATTGTAGAGAACAGTGCAAAAGTAAAATGTGGCGTTGATACAGGTACACTTAGGAGAAGTATTACTCATGAGGTAGAGGGTGGCACTTGTTACATTGGCAGTAATGTAGAATATGCGCCATATCATCATGAAAAGAATCAATTTCTTGAGGAAAGTATACAGGAAAACCTACAAGAGATTATGAATTGCTTTAAGGGGGTGCTTGAAGATGCTGAATGAAATCTTGAATGTTCTGAAAGCTGATAGTGAATTGTATTCCCTCTTGGGTGATACTGTGAAAGATAGCCACATCTATATGAATAGAGGAAAAACGGATACTTGTATCAGTTATAAGTATTCTATCATTTCAAGTGATGGAATTAAGGCACAAAGCAAGCTAGAAGTAAACTGTATTAGTCCCGATTATGCAAAGGCTGAAAGTATTCTCGACAGGGTAAAACAGCTATTAATTACAATAGGCAACAGACAATTAAACAATGATATATTAAATGTAGCCTTGAATGGTGGAGGGAGTCTTTATATAGAAGAAACCAAACAACACATCATTAAGGCTTATTTTATTTTGACAATTCGAGAAAGGATGATATAAACATGGAAAGAATTCTATTAGGTAGTGGTGATTTATTCTGTTTAGAATTTACTGGAACAATCCCAGAATATGCAGATATTGAAAAAGCCGAGAATATGTTAGCTGAAATTCAAGGCGGCGCAACTATTAGCTATTCTCCCACATTCTATGAAGCTGAAGTAGATAGTGGTAGAGTTAGCAAGAAATTTATTACCAAAGAAGAAGCTGTATTGAAAACTGGTATTGCAACGCTAGACGGTAATACGATTAAAAAGTTATGTTCTACCGCAAGAGTGTCGGAGGATGCAGAGAAGAAAACACGTACCGTTAAGATTGGTGGTGCTAGTAATTATGATGGTAAGAAGTATCTTATTCATTTCTTACATAGAGATGCTGTTGACGGTGATGTAAGAGTAACAATCGTTGGTAGTAACGAAGCAGGATTTGAGTTTGCATTTGCAAAAGACAAGGAAACAATCGTAAATGCTGAGTTTAAAGCACAGGCATTAGATAAAGAGGGAACTCTTATCATTTACAATGAAGAAGATAGTACAATTACAGCGTAAACAAATGGTTTAAAGGGTGTCAATTAAATTGATGCCCTTTTATTTATTTAAAGGAGAATGCAGATGATTGATTTAAGTAAGGTATCACAGGAGAGTTATAAAATTAAATTACCTAATAAAGATATTCTAAAAATTAAAAAGCCAACTCAGGCAATGTATAAGACCATGAATGAGATGGTAGAAAATGATATGGAGGAAATTGAAATCATTGAAACATTGTATAGATTGATGTTGAGGATTTTCAATAGAAACTTAAATGATATTGAGTTTACAGATGATGAAATCTCAGAAATGATGGATATTAAAACAGCTATGGCAGTATTAAAGGATTATCTTCAATTTAGTGTGGGACAGTTGGGGGAGTAGTTTTCCCCATGAAACCTTCAAAAAATGGGGATGAAGAAAAACCATATTTAATCGTAGAAACAACAGCCATTAAAAAAGTATCTGATTATAGCGGTTTAAATTTCTCTGATTGTATGGAATTAGACATTTACACTTTTGCTGTATTGTTACGTGATGCTTTTGTTTATAACTTAAAGCAATCACAAGAGGGTAGAGATTACTTAGAAGAATGTTATCTTTTGCAATTTATTAATCCAGACAGAAGAAGATTAAGGGAACAGTTTGGAGGTGAATAAAAATGATTGATTTAGGCACATTGGTCACTCAAATAGTGGTTAATGATAATGGTGCAACTCAACAGTTAGAAAACTTTAGTGTCAAAGCCAAATTAGCCGAATTAAAAAGTATTGGATTAAAAGGTTCTTTAGCTAAACTTGCTGGTGGTTTTGCTATTGGTGTAGCAATTAAAAAGACAGTTGATGGTTTAATTGATTGTACGAAAAACGCACAGGAATTACAGGGTAGCCTAAACGACCTACAAATCCAAACTGGTATGACTGACGAAGAAATGCAAGGTATGGGCGATACCATTAAGAATATCTATGCTAAAAACTTAGGCGAAGATTATCGTGACGTTGCCAATGCCTTAGGCGAAGTTAAAACACAAACAGGGCTTACAGGAGAAGAACTGGAAAAAACCACCCAAAATGCTTTACTATTGCGTGATACCTTTGATATGGAAGTAAACGAGAGTATTCGTTCTGTAGACATGATGATGGATAAATTCGGTATTACAAGTGATGAAGCCTTTAACCTTATCGCACAAGGTAGCCAAAATGGTTTAGATAAGAATGGTAATATGCTTGATAGTATTAATGAGTATTCAGTCCATTTCCAACAGCTTGGGTTTGATGCAGAAGAAATGTTTAATATGTTTGCTAACGGTGCTGAGGCTGGTGTTTTCGATGTGGATAAACTTGGGGATGCTGTGAAAGAATTTGGTATCAGAGCAAAAGATGGTTCTACCACTACAACAGATGCTTTCCACGCATTAGGCTTAGATGCAGATACTTTAACTGAGAAGTTCGCTAATGGCGGTGAAGGTGCGGAGGATGCTTTTAAAATTGTTAACGGTGCTTTAGCAAATTGTGATGATGAAGTTTTAAAAAATCAAGCAGGGGTAGCCCTCTATGGCACTATGTGGGAAGATATGGGCGAAGAAGCTATCCTTGCTTTATCCAATACAAACGGTGAAATTAGTGCCTCTAATGATGCTATGGGAAAAGTAAATCAGATTAAGTTTGATAACTTTGGTTCTGCTATGGAAGGTATTAAAAGATTGTGGGAGACTTCTTTCATGCAACCAATAGGTGAAAGTATTTTGCCTTTGTTGAGTGGATTTGCTACGTTTATCTCAGAGCATGCAGAGGGAATAAGAGCCGTAGTATCAACGACAGCGGAATTTATCGGTAGTATTTTTGAGTTTATAGGAAGTATTATATCGGCATTTGTTACCAACGCTCAAACTGAAGGTACATATCTTCACGCAGTTTGTGAACAAGTTAGGATAGTTTTTGATACAACCATGAAAGCCATTCAAGATATATTTAAGATATTTACAGCCGTTTTCAACGGTGATTGGGAAGGTGTATGGAATGGAATTAAGACATTAGTTAGTGATGTTTGGAACGGTATTGTCACCCTCGTGAAGAATAATCTTGATGGCATTGTAACAGCTTTAAGCAATATGAAAGAAGCCTTTAAAAAGGCAGCGATAGCTTTATTTAACAAGGTGAAAGATGGTTTTGCTGACGTTTGGGATAAAATTACCATATGGATTGATGAAAAGTTAAATGGTTTCATTACAACCATTAAGGGATTTGGTACAAAAGCGAAAGAAGCAGGTAAAGAGATATTTACCAAAGTCTGGGACGGAATGAAAAATGTATGGAGTGATATTACTGACTGGATTAGTAATAAAGCGGACGATATTAAGGATACATTGATGTTCTGGAAAGATAAAGCCGAGGAAACTAAGAAAGCAAAAAGAGAAGCTGAGGGCGATGATTCAGACGGTAGTCACAGAAACGGTTTGTCTTATGTTCCTTTTGATGGATACAGGGCTATTCTGCATAAAGAAGAAATGGTTCTTACAGCAGCCGAAGCAGAGCGGTATCGCAAAGGTGAAAGTAATAATAGTAATACCAATGTTACTAATAATTTCTATGGGGTAAAAGATGATGAAACAGCATTTAAGGCATATAGAGCTACAAAGAAAGCAGTTAGAGACTTAGGCTTAAAGCCACAGTTAGTATAAAGGGAGGGGTTCAATGCTAATCACTAAAAGTACAAGATTAATTTACAAAAATGAAGTGGGGGGAGAGATTGAATTTTCTCCTTTTTCTGCTTACTTCCCAGAGCATATTGAGGAAGAAACTAAAAATAATATCACAACCAATAAGACCAATCTCATACATGGTGAGAATTATATTTCAAACACATTAGACAGTAGATATATTTCTTTAGCTGGTATTATTGATAAAAACGCAACAACACAAGCATTAATTAGAAATTTAATTAAGGTTGTCAATCCTACTTTAAAGGGAAAATTAATTTATAAGAATGAAAACGAAATTAAAGAAATTGAAGTGATACCAGAGCAAATACCAGACACACAAGAAGATGATGGTTTGATTAGATATGATATTTCTTTGATGGCTTGTAATCCATTTTGGAAGAATACAGAGAATGTTGAAAATATAGCATTGTGGACACCTAAACTACATTTTCCATTAGTGATACCACAAAACAAGGGCATTGTTTTTGGTTTGAAGAAATCAGCCTTTGAAAAGTTGATTGATAATGAGGGTGATGTTGAGAGTGGTTTTAGAGTAATATTCAAGGCTAGAAGTGGGACGGTAAATAATCCCAAATTGTTAAATAAACTAACAGGGGAATTTATTAGGCTTAACTATTCGATGGAAAAAGGTGATAGTATTGAGGTTATTAG
>JABNAD010000112.1_pt3 | contig 10745 bp, 11 predicted proteins | sample 7240381 | NCBI WGS metagenome assembly JABNAD01 (sample SAMN11332834, study PRJNA596920) | anaerobic digester metagenome | biome: digested sludge; isolation source: digested sewage sludge-derived enrichment culture grown on H2/CO2 | place: Germany: Goettingen | reverse complement strand
ACTGGAGTTTGATCAAAATAAACCTGAAAATTATTGGAGTAGGTGCTCTCGTTAATGCAGCTTTAACTATTATTTTATCAAGGATCTTTTTCCCTCTCTTAGTTTTAGGCCCGCTTACTGGAGGATTCTTATCATCTTACCATAGCAGAGGATATGAAGATTACGATAAAATGGATAAAAAAGATGGAATGGTTGTAGGGGCAATTTCAGGATTAATTGGAGGTTTAATAACAGGTTTATTATTCATTCTGGGCATTGGAGATATAACAGCCATTCTAGGAGTAATCTCCACTGGCAATACATTAATCAATGCATATATCATCATTCAACTGTTATTAATTATGAGTTTTGTTTTAGGATTAATTGGAGGATTCCTCGGAGTCACTGTCAAAAAGTAAAGTTCTATTAAAGATAGGATTACATGTGAATCAATTTTGTTGTGCCTATGGGCTTTAAAGAAATTTATGGGAACTTAATAACTATTATACAAAGAATTTGTAGATGCAAAAAAAATATAATAATTAGATTATATAAAATATTAACATGGATATTTCTTTTAATCAAATTGAAAATAAATAAAAAAGTTTTTTCACATATCATTTCTCTGTGATCCACTGGATCAATGCTTCAACTTCATCTGTTTCTATTTCTACTTCTATTTCTCCAAGTGGAGATAGGTAACCATCAACAAAGTTAGACACCCCAACAAGTGCTGCCTGTTTACTTAAAGAGCAGGTGATTTTAGTATCATGCACACCTTTTTCAAGTATTCTGGTTGCAGTGTCACGTATTCTCCTTTCTCTTAGTAACTCCTTTAAAATCTGAAGTGATTCTATACCTCCAGAAACCAGAACATAATCTTCACCTATTTCAATATCATCATAATCGAACATGTTAGAAAGAGCTTCGGTAACCTTTTCAAGATCCTCTGTTGGATTAATCATTGCTTTAGCCTTTACTTTGCATTTCATTTTTTAATACGCCCCTCACAACATTTTTAAGTTTCTTCACAGGCCCTTCATTGACGATCATGTAATCCGAAGTTGCGATCACATTTCCAATTCCAAAGTTAAGTTCACGCTCGTCCCGCTTTTTAAACTGGGATAATTCCATTGAATCATCATCCCTCATACGTTTTTTAAGTCTTTTGAACCTTGTTTTGGGAGTTGAATGAACTGCTATTACCTTGAAATCCTTGAAGTTTTTTCTGAAGATTTCAACTTCGTAGGGACTTCTTATACCTTCTATCATGTAAACATCATCTGCTGAAGCAGTATCCTGATTCATGTTTGGATTATGTTTTTTATCCATAGATTTTATTGATTCAACACAGCGTTCTGCTACCACAAATTCACCGTACTCCTCTCTTAATTTAACTGCAACTTCTCCAGGTGTTGAACCTCTTTTTTCGGCCTCATCTCTGATAACATCCCCCATACGTACGATGGGTATTTTCAGGTTCTTAGCCACCCTTGAAACAACACTTTTACCAGAACCCGGCAGTCCCGTAACCCCAATAACCTTCATAATTACGCATCACCAATATAAGTTCTTGAAACTATCTTCAATGATTCTTCAAGATTCTGATCATTATTAAAATTTTCCAGTATCATTTTAAGATCATCATCACTGTAATTTTTAAACTCTGCAACTTCCTGGATGATATTTGGTAGTGCACGTACAATGTTGTCAACGATGGTTATACTCGAGGTTTTTGCAGTTCTTGAGAGAGGATTGAGATCAACTGTTACAACAGTCTTTCCATTTGCAACAAGCGCCTCTGCCCTGTCACCATCTTCAAGAGGCACCAAAACAACATCTGCACTGTAAACTCCCTCAAGACTTGCCCTTGCCCTTGGACCTTCAAGACCATCTATAATTCCCTTTTCTTCATCTTCTATACCCAGAACCCTTCTGGCACCAGCATCCTTAAGTGTTTCTTCAACTTTTTCAACCCTGGAAGCGGTTCTGTAGAATAGGTTTATTTCTATCTTTGCTCCAAGGGTTTCTGCAAGTTCCACAACCAATTCCGCTGCAAGAGCTGTTGTGTTACCATTAACTGATATAACCGGGTTTTCTGCAAGTAGAAGTGCTGCTGCACCTGCTCTTTCAGCTTTTCTGGCAGTTTCCGTTGTTTTCTCACCTATGAGGTAGTCAAATGCTTCACCCCGTCCATGGGCTATCATTCCAGAATCTGCAAGTATACCCTTTTTGTAGGCATCCACTATCCTTGCCCTTAACATGAGTGATTCATATCTTGGATGATCTTTAGGTATCATATGTATCAACTATAGAATTTAGTGTATATATTACTTATTAAATAACTCCTTTTTTCAAAATAACCTTTTTAAGTGGAAATATTTTTATTTAAAATAATAATAAAATGATTTTTGATATTTAAACCTACTTAGCCATAAAATAGTAAGAGGTAAGATCCCATTTTTTTTATTCACACACTGCAAATTGGGATGTCAAAAAAAATGGATGGATTTAAAATTTTGTTTTAACTTTTTCTATTATGTCTGTGGGTTTGTTTCCAGTTAAATTCATGAACTTCTCTTCCAACTTAACCTTCACAAAATCTCCTTCAACTGCTCCGATGGTGTTTTCCACCATGTAAATATCAGGTTTAACATTTGAACGAATATCATATTCAATCTTTACATAAGCAACGTTTTTACCCGCTTCTACCACGTCACCATAGGTGTAGTTCCTGTAGTACCTGATTCTGAATATAAGGAATACAACAGCTACCAGTATCAATGCAAATATTAAAGTTGTAAGTGACGGGAAGAACTCAAATGAGAATGCAGTTACAAATGCAGAGTTGGTACTCACAGCAACCAGAATCAGTCCAATAACAACGTACATCAAAAAGAAGTCCCTATAAGCTGGAAAATCATTACTGTACATGAGTTTTATACGTTTGTAAAGCAGGTAAACAATGTAGGCTACAGTTAAAATTCCCAGGATTGCGTAGATAATTCCAGCTATGAAGTTGAATATGTAGAGTATTGACAGTATGAGGAATACTCCAGATAATATTTGAAGCCTTAAGATGGTGTTTTCCTTTTCCTTGTAACTGAAACTTCCAGATATGAAAATGGTATCGTCCGAACCATCCATTTCCCTACTTAAACGTTCAATATCTTCAGGTATGTCAAGAGGTTCCTCGGATTCATCTTTTTTACTGGTTATTTTGGATATTCTTTCCTCAAGATTTGCATTATCCTTTATTTTGTCAAAGTTTTCCTTGATGCCCTCAGTATCAATTTTGGATTTAATATCTCCCTTATCTATGTTTCTAAGTTTCTCTGGAATCTTTGGTATTGCAAGAATAAGTATTCCAATAAAAGAAAAAAATTTTAAGATTAAATCCCCAAATTTATTGAACAAACCCATGTGTTAACCTTCTGATAGTTTCTAATCATTGATTTCATTGATATTATGTTACACTAACTGTTATCACTTTTTCATTTTGTTTCCATTCCACAACAACGGTATGCCAACCCGCAGCATTAGAGTTAAGATCCTGATTGCTTAATTTGTAATCTGTATCCCTTGCAATGGTTTTGGTTTTACTACCTGATAGTGGCACTGTCATGGAGATTCCATCTGTCCCTGTTGTGAAATCATTGTGCTTTGGAATGTAAACACTCAAAGTTCTTTTTGAACCTGGTCCATTTGCATAAACCAGATCAGCAGCGTTTGCAATAGTATCTACAGCTGCCTTTGCATCTGATGCTTTGGAAACATCACTACTGGAACTTACTGAACTTCCAATCATGGGTATGGTAACTGTACCTAAAATAACTAGGATTACAAGAATCAAGAGCAAATATTCCACAGAAGCCTGTCCCTTAACGTCCATCTTTATCACATCTAATTTTATCATTTTACCACAATATAAATTTTGTTTTATAAATCTTTGATAAAGGATTTTCCCCTAAATGATCGTGTACAAAATCTTCTCTATTATGAAAGCCAGATCTCCTATAAAAAGGGATATTAAAAGGCCTATCAATATGGATGGGGCAAATGGAACTCCTCTTTTTATTCTGAGATTGTCCTCTATTTTACCTTCCTTAAAAATATTTTTTAAGTGTTCAATATCCTTATCTTGAAGGCCCGCTGCCATTGAACCTACTACAAGTTTTCCCCTAGGACCAGAAAGCTTGCTGACATCACCGGTTTTTATAGCTTCCTTGAATTTGGTGAAAAATCCCTTGTCATCAATTTGAATTTCTCCATCCAGTTCATACATGTTGTAAGCTGGTATCATTCCATCTTGAAGTTCACTTATCTTATAATTATCCTGCAGTGCCTCCTTGCTCACACTGGTTAAGATCTTCTTTATTATATTTATGAAGGTTATGGAGACCAACAAAAATCCAATACTTATCAATGTAATCTCAAATCGGCTGTAAAGTGCAAAAGCTACTGTAACAGCTACAACAACTGCTTTTAATTTATCTGGAAGTTTGGATATTGCCAGTATCAAAACAATCGTTAAAATAATGGATAGCATCAGGGGATAATCTATGAACTGCCTTATTTCAAGGATTATTGCTGCTGCAGCTGTTATAACTAGGGCTAAGAGGATATTTTTTGTGTAATCTTCCTTTATTGGGGCTAATAATTCATCCAGAAGGTAGGGCTTCTTTTTCACAGCTATGTAAAACACGAATATCAGAAGAAATGGGAGTATTGAGAGTATGCTGTTTATGATAATGGTCAGTGCAAATGGGTAGACTGCAAAAACTGGAAAACTCCATGAACCCACGTTGTAATTTAGGAGAACTGCTGGGAAGGGTAGAAGAGCTGCAAGTGCTGTGAATAATTTAACATCCCCCCCTGCCCAAGCCCCGAACTTCCAGAACAGGTAACCCAGTGCAAAGATCACTGCAGTGCAGATCACACAGAGGATGAGGAACATTGGGTTAGAGGTCATGAATGCATAAATACCGTTTAATACAATACCAATTCCTATTAAAGGAAAGGTTAATTTGTTTTTAATAACACCGTCTTTTATATCAGAGTAACTAGCATAAACACATGCTAGTATTGCTATAACTGCACAGATAAATGGAATATTTATTATCATAAAAATCGTTGCTTTTAATTTTCTAATTATTTATTTTAGAGTATCTCTGAATCCCTTTACAAATCTTTAGTAATGAGTGTGTTAAAGTTAAATTGAAGGTTTTTTTATGGAAAGGGTTCCATTAAACTCTTCAAAACTCTTTAACCTTAAATTTTATTTCTTCAAACAATCTTACCCTTCTTATTATCAATAACCGCTTTTATAAAAGATTTGAAGATTGGATGTGCATTGTTCGGTCTTGATTTAAACTCAGGGTGGAACTGACAGCCTAAAAACCAGGGATGGTTTGGAAGCTCCACTATCTCAACAAGGAAATCATCAGGGGATGTTCCTGAAATTACAAGGCCTTTCTCTTCAAGCAGTTTTCTGTAGTCGTTATTGAATTCGTACCTGTGCCTGTGCCTTTCTGAAACAATATCCTCCTTGTAAGCTTCCTGTGCAAGGGTTCCTTCCTTGAGTTTGCATGGATATGAACCCAACCTCATGGTTCCTCCCATGTTCTTTATCTGCTTCTGTTCAAGCATGATATCTATAACAGGATGTTTAGCGTTCTCATCAAACTCTGTACTGTTTGCTCCCTCAAATCCATTCATCCTTGCAAATTCTATTACCATGCACTGCATTCCAAGGCATATTCCAAAGAGGGGTACTTCATTTTCTATTGAGTACCTGACAGCATCAAGTTTTCCTGAAATTCCCCGTTCACCAAACCCTCCAGGTATGAGAAGGGCATCAACTCCACGGATCCTATCTGGGTTAAGGGATTCTTCAGCTTTTATCCATTCAATATCCACCTTAACACCATGATGGGCAGCAGCATGTTTGAGAGATTCTCTTATACTTATGTAGGCATCTTCAAGTTCCACGTACTTTCCAACTATACCCACTGTAACCTTGAAATCATCCTTCTTAAGTGAATCCACTATCCTGCTCCATTCATAGAGGTCAGGTTTTCTTGATTCCATGTTCAACCTTTTGAGTATGTACTCCCCAACATTTTCCCTGTTAAGCATTAATGGAACTTCGTAGATGGAATGGGCATCAGGTGCATTTACAACTGCATCCTTGTCAACATCACAGAAGTGTGCTATCTTTTCCTTTAGATGATTGTCTATTGGAAGTTCAGACCTGCATATGATCATATCTGGAGTTATACCAGTACTCCTGAGTTCTTTGGTACTGTGCTGGGTTGGTTTGGTTTTGAATTCACCTGCAGCACGCAGATATGGTACGTAGGTTACATGGACGAACATGACATTTTCAGGACCTTCCTCATTTCTAAGCTGACGCAGGGCTTCAAGGAATGGCTGGCTTTCTATGTCTCCAACCGTTCCACCAACCTCAACCATCACAACCTCTGCCTGTGTTTCTTTTGCAATTTTACGCACCATAGATTTTATCTCATCTGTTATGTGCGGAATGATCTGTACACATGACCCAAGATAGCTTCCTTTTCTCTCCTTTTTGATAACAGAACTGTAAACCTTTCCTGTTGTTATGTTAGATTTTCCTGAAAGGTTGACATCCAGGAATCGTTCGTAGTGACCCAGATCAAGGTCTGTTTCCATTCCATCTTCTGTTACAAAAACTTCACCGTGCTGATATGGATTCAGAGTTCCTGAATCCCAGTTCAGGTATGGATCTATTTTTATCGCAGTTACATCCACACCATAGGACCTCAATATTCTTCCAATCGATGCAGATGATATTCCTTTTCCTATTGAACTTACAACACCGCCTGTTACAACTATATACTTTGACAGATAAACCCTCTCCTTAAAAATATTTTCCATTAAACTTCGTTATCATTAATTAAATTTCATTATCATTAAAATTATCATTCATCATTTGATTTTTATTTAAAATGTTTATTAACTGAAATATTTATTCAAAAATTTTTATTAAACAATACATTAACTAAAATATTTTGTTTGAGCTATTAAATAAATCTTGACATTGAGATCAAAAATTTGCTCCAAATATAACCCTTAAACAAATATGCTCCCTAAAAAATTAGAGAATAATTTATAATAACAATTAAGGATTTAATGAAGTATCCATAACTTATTTCTCAGAATATCGTTGAATGATCATGTACTTAGTCAGAACACCTTCAACTTCAAGATTAAAAAAAAGGTCCCCTTCATTTCTACCAGTCAACCTTTACCAGCATATTCAATGAAATGTTCCATGAACCTGTAACCCTCAATAATTCCCTGGGAACCTTTTCGAGCTGATTCTTCATCATAGCACCTGTTTTCATCTGCTTCAGCCAGTGAAGAGAACATTGCATATGGAACTGGATCCATTGTATGGGTTTTAACATGCACTGGTGTTGGATGGTCTGGTAGAACTGCAACTGCATGTTCACCGAAGTCTGGAAGTTTTCCCAGGAGTTTTCCTATTATCCGTTTATCGATTCGTTCCATTGCCTTCATTTTCTCAGGCAGGTCTCCTGCATGTCCTGCCTCATCTGGCGCCTCAACATGGATAAAAACCAGATCATGAGTTTTCAGTGCTTCCAGTGCATATTCAGCTTTTCCACAGTAATCTGTATCGTAGTAACCTGTTGCACCAGGTACATGAACATTTGTAAGGCCTGTGTAAACACCCAACCCTTTTATAAGGTCCACCCCTGTGATGGTGGCTCCCTTTAAACCATACTTCTCTTTAAATGAGGGCATCTGTGGTTTAACTCCCTGTCCCCAGAGCCATATCATGTTCGCAGGGTTTTTACCCTCACGAACCCTCTTCTCATTGACTGGATGACATGTGAGTAAATCCTTCGATCTCTGCATTATTCCATTCAGGAGCTCTGCATTTTTGTCATCAGAAGGTTTAAGGATGTTTGATTCAACTGGTTCTCCAACAACATCATGTGGAGGTGTTGATTTAAGATCTGCAGCACTTTTCTCATGAGAGAGAAAGAGGTGTCTGTAGCTTGTTCCAAGGTAAAATTCACCGTAGCCTGAAAACTTCTGGTTCAGAGATTCTATGAGCTGTGAACTTTCCTCTGTGCTTATATGGCCTGCGTTGAAATCTGCAAGAATTCCATCCCTTTCTGTTATGAAGTTGCACCTGAATGCAACATCTCCCTCTTTAAGTTCTGCACCTATACTGGGAGCTTCAAGGGGACCCCTGCCGGTGTAATATTCTCTGGGATTGTATCCCATTATTGAAAGGTTTGCAACATCAGATCCTGGCCCCATACCCTCTGGCACAGTTTTAAGCATTCCACTAACACCATTTGATGCTATATAATCCATGTTAGGGGTTCTGGCACTTTGAAGTGGGGTTTTACCATTCAATTCTTCAAGGGGATAATCTGCCATCCCATCTCCTATTACAACAATGTACTTCATTTTTATATCCTCTTTATGAACGTTACAATAAGTTAATTCATCAATTAAATTCATTGATCATTTTTATTAAAAAATTTTATTTTAAATTCTTTTAGTTTCAATAAAATCCTAGCGAAGAACCCTCTTAAATTTTTGACATGAGAAAAAGGAGCTTATTCTTCTAAAAAGATAATTATTTGGATTTCCATATACTTATCAGGTCACTAAGGATTGCAGAGGCTGTTTCAACGGATCCTGCACCTTTTCCCACAACTGTTACATCGTCTGCAAGGTCTGTTTTGAGTGTTGCAACGTTGAGGGTTCCATCAACAGCAAAGGGTGATCCTTCACGAACCAGACGTGGTGAAACTTCAAGGGAGTCCTCTGATATTTCACCCACAAGCTTTATAAGGTATCCGTCCTTCTTGGCCAGGGCTATTGATTCCGGGGTTATCCCTGATATTCCCTTTACCTCAACATCTTCGTATGAAACATCCATCCCCATTATGGAATTTGCAAGTATAACAACTTTACATGCAGCATCTATTCCCTCAACGTCCTGGGTTGGGTTTGTTTCTGCTATTCCAAGTTCCTGAGATTCCTGGAGTATTTTTTCATAGGATGTTCCCTCCTTTGCCATCCTTGAAAGTATGTAATTAGTTGTGCCGTTTAAGATTCCCAGAACTGAGTTTATATCACAGCCTGCAAGTGTTTCATGTGCGAAGTTCAATATGGGCATAGCACCTCCTACAGACGCCTCAAACTTGAATTCAACGCCGTTGGATCCTGCTGTATCTGCAAGTTCCCTGTAGCACAGTGCAAGGGGGCCCTTGTTTGATGTTACAACATCTTTTCCATCATTGAAGGCCTTTAATATATGGGTTTTTGCTGGTTCGCCATCATCTATGTTGGTTGGTGTGACTTCAATCAAGCAGTCGTAATCCACATCATCCATAACTTCAAGACCTGAAACACCTGGAACTCCATATTCAGGGTATTCAGATATTCTGCCTTTCTTCGCCTTTGTTTCAAGGAGTAATTCAGGTTCAAGTCCTTCCGGGCATACTGCAGCTCCTGATGTATCTGTAACTGCAACCAGGTTAAGATCTAATCCGTATTTCTCTTTTATTTTGTCCCTTTTTGTGGAGAATACCCTTGCAACTCCCTGTCCAACTGCTCCAAATCCAAGCATAACTATCTTCATCAAATGTGCCTCCAAATTAGAAGTTAATAAGCAACTAGAAGTTAATAAAATTAATATCAGTTCATGAACTTGTTAAATAATTTTAATTCATTTAAAATCATCATACTATTATAAACGAGTTACAACCATCAATTCAGTTATAACCCTGAATATTGAAATTTGTTTATACCTCGTTGATAACTAAAAAACCCTTTGAACTTCCAATGTTTTTTATTAAACGCATTATGTCCCTTTTTTTACCGTAATCTGCTTCTACTATTATTTTTGATGCAGATTCCTCTGGATGATCTGACATCTTCAGATCAAGGTCTGCAACCCGTACACCCTCTTCTCTGTTCAGGATGGCAACTGTTTCATTTAAATCCTGTTCAACTATGTTCCCAATTATGACTGTTGTTATTTTCTCCTTTCTCACAACACCGTCAACTTCCATTATCTGAATATCCTGGGCTTCTAAAGTTCTTAAAACCATTTTAAGCGTTTCTTTATCCCCTTCTATTGTTATGTGAACAGGTACTGTTCCGCGTTCCGTTTTAACATCACGCTGGTGTATTACGGCAACTATGTTAGCTCCAAGCTTTCCTATTGGCTCAAGTGCGTCTAAAAGCTGACCTGGCACATCCAGAAGTTCTAAAACAAGGTTAAGTCTCATTTTTTTATCCCCAACCAAATTATTTCAATTTATTATGAAGTTTTATTAGATGATTATTAATTAACATATCTTATCTGTACCGTAAACTACTTAATCCCCTATCAATACAATGGATACGTTAATTTGAACGTATGAACTTTGGTACAACAGTTATTTTACCCATTTTCCTTTTTCAGCTATGAGATTACCTTCCTCATCTAAATGAGCGTTTCTGAGGATTTTTTCAGGATTTTTGTCTTCAGCTCCATCTTCACGTGACAAGTTAACGTTGTCCACTATGTAATAGGTTTCTTCAAGTTCAGGGATGTCCTGAAGTTCCTTTGAAAATTTTTCCAATATTTTTTCTGCTTCTTTCTCTATCTTCAAATTATATTCCCCCAAATTCTAAAAAGATGCTCAAAATCATGCTATTAGTAATTTTAAGCTGTAATTTTTAATTTTTTT
>JABNAD010001155.1_pt1 | contig 10760 bp, 10 predicted proteins | sample 7240381 | NCBI WGS metagenome assembly JABNAD01 (sample SAMN11332834, study PRJNA596920) | anaerobic digester metagenome | biome: digested sludge; isolation source: digested sewage sludge-derived enrichment culture grown on H2/CO2 | place: Germany: Goettingen | reverse complement strand
GGGTACCTGGCCGGTAAGTTTTCGGACGGCACCGTACTACGGATTTTAAAAAGCGGCGGAATCCATTATCAGTCATAAGGATTCCGGCTAACCTGCAACTAATTCCCGGAATAATTCATTTCAAAAGATTCTGTGCTTTTTTTGTGCTTTAGTGTTTCCGTGGCAAATACAAACAGCGCACCATTTTAAGAATAAACCCCGCAACCTTTGCCGGACAGGCTTCAGGAGCAAACGGTGGTTGCAAGTTTCCGTGTTTTTAGTTACTTTTGTAAAACAAATCAACGGTTATTATCCTTCTGAAAAAGATAGAAGCCCGCAAAAGACCTGTCCGATGAAAAAGATACTGGCACTTTCCTTATTACTGATCTCCGCCGGAGCCTTCGCCGCTTCCGCGCCGCGCAGCCTGGGGGCCTACCTTTCCCATTCCACCTTCAATATCCCGGGCGAATCGCCTTACCTCGAGACCTACCTTGAAATCATCGGCAACACCATTATATATAAACAGAACGCTTCCGGCAAATACCAGGGCAATGTGCAGGTAACGATGATTATCCGCCAGGATTCGGTGATCAAAGATTACCGGAAATTTGAGCTTCTGAGTCCCGAACTGGAGGACACCACGGCTGTGGCGCTGAACTTTATCGATCAGCAGCGCTTTATACTTGCCAACGGCAGCTACGAGCTTGATCTTTCCATTGCAGACCTGAACACCGCGGTAAAACCCACCGTAATCACCTACCCTGTGCTGATTGATTTTCCCGACGACCGGCTTTCGATCTCGGGGATTCAGCTGATCAATTCGTTTACCAAAACTACCGAAGCCAACCTGCTGAGCAAAAGCGGCTATGACTTTGTGCCTTACGTGGATAACTTCTACCCCTCCGACCGGAAGAAACTGACTTTTTACAGCGAAATATACAACCCCGCCCATCAGGAAGGCAGCGGCGAGAAATACCTGGTGTCGGCCTTTATTGAATCATTTGAGAGCAAACGCATGCTGAATGAGTTTGTCAGGATCAGGCGGGAAGAATCGAAACCGGTGATCGTTCTGCTGAGCGAATTCGACATTGCCGGCCTTCCTTCGGGGAATTACAACCTGGTGGTTGCCATCCGCAACAAAAACAACGAAGTGATCGCGGAAAACACCGCCTTCTTCCAGCGCTTTAACCCCTCGGTAAGCGGCAGCGCGCTGAACTTCGAAGGCATTGACCTGAACAACACCTTCGCGCAGCGGATCAGCAGCGCGGATACATTGCGGGAATTTATCCGCACCCTCACCCCCATTGCAACTGAAATGGAAAGGATTTTTATCAATTCGCAGATAAACGCGGCTTCGCTGACCACGCTGCAGCAATTCTTCTTCAGGTTCTGGCAGTTGCGTGACGAATTTGAGCCGGAAAAGGCATGGATCGCTTACAATCAGGAGGTTATAAAAGTAAATAACACGTATTCCACCCAGGTAAGAAAAGGATATGAAACGGATATGGGCAGGGTTTACCTGCAGTACGGACCGCCGAACACCATTACGGATGTGCCCTTCGAGACCAGCGGTTACCGGTACACCAACAACGATATAAATTCCACGGGGACCATTCCTTACCAGATATGGCATTATTATTCCATCAACAACAACCGTGAGCGCAACAAGCGGTTTGTGTTTATCAATTCAAGCCTCAGGGTCACCGATTACCAGCTGGTGCATTCCGACGTCAGGGGAGAAATCCAGAATTACAACTGGCAGCGGATGCTGACCCGTTCGCTCGAAATCCAGGACAGGGACGCGGATGACCTGCGGCGGGATAAGAGCAGATCGGCAAGAATCTATGAGCAGGGCTGGTAAGATTCAGTCTTCATATGATTTTATGACAATAAAATATGTCGTTGCTACAATCATCAATTAACCGTATGTTTGCATACACAAGTTATACTGATTAGCCTTTCGCACATTGGACAAGAAAACTGCCGTTGTTATCCTCAACTGGAACGGGAAGAGTTTCCTGGAGAAATTTCTTCCGGTAGTTTTGCAGTACAGCAGTCAGGATGCCCGGGTGATTGTGGCCGACAACGCCTCTTCCGACGGCTCGGTGGAATACCTGAAAGCACATTTCCCGGAAGTAGGCATTATTGAAAATCCGGGAAACGGCGGTTTTGCCAAAGGCTACAACGACGCGCTGGCAAAGGTTGACGCAGAGTATTTTGTGTTGCTGAATTCCGACATTGAAGTCACGGAGAACTGGATACCTCCGGTAATATCATTGCTTGAAGATAATCCGGAGGTTGCCGCCTGTCAGCCCATTATCCGCTCGTATCACCAGCCGGATAAGTTTGAATATGCGGGCGCCGCCGGAGGCTTTATCGATGCCTTCGGATATCCGTTCTGCCGCGGACGTATTTTTCAGCAGTTGGAAGAAGATCAGGGCCAGTATAACGACGCTGCGGAAATTTTCTGGGCTACCGGCGCCTGTATGTTTGTGAGGGCAGAGGTATTCAGGCAGCTGGGCGGGTTTGACGCCGACTTCTTCGCCCATATGGAAGAAATTGACTTCTGCTGGCGGGCCAAACATGCCGGCCATAAGATTATGGTTTGTCCGGACTCCCGGGTTTTCCACGTTGGCGGCGGAACCCTGCCCAAGCAGTCCTCTTTCAAGACTTACCTCAACATGCGGAACAACATTTCGATGTTGTACAAGAACCTCCCGCGTCACCGGCTGGTACCGGTATTTATCCTCAGGCTGCTGCTCGACGGCATCGCGGCATTCAAATTCCTTATCGACGGCGGTTTTGCCGATTTCTGGGCGGTGGTAAGGGCCCACATGAGCTTCTATCGGAGGTTTCCCGTTCACCGGAAGAAACGGCTCAGCATCTCCCACGAAGAGGTTTCCTGCATTTACCGGGGGAATATTGTGTTGGACCATTTTATCCGGAGAAAGAAGAAATTTTCTGCCCTGCCGCAACACAAATTCACCCGCTGATGGCCTGGATTATCCTGATCATTGCCGGAATTTTCGAAACCGTATGGGCCGTTTCGCTGAAATATTCAGAAGGATTTACCCGTCTGTGGCCCTCGGTGGTTACGGTGGTGGCCATGGCCATCAGCCTTTACCTGCTGGCGCTTTCGCTTAAAACCCTGCCGCTGGGCACCGCATACGCCGTATGGACCGGCATCGGCGCTTTGGGCGCGGTTACTTACGGTATCGTCGCCATGGGGGAATCCAGGGATTTGCTGAAAATACTCTTTGTGATGATGATCCTGGGCGGAATTGTCGGGCTGAGGGCAACCGCGGGAAAAACTTCAGCGTCCGCAAAGGCTGAGCAGGGCCAGGCGATAGGAAGCAAGACCGAAACCGGCGATCACCCCGGCGGCGCCCGCTGAGATAAAGGAGCGCTGCCTGAATTCTTCCCGCGCGTACACATTGCTCATGTGCACCTCCGCCACAGGCGCCTGAATGGCCTTCACGGCGTCACCGATCGCCACGGAAGTATGGGTATATCCGCCGGCGTTCAGGATAATGCCATCCGCGCTGAAACCCACCTCCTGCAGCTTGTTGATGATCTCCCCCTCTACGTTGCTCTGGAAATATTCAATCTCAACATCAGGAAACGCTGCCCGGAGCTCCGGAATAAAGGTTTCGAAACTTTGATCGCCGTAGATTCCCTGCTCCCGTATTCCGGTCAGGTTAAGGTTTGGCCCGTTGATGATGCATATTTTCATAAGGATGTGCCGGCTTTACTGTCTGGTTGATTTATTTTCTGATAAAAATTGTGCTGGACGGGGTTCCGCCAACGGAAGGCAACAATCCGTTGATGGTCAGTTCCTCCGATTTACGGTTGTAGGTCATTTTATGGGTGGTTCTGCTTCCGTCAGGAAAATCCTCCGGCTTAAAAAGCAGCAGTTCATCGGCCTTGTCCAGGCGATACAAAAGGGTATCGGTTCCGGTTTCCGGGGCTCTTTTCAGAAAGGCCCGGTTGCTGCTTCTGAACTCAATCTCCACCCTGAACGCGGCTTCATTCTTTTCAATCCACGGGCCCTGCAGGTTGAATTCATCCGGGAATTTTTCCTTGTCGCATCCCGCAAAAAGCACTGCAAACAGCAAAAGCAATATTCTGAAGGCTATTTTCATTCCAATGGCATTACAGTATGCAAAATTAACAATTAGCGGCATGAAAATCACCAACCTGAATTGCGGCAGATGGAATCCATTTGAAATAACTGCGCAGTTTGCGTTTATCGGGTAATTTATTCAAAGATCCCACCCCAGGAAATCCAGGGCCGGAATGACATAGTTTCCGGGCGGATGGGCTGAGGCTGAGGCAGAAAGACCTGCGACCCCTCCGGGGTCGACAATTCCGTTTGTGATTCCTTTCTATAAACATGTGACTCCTCCGGAGTCACAATTATTGATTCTGATTATTGGTATTGACCCCAGCCGGGTCATATATCTATAGAAAAACGATGTTAAGAAAATTACCGACCCCAGCGGGGTCGTATGTTTATTGACATTTGTATCAGGGAAAATATCCAAAGATTCCTCCCCCGGAGAACCGGGGTCGGAATGACATTGCTTTCGGGTGGATGGGCTGAGGCAGAGGTAAAAAGAAATGCGACCCCTCCGGGGTCGTGACCTTTTATGGCCGGATTATTTTCCATAAACATGTGACTCCTCCGGAGTCATTTTTTGGTTCAGATTAATGTGTATGGCCCCGGCGGGGACATATGTCTATAGAAAAGGGAATCCAATTAGTTTTGCGACCCCAGCGGGGTTGTATGTTTATTGATAATTGTATCCGGGAAAATATCCAAAGGTTCCTCAACGGAGAACCAGGGTCGGAATGACATAGTTTCCGGGCGGATGGGTTGAGGCAGATGCAAAAAGACCTGCGACCCCTCCGGGGTCGTGTACGTATATGACCGGATTATTTTCTATAAACATATGACTCCTCCGGAGTCATAATTCTTGATTCTGATTAATGCGAATGACCCTGGCGGGGTCATATGTCTATAGAAAAACGAGGGCTAGAAGATTACCGACCCCAGCGGGGTCGTATGTTTATTGACATTTGTATCCGGGAAAATTTCCAAAGATTCCTCCCCCGGAGAACCGGGGTCGGAATATCATCGTTTCCGGGTGGATGGGCCGGGAAAGAGGGCAGTTGACCATCAGTCATTCCGACCGGAGGGAGGAATCTTTATTGAACTATTTTTTGATAAAGCAACTTTTAACCAGGTAGTTTGCAAAGAAACAGAATTATCCCTCTGTGTAACTCCGTGATTCTCTGTGCACCTCTGTGAAACTTTTTTCAAAAAAAGGTAATCACAGGGATTTTAGCCTTCAATCTATTGCTACAGCATAGCAAAATATTTGTAATCAAACAGATACCAGAATTAACCGTGAGCTACAGCGTAGCGAGATATTAAAACTTCTCCTGTTATGAAAATATGCGAGGCTATAGCGTAAAGAAAGAGAATAATCTCCGCGATTCAGGGATTACATTCCTCTATGTAACTCCTTGATTATCAGTGCACCTCTGTGAAATTCTATGGAAAGTCACATTCCTTTCCAACAATCGAATCTCAAACTCCATCGCCTCCGCCAGAGGCTTACCGGAATTCTTTTCCCCTTATTTCTTGATTTTGCCATGGAATAAACCTTAACTTTGCACCGATTTCCAATTGGGGTGCCCTAACACTACGGGCTGAGATCATACTCATAGAACCTGCTCCGGGTAATGCCGGCGAAGGGAAGTAGAGAAAACTTGATTACGGAGGGTTAAAGACCCAATTCAACCTTCCAGGGTTTAATCTAATAAGAATCAACGCAATGAAATTACGCTTACTGCCGGCTTTGCTGGTATTGCTGCCATTTCTATCCATGGCACAGTTTACCCTGAAAGGAAGGGTGATTGACGAACAGACGGCTGCCCCATTGCAGGGCGCCCACCTGAGGCTGAACAACCGCCTGGTAAAAACCACCACCGATGCAAAAGGCATGTTTGAAATCAACAACCTGAAAGCCGGTCCCTACAAACTGAAGGTCACTTTTCTGGGATACAGGGTCTGGGAAGCCTATTTTGAGCTGGAAGCAAATAAATCGATGATGATTTCCCTTGAGCAGGCCCCGGTACTTACCCAGGAAACCATTATCACCGCCACGCGGGCCGGAGACAAAACCCCGGTCACTTACCAGAATCTGTCGGGCAAAGAAATATCAAAAAACAATCAGGGGCGCGACATTCCCTTCCTGCTGGAGCAGATGCCGGCAACCGTAGTTACTTCGGACGCGGGCACCGGCATCGGGTACACCGGCATACGCATCCGGGGAACCGATATGAACCGCATCAATATCACCGTGAACGGCATTCCGCTCAATGACGCCGAATCGCACAGCGTATTCTGGGTAAATATGCCTGATTTTGCCTCTTCTACCGGGAGCCTGCAGGTACAAAGGGGTGTAGGCACCAGCACCAACGGCGCCGCGGCCTTCGGGGCAAGCATCAACCTGCTTACGGAAGCGCCCGCTCCTGAAGCGTATGGCGAGGTCAGCAGCGCGGCCGGATCCTTCAACACCTTCCGGAATACCGTTCAGGCAGGCACCGGGCTGATGAAAGGCAAATGGGCAGTGGATGCCCGGCTGTCGAAATTAAGCTCCGACGGTTACATCGACCGGGCATTCTCCGACCTTAAATCGTTTTACGTTTCAGGCGGGTATTTCAGCACCAATACCATTCTGAAGGTCAATGTGTTCTCAGGGAAAGAAGTTACCTATCAGGCATGGGACGGCATCCCCTCCGGTATCCTTAAAACCAACCGCACTTACAATGGCATGGGATACTATACCGATTACCTCGGGAATGAAAACTATTACGAAAACGAAACGGACAATTATCAGCAGGATCATTACCAGCTTATGCTTTCGCAACGGCTGGGCGGCAACCTCACCGGCAATTTCGCCCTGCACTACACCCGGGGCTTCGGCTACTATGAGCAGTTCAAGGATGACGAAGACCTCACGGATTACCTTGTCGCCCCTGTACCTGTGCCGGGTTACGACACCATGCTGATCACCGAAAGTGACCTGATCCGGCGCAAATACCTCGACAATGACTTTTATGGTTTTACCTGGTCGCTCAGTTATGAGAAGCAAAAGCTCAGCCTGACCGCCGGCGGCTCAGGAAACCGCTACGAAGGGCTGCACTTCGGTGAAATCATCTGGGCGGAATTTGCCCGGACTGCAGGGTACAACCACCGATGGTACGAAGGTACCGGCGACAAAAAAGACCTGAATTTCTTTGTAAAGTCCATCTACCAGGCCGGCAGCAGGCTCAGCCTTTACGGCGATCTCCAGCTCCGGGGCATTCAGTATGCCCTTGACGGACGCGATGATGACCAGCGCGACATTACGCAAAGCCATGACTTCCTCTTTTTCAACCCCAAAGCAGGCATCCATTACGCGCTGAATTCCTACGGCAGCATTTACGCGGGATTTGCGGTCGCCAACCGCGAGCCCAACCGCGACAACTACACCGATGCGGACCCTTCAAAGCCTGCGCCGGTGGCTGAAACGCTCTTTGATTATGAACTGGGGTACAATTACCACAAGAACAACCTGAAGCTCGCGGCTAATCTTTATTACATGCGTTACCGCGACCAGCTGGTGCTGACCGGCGCCATCAATGATGTGGGCGCCCCGGTGATGACCAACGTTCCGGTCTCTTTCCGCACCGGGCTGGAAATCAGCTCACAATACATGCTGACTGAAAATATCCAGGCCAGCGCCAACCTGACCGTAAGCAGCAACAAAATCAAAAACTTCACGGAATACGTGGATGACTGGGACAACTGGGGATCACAGATTGAGAACAGTATCGGCACCACCGACATCGCGTTTTCGCCGGACATGGTGGCGGGCGCATCAATAAACTGGGCGATCATTAAAAATTTTGACCTGATGATCAACGGCAAATACGTGTCACGGCAGTATATTGACAATACCTCATCCACCGACCGCAGCCTTGACCCCTATTTTGTCAGCAACCTCAGGCTGGGCTATACGGTAAATCCGTCATTTGTGCGCCAGATCGAATTCAGCCTGAACATCAACAACCTGTTCAATGCCGAATACGAGACCAACGCCTGGATTTACAGGTATTACAGCGAAGGAAGTTATGGTGTGCTTGACGGATTTTTCCCCCAGGCCGGCATCAATTTCATGGCCGGACTGACGCTTAAATTATAACTGACATTGGAATCCGGGCAACTTCCAGTTTTAAAGGGTATTGCCCGGATTTTCGAAATACGTTGCATTTCTTACCGCACCTCCCCTGCCCTGCTGCCGGGTATGGTCTCCAGCACATCACGGAGCAAGGAGTCAAAATCCATATCATTGGTCTTCTTCGGTGAATAACCCAGCACAACGACTGCCAGGTCCTGATCGGGAAGTATAAAAACCCGCTGTCCGTTGTGTCCGCGGCACATATACGTTGATGCCGGTGCTGATGGTAGTGAACGGTCCGCATTCAGCCAGAAGGAAGCGCCATACGCCCCTTTGCTGTCCGGAACCGGCGTAACCGAATAATCCACCCAGCCTTCCGGAAGGATGCGTTCTCCGTTAAAAACCCCGTCGTTAAGGTAAAGCAGCGCAAAGCGGGCATAATCGCGGGCGGTGACATAGATGTAGGAAGAACCCACCTGATTGCCGGCCGCATCTGTCTCAAAGACAGCATCAGGCATCCCGATCCGGCTGAAAAGTTTATCCCAGGCATAACGGTGGTATTTTTCGTCATCTCCTATGGTTTTCCGCATCAGTCCGGTGATGATATTGGTGGAGCCTGAGGAATAGTACCACTTCTCCCCTACAGGATGGGCCAGCGGCTTGGAAGCGGCAAAGGCCCCGAAATCGCTTTCGCAGTGCAGCATCAACGTTACATCCGAACGGTTTCCGTAATTCTCATTCCACTCCAGGCCGCTCTGCATGCGCAGCAGATCGTCGATCGTGATCTCCTTCCGGCCGTCGGCCTGCCACTCAGGCACTTCCGCGGGCCGGTAAATATCCAGCAGACCGTCTTTAACCATTATGCCGGCCAGGGCATTGGTAAAACTCTTCGCCATGGACCATGAAAGCAAGCGCGTATCTTTATTGATACCGTCCCGGTAGCCTTCCATCACCGGCACCCCTTTATGCATCACCACAAAAGCAAAGGCATGACCGCCGTAGTAATCCTTCTCGATCAGCTTTTCCCTGACAGCCTGCAACTTATTGATATCGGCCCCGGTATTGGTGTCAGGAATCATATTTCCCACCGGCCAGGGCACAGAATCTGGATTAAACAGCGACGCTCCTGAAACGGGAAATATCATCTCCGAAAGGGTTTCAGTTTCTGTTTCCCTCACCAGGGTACAACCAAAACCATCCCTGTATACGGCAACTGATTTACCCCAAAGAAACCTGCTGACTACCTGCTGTTGTTCAACATCAACCTCATTGCGGGTGTACCTGATAAAAGAAAAGTTCAGGTCAAGCGCTTCCACCTCTTCCTGAGTCCGGCCTGAAACAAAAACCGCCGAAGCAAGATTCTTGGCCGCATATCCGGTGATGATGGGTAGCAGGGAATTTATATAAACAGCGCCTCCGGCCAGTCCGGCCAGTATGATAATCAGAATTCCAATACCAATTTTCCTTTTCATAATGGTAATTATTTGGCTGATGTAAACAAAGGTAATGAAATGAAGTAAAAACCATTAAAAAGAAAAGTAAGGAAAAGGCCTTATCCCCCGGAATTCAATCTCAGATCAGGTCCGGCCCGTAAAGCACAAAATCATTACCTTTGCAGCCTCAGTCAGGTAATATGGCAGGCATCGCAATCAAAAACAAAAAAGCAGGATTTGAGTACTTTCTCACCGAGGAGTTCACGGCCGGGATTGTGCTGACCGGCACCGAAATCAAGTCGGTACGCGAAAGCAAGGCCAACCTCACGGATGCTTACTGCGCGTTTGAGGGGGATGAGTTGTTTGTGAAGAATATGCATATCAGCGAATACAAGTTCGGCACCTATTCCAATCACGATCCAAAACGCGACCGTAAATTACTGCTCAACCGCCGTGAACTCAGAAAAATCATTACCAAAACGCGGGAGAAGGGCCTGACGATCATTCCTACCCTGTTGTATATCAATGACAAAGGCCTGGCAAAGTTGAATATCGCCATTGCCAAGGGTAAAAAGCTTTACGACAAGCGCGAATCCCTGAAAACAAAGGACACAAAGCGCGAAATAGACCGGCACCGGGATATTTAGGCGGTGGATCCCATTTATAAAGGCTTTACTATTTAAAAGGCTGGCGGTAACATCCTGATTAACGGCATATTATAAATGCCACTTGATGAGTTCCCGGAAAAATATTTACAGACTCCGACCCCGCAAAACCGGGGCCGGAATGACATCGTTTTCAGGTGGATGGTCTGGAGCAGAGGGAGGAATCTCTATTACTTATTTCCGGCAAACAAACCCTTATTCTGACAGAAGGTCAGAGGCTAAAGGATATTCGACCCCTCCGGGGCCGTAATTTCCTGGTATGACCGTTTTCTATAAATATGTGACTCCTCCGGAGTCATGATTCTGGTTCGGATTATTGGCAGTGACCCCAGCGGGGTCAAATGCGCATAGAAAGACAGTGGTAAAAAGGGATACGACCCCTCCGGGGTCGTGAAGGTATATGTCCGGATTCTTTTCTATAAGCATGTGACTCCTCTCTATAAGCATGTGAC
>JABNAD010001154.1_pt1 | contig 10777 bp, 20 predicted proteins | sample 7240381 | NCBI WGS metagenome assembly JABNAD01 (sample SAMN11332834, study PRJNA596920) | anaerobic digester metagenome | biome: digested sludge; isolation source: digested sewage sludge-derived enrichment culture grown on H2/CO2 | place: Germany: Goettingen | reverse complement strand
GTTTTTCTTGTACATCAGTCCCAAGTATCCTATCGTATATCCCTACCGGAATTGTAGATCTTAATAATTCGCACTCATACTGAAATGCTCTGACTAATTTTTTTCTATCCGTTTTGGTGATTGAGGCGTTCTTTAAAAATATTAGTATAAAGGCAAGATAATCCACAATGAAATTAAACTCCATGAATTGATCACCAATTTCAACTTTAATTAATTCCTTGATACATTTTGAAACTTGGGCATCTTTAAGAATATAGTTCTTTTAACATTGCTCAGGAATCATCATAATTAAATGTAAAGTTTCTTATTGGTTGAAGATGTAAGGTGATTAGGTTACGAAAAACGAGCATTCTTTGAATTTATAGCGCTGGGACTATAGAATCAAAAATTTACGCCTCTTATTTGGGCTAAAATTTGAAAAGTTGTTGTTTTTTATTAGGACTTGCTTTAGAATTAGAAAGCTTGATGATTTAGAGTGCGGGAGTATGGTCTTTTCAAGATTTTTTTTCGGGTCGAAGAAAAAGTATTGATGAGAGTGGTGCTTCTGTAGTATAATAATTAAGTTGCGAAACAGTAGCGATGACTCAGGAGGTGGCTGGACTTCCAGGGAATTCCTGATGAGCAAGCCTCGGCCTCAAGCCGAGACGTCGGAGTCATCGGCTGTTCGGCGTGCGCATTTTTTCGATGACACACCCGGGACAGTTTACGGTGATACCGCTGTTGTGCGTGGAAGTAATACGTACCAGAAAAGGAGGAAAAACATGGCAACTCAGAAAATCAGAATCAGACTCAAAGCCTTCGATCACTCTTTATTGGATCAGAGCGCAGAGAGAATCGTGGACAGCGCTAAGAACTCAGGCGCGAAGGTCGTAGGACCCGTTCCGCTGCCGACCGACAAGGAGATCGTTACGATCCTTCGGGCAGTCCACAAGTACAAAGATTCCAGAGAACAGTTCGAAATCCGGACTCACAAGAGATTGATCGACATCATCAACCCGACCCCAAAGACTGTCGATGCCCTTATGAGACTTGATTTGCCTGCTGGCGTCGATATCGAAATCAAGCTTTAATGGTTCTAGGTAATCCCTAAAAATCATTATGACCGCAAAGGAAGCCTTTGCGATCCGCTAATATTTACAGGAGGTATATGTAATGAAGAAAGCAATCATGGGAAAGAAAATCGGGATGACCCAGATTTTCGATGAACAAGGCAGAATGATCCCTGTTACCGTCGTTGAAGCACTGCCAAACGTCGTTGTACAGATCAAAACAGAGGAAAAAGAAGGCTACAATGCAATCCAGGTTGGATTCGGCGAGATCAGAGAATCTCTCGTCAACAAACCGAGAAAGGGTACATTCGCTAAGGCAGGTGTTACTCCCAAACGGTTCCTGAAGGAATTCCGGCTGGAAGATATTTCCTCATACAATGTAAAAGATGAAATCAAAGTAGATGTGTTCGCAGAAGGCGAAAAGATTGACGTTTCCGGTATTTCCAAAGGAAAGGGATTCCAGGGCGTTATCAAGAGATGGAACTTCAGCCGCGGTCCTGAGACCCACGGATCCAAGTTCCACCGTGCACCTGGTTCCCAGGGAGCATCCTCCGATCCTTCCAGAACCTTCAAAAATAGAAAAATGCCCGGTCACATGGGTAATGTCAAAAGAACCGTGCTCAATCTTGAGATCGTCAAGGTTATGCCGGAACGCAACGTGATTTTGATCAAGGGCGGAATCCCAGGTCCCAACAAGGGAACCGTTGTGATCAGAAACAGCGTAAAAGCTTAGGAAGGAGGACTAAAAAATGCCGAAAGTTGGATTATATAACATTGAAGGCAGCCAGGTTGGCGATGTGGAACTGAACGCGTCAGTGTTCGATTTCCCGGTCAACGAAGCTGCAATGCATCAGGTCATCTTGGCTCTCCTTGCTAACAAGAGACAGGGAACCCAGTCAGCCAAGACCAGAGCGGAAGTTTCCGGAGGCGGAATCAAGCCGTGGCGTCAGAAGGGAACTGGCCGGGCTCGTCAGGGTTCCACCCGTTCACCGCAGTGGGCACATGGTGGTATCGTCTTCGCTCCGAAGCCGAGAAGCTACCGGATGGCCATTCCGAAGTCAATGAAGAGAGTTGCCATGAAATCTGCTTTATCCTCAAAGGTTAAAGAAGAGAACGTTCTGGTTATTGACTCCCTGAAAATGGAAGCTCCCAAGACCAGAACTATGGCTGAACTGCTCAAGAAGCTGTCCGTGAAGAAAGCCCTCATCGTTACCGGTGATGTGGAAATGAACGCGTACAAGAGCGCCAGAAACATTGAAGGGATCACCATGGTCCCCTGCAACAACATCAATGTTTATGACATCGTAAAATATGAAAAGCTCATCCTGACTCAGGATGCAGTCAAGAAAATTGAGGAGGTGTACGCATAATGGCATTGAAGCTGACAAGCTGGGATATCATCAGAAAACCGGTCATCACTGAAAAATCAATGGCTGGTATGGAAGCAAGAAAGTACACATTCTTAGTTCATGTCGATGCAGACAAAACCATGATTAAGAACGCAGTCGAAGAGGCATTTGGCGTAACCGTCGAATCCGTGAAGACTCAGAACCGCCTTGGCAAGGACAAGCGGGTCGGCGTTCACATGGGCAAGCGTCCCGACACCAAGAAGGCTGTCGTAACTCTGACACAGGACTCCAAGTCCATCGAGTTCTTCGAAAACATGAACTAATTACTCTGGCAACAGAGTAAGTCAGGCCGCAATGGACTGACTTTCAGACCTGGAATCAGGCTGAACCAAAGCCTACCCAGGCTGAAGGGGATTTTATCCCACTATTGGCAAGTGAGCCAGATAATAATCACAGGAGGAAACAACAATGGCAATCAGAGGTTTTAAACCGACGACACCTTCCAGAAGACAAATGACCATGAGCACCTTTGAGGAGATCACGACCGATAAGCCTGAAAAATCGCTTCTTGTCACCAAGAAGAAACAGGCCGGACGTAATGCCCATGGAAAGATCACTGTCAGACACAGAGGTGGCGGACACAAGCAGAAATACAGAATCATCGACTTTAAGAGAGACAAGGACGGCATTCCGGGAAAGGTCGCAACCATCGAGTACGATCCGAACCGCTCCGCGTACATCTCACTCATCGTCTATGCTGATGGAGAGAAAAGATACATCATCACCCCGGTCGGACTCAAAGTCGGCGACAAGGTTGAATCCGGCGTGAAGGCTGACATTAAGCCAGGCAACGCGCTTCCGATGAAGAACATCCCGGTCGGTACTGTCATCCACAACATTGAGCTGCAGAGAGGCAAAGGGGCCCAGATGGTCCGTTCCGCCGGTGCATCCGCTCAGCTGATGGCTAAGGAAGGCGACTACGCCACCTTGAGACTTCCTTCCGGCGAAATGAGATACGTCCGGATCGAGTGCAAGGCTACGATCGGAACCGTCTCCAATACCACTCACGAAATTGAGAACTATGGTAATGCAGGACGCGTCAGACACCTTGGCATCCGTCCCACCGTCAGAGGTTCCGTCATGAACCCCGTGGATCACCCCCATGGTGGTGGAGAAGGAAAGACTCCGATCGGCCGTCCCGGCCCGCTTACTCCCTGGGGTAAACCGGCACTGGGTCTTAGAACAAGAAAGCACAAAAAATACTCTGACAGACTTATCGTCAAGAGAAGGAATGAGAAGTAATCCTTCGGGATTGCTTTTCACCTTGAATTCTCGAAGGGAGGAAGAACTTGAGCAGATCAATTAAGAAGGGACCTTTCGTACACGAAGGTCTTATGAAGAAAATAGAAGAAATGAATGCTAAGGGAGAAAAGAAGGTACTCAAGACCTGGTCCAGGTCATCAACCATCTTCCCCGAAATGATCGGTCACACCATCGCTGTCCATGACGGCAGAAAACACATCCCGGTTTACATCTCCGAGGATATGGTGGGACATAAGCTGGGCGAATTCGCGTTCACCCGCACTTACAGAGGCCATGCCTCTGAGAAAAAGTCCAAAATGAGATAGGAAGGAGGAGTACTAAATGTTTGATGAATTGAACGTAAATGAAACGGTAGAAATGACAGAGGCTCCTTCCACCGAAGTGGTTAACGAAGCACCGAAGTCCAAAAAGTCCGTTGAAAAGGACGAGCGCCGCAGCGCCGGCCGCGCCAAGGCAAAAGCCAAGCGTGAAGACCGCCGCGTCCGCCTCGCTGAAAAAACGGCTGTGAAGAAGGAAAAGCTTCATCTGACCAAGGAAGAAAAAGCAGAAAGAAGAGCAGCGAAAGCCGCCGCCATGGAAAAAGTGACTGCCAAAGCAGTTGCCAAATATGTTCGCATGAGCCCCATGAAGGTCAACATCGTGCTGGACCTCATCCGCGGCAAGAATGTCAACGAAGCCCTGGCTATTCTGCAGTACACTCCCAAAGACGCCGCTGTTGTAGTCGGCAAAGTCCTTAAGAGTGCAGCAGCCAATGCTGAAAACAATCTGGAACTGGACCGCGACGCCCTTTATGTTACCGAGTGCCACGTTGGACCTGGTCCTATCATTAAGAGATTCCAGCCCCATGCACAGGGTCGGGCCTTCTCCATTTTCAAGAGAACCAGCCACATCACCGTGGTCGTCGCAGAAAGAGCATAAGGAGGTAAAAAGCTAGTGGGACAGAAAGTTAATCCAAACGGATTCAGAGTCGGCGTCATCAGAGACTGGAATTCCAGATGGTACGCTGATAAGAAAAACTTCGCCGACAACCTCGTCGAAGACAATAAAGTCAGAGAATTTGTTAAGAAGAAGCTCTACACAGCCGGTATCTCCAAGATCGAGATCGAGCGGGCTGCCAAGAGATTGAAGCTGAACATCTATACCGCCAAGCCGGGCATCGTCATCGGAAAGGGTGGTTCAGGGATTGATCAGCTGAAAAAAGAGATCAGTGCGCTGACTCCTGATAAGAATGTAGTTTTAAACATCGTCGAAGTGAAGAATGTCGATGCCAATGCTCAGCTGATGGCTGAAAACATCGCCGCTCAGCTGGAAAAGCGTATTTCCTTCCGCCGCGCCATGAAGCAGACCATCCAGAGAGGCATGAGAGCTTATGGAGTCAAGGGTGTTAAAACCATGTGCGGAGGCCGTCTGGGCGGAGCAGAAATTGCCCGGTCCGAGGCTTACCATGAAGGAACCATTCCGCTTCAGACTCTGAGAGCTGACATTGATTACGGATTCGCCGAGGCTGATACGATCTACGGAAAGATCGGTGTTAAGGTCTGGGTGTACAAGGGCGAAATCCTTCCTGTTAAAAAGAACCAGGAAGACAAGAGCCAGAGAAACTAGGATCTTTTGAAAGGAGGAACGACACATGTTAATGCCTAAGAGAGTGAAACACAGAAAGCAGCAGAAGGGCAATATGCGAGGAAAAGCAACCCGAGGCAATTTTATTGCCTACGGCGAGTTTGGTCTTCAGGCCTTGGAACCAGGCTGGATCACATCCAACCAGATCGAAGCTGCCCGTGTTGCCATAAATCGTTATATTAAAAGAGGTGGAAAGCAGTGGATCAAAATATTCCCTGATAAGCCCATCACCGAAAAGCCGGCTGAAACCCGTATGGGATCCGGTAAGGGCTCAGTTGAATATTGGGTTGCCGTCGTGAAGCCGGGCCGCGTTCTGTTTGAACTGGCCGGAGTCGACGAGGATCGTGCCCGTGAGGCCATGAGACTTGCATCCCACAAACTGCCGATCTCCACAAAATTTGTTACAAGAAAAGATTTTGAAGAAATGGGTGGTGAAGAGTAATGAGGACCAGAGAACTTAACGAAATCAGAAAGAATTCTTCTGAAGATTTAGAAGCCAGACTGACTGATCTGAAGAAAGAGCTCTTCAACCTCCGGTTCCAGCTTACCACCGGTCAGCTCGAGAATCCGATCAGAATCAAAGAAGTCAAGAAATCCATCGCTCAGATCAAAACTGTTCTGAGAGAGCAGGAAATTGGCTCCGTTGTAGAGCAGTAGACTTTGAAAGGAGGTCATTAAAACATGGAAGAAGTTAAAAATGAAACCGTAGCGACCGAAGTAATGGAATCTGCGGGCAGAAAAAATAGAAAAACTCTCATCGGCCGCGTTGTCTCCAACAAGATGGACAAGACCATTGTCGTAGCCATCGAAACCAAGGTCAGACATCCGCTGTATGGAAAAACCGTTAATCGGACCACTAAGTACAAGGCCCATGATGAAAAGAACGAAGCTCAGATTAACGACAGAGTTTTAATCATGGAAACAAGACCTTTGTCAAAGGACAAACACTTTAGACTGGTCGAAATCATAGAGAAGGCCAAGTAAGGCTTTGGAAGGAGGTCAGAAATGATTCAGCAACAGACACTTTTAAAGGTCGCTGATAATTCAGGTGCGAAAGAAATTATGTGCATCCGGGTTATGGGCGGATCCAGAAGAAGGTATGGAAATATAGGAGACACCATCGTCGCTTCCGTAAAGTCCGCAACACCAGGCGGAGTTGTTAAGAAGGGTGATGTAGTGAAAGCGGTCATCGTACGTTCCGTCAAGGGAGTCCGCAGAGTGGACGGTACCTACATCCGGTTCGATGAAAACGCAGCCGTAATCATCAAAGATGACAAGAACCCGAAAGGTACCCGTATTTTCGGGCCTGTAGCCAGAGAGTTGAGAGACAAGGACTTCCAGAAGATCCTTTCCCTGGCTCCAGAAGTAATATAAGGAGTGAGAGACAATGAAAATGCATGTAAGAAAAAATGACAAAGTTGTCGTGATCTCCGGTAACGACAAGGGCGTAAAGAGTGAGATCCTGGAAGCGCATCCGAAGAAGGGCACGGTTCTGGTGAAAGATGTCAACATCGTCACCAAGCACCTCAAGGCCTCCAAGAATGCCATGAAATCCGAGATCGTTAAGATGGAAGCGCCCATCAATTCCAGCAAGGTCATGCTGTGGTGCGAAACCTGTAAAAAAGGCGTACGTCCCAGCTACCGCTTCCGGGAAGACGGTGCCAAAGTACGGTACTGCAAAGCCTGCGACAGCGAACTTTAAACAGGAGGTAACATATGCCAAGATTACAGGATAAATACAACAATGAAGTTGTAGCAGCCATGATGGAAAAGTTTGGATACAAGAACGTCATGGAAGTGCCAAAGCTCGAAAAGATCGTGATCAATATGGGCGTTGGCGAAGCTAAGGAAAACTCCAAAGTTCTGGAATCCGCCGTATCGGACCTCCAGATCATCTCCGGACAGAAGCCGGTCATTACCCGTGCGAAGAAATCCGTTGCCAACTTCAAATTAAGAGAGAACATGGCCATCGGAGCCAAGGTCACCTTAAGAAAAGCGAACATGTACGAATTCGCTGACAAACTCATCAACATCGCTCTTCCCCGTGTCCGCGATTTCCGTGGAATTTCAGACAAGAGCTTTGACGGAAGAGGCAACTACTCGCTGGGTATTAAAGAACAGCTCATTTTCCCGGAAATCGAATACGATAAGATCGATAAAGTCCGGGGAATGGACATTGTGTTCGTAACCACAGCAAAAACCGATGAGGAAGCCAGAGAACTGTTAAGATTCCTCGGCATGCCCTTCGCACAGAACTAGGAGGTAAATAGATTTGGCACGTAAAGCTATGATCGAAAAATGGAAGAGAGAACCGAAATTCTCATCCCGGGCTTACACAAGATGCAGAATCTGTGGAAGACCTCACTCAGTATTGAAAAAATATGGTGTATGCCGTATATGCTTCAGAGAACTTGCGTATAAGGGCGAAATCCCAGGCGTGCGCAAGGCCAGCTGGTAATTTTAGGAAAGGAGGCATATAAGATATGATGACAGATCCGATTGCGGACCTTTTAACAAGAATCAGGAACGCAAATGATGCAAGGCATGAATCAGTGGAAGTACCGTCTTCCAAGGTCAAGAAAGCCGTTGTGGAGATCCTTCTGCAGGAAGGCTATATCAAGAGTGTAGAAGAGTACAACGTGGGAATCATTCCCATGATGAAGCTCACTTTGAAGTATGGCGAAGGCAAGGAGAAGGTAATTAAGGGACTCAAGAGAATCTCGAAGCCCGGATTAAGAGTATATTGCAAGTCAGGTGAAGTTCCGAAGGTTCTGAATGGCCTGGGCACTGCCGTGATCTCAACCTCCAAGGGGATGGTCGCGGATAAGGAAGCCCGTAATTTAGGACTCGGCGGCGAAGTAATCTGCTACATCTGGTAGAAGTTACAGCTAAGGAGGAAACTATAGTATGTCAAGAGTAGGCAAAGCGCCGATAGCAATTCCCAATGGTGTAACTTTCACAGTGTCAGACGACAATGTCGTCACTGTCAAGGGACCAAAAGGACAGCTTGAAAAAGCGTTTAACAATAGAATGAATATCGAGAAGAATGAGAACAACGAAATCGTTGTAACCAGACCTTCCGATCTGAAGGAAGACCGTGCCCTGCATGGCCTGACCAGAGCTCTCATCAACAACATGGTTGTCGGTGTTACCGCTGGTTACCAGAAGAACCTTGAACTCAACGGCGTCGGTTACAGAGCCAGCGTTCAGGGAAACAAGCTGGTCATGAACCTGGGTTACTCCCATCCGGTTGAAATCGTCGCCCTGGAAGGGGTTACCTTTGAAACACCGGCTCCGACCAAAGTCATTGTCAAGGGAATTGACAAGGAAAAGGTCGGCGACATGGCGGCGGATATCCGTAAATGGAGAAAGCCGGAACCGTACCTTGGAAAGGGTATTAAGTTCGAAGGCGAACAGATCCGTCGTAAAGTCGGAAAGACTGGTAAGTAAAGGAGTGAATCGCGATGTTTAAGAAGGAAAACAAAACCGCTTCCAGAGAAAGACGTCACGTAAGAGTGAGAAGAAAAGTCACAGGCACTTCCGAGCGTCCCAGACTTTCTGTCTACCGGAGCGAAAAGAATATTTATGCTCAGATCATCGATGATACAAAGGGTGTTACCCTGGTTGCCGCCTCAAGCCTGGATAAGGAATTTGAAGGAACTGGCTGGAACATCGAAGCTGCCAAGAAAGTCGGCGAAGCAGTAGCGAAGAAGGCCAAGAACGCCGGAATCGACAAAGTTGTATTTGACCGCGGCGGCTACATCTACCATGGACGAGTCCAAGCCCTTGCGGATGCCGCAAGAGAAGCAGGACTTGAATTCTAGAAGGAGGTAACATCAATTGAGAATTGATCCAAGCACACTGGACCTGAAAGAAAAAGTCGTTAAAATCGGCCGAGTAACGAAGGTTGTCAAGGGTGGACGTAATTTCAGATTCAGCGCACTCGTTGTCGTTGGAGATGAAAACGGACATGTTGGTGTCGGAACTGGCAAGTCCATTGAAATTCCGGAAGCCATCAGAAAAGGAATCGAAGACGCCAAGAAGAACCTCATTGAGGTCGCATTGGACGGAACGACAGTACCTCACTCCATCGACGGTATATTCGGAACCGGACGCGTTCTGATCATGCCCGCCAAGGAAGGTACCGGAGTTATCGCCGGAGGACCTGCCAGAGCAGTCCTTGAACTTGCCGGACTGAAAGACGTTCGCGCCAAGTCCCTGGGATCCAACAACCCCAGAAACATGGTTCGCGCTACGCTGAACGGCCTGTCTGAACTGCGTTCCGCAGATAAGATCGCCAAGCTTCGCGGCAAGACCGCTGACGAGATCCGGGGATAGGAGGAGAACAATGAAGATTACACTGACCAAGAGTCTGATCGGAAGAAAGAAATCTCACATTGCGACCGCCAAGGCCCTGGGCTTGTCCAAAATCGGCAAGACGGTTGAAAAAGAGAGCAATGATGCCATCAACGGCATGATCAAGGAGATCTCTTATCTCCTGAAGGTAGAAGAATAATTTTTTAGTCAAGGAGGTGTAACACGATGAAATTACATGAGCTCAAATCCCCGGAAGGATCCAGAAAAGCCCCCAAGCGGCTTGGACGCGGAACCGGATCAGGCCTTGGAAGAAACTCCGGTAAAGGAGAAAAAGGTCAGAATTCCAGAACCGGCGGCGGTGTAAGACCCGGCTTCGAAGGCGGACAGATGCCTCTGTTCCGGCGGTTGCCCAAGAGAGGCTTCACCAATCCTTTCAGCAAGGAATACAATGCCATCAATTTGGATCGTTTGAACATATTTGAAAATGGAACTGAAGTGACCGAACAGCTGCTTTTAGAGAAAGGCGTGATCTCCAAAAAGCTTGACGGCGTTAAGATTTTAGGAAACGGAACTATCGAAAAAGCATTAACTGTAAAGGTAAGTAAGTTCTCTAAGTCTGCTTCTGAAAAGATTGAAGCTGCTGGAGGAAAAGCGGAGGTTCTATAATGTTTGAGATTTTTACCAATGCCTGGAAAACAAAAGAACTGCGGAAAAAAATGTTATTTATGCTTCTCATCGTCTTTGTTTTCCGCCTTGGAAATCACATCACAGTACCTTACGTTGATCCACGGGATTTAGCCAACCTGACCAATCAGGGCAACCTGCTCGGTCTGTACAACCTGATTTCAGGCGGTGCACTGGGACGCTTCAGTCTGTTCGCACTGGGCGTCATTCCCTACATCAATGCCTCAATTATCATGCAGCTTCTGACCGTCGCCATTCCGCCCCTGGAAAACCTCCAGAAGGAAGGCGAAGAAGGCCGGAAGAAAATCCAGAACTGGACCCGGTATGCAGCCCTTGCAATCTCAGCCCTGATGGCCTACGGAACCTATGTTCTGGTCGCCAACACCGGCGCGGTCAGCAACCGCAGCGCATCCGCCGTTATTCTGATTATCC
>JABNAD010001151.1_pt1 | contig 10787 bp, 8 predicted proteins | sample 7240381 | NCBI WGS metagenome assembly JABNAD01 (sample SAMN11332834, study PRJNA596920) | anaerobic digester metagenome | biome: digested sludge; isolation source: digested sewage sludge-derived enrichment culture grown on H2/CO2 | place: Germany: Goettingen | reverse complement strand
CCCCTAATCGTTTTTATGTTCCAATGGTGCAAAGCATCGCCATCGTCTTGTTGGTCACCACAAAACTAACGAAAATTATTGAATCGCCATTATTATCAAAAATTTAATCGAAAAGTTTAAATCTATCCGGAAAAAGAATAGCCAGTTGCTGGGCTGTCTGTCCCCAGTCTTTCAAGGGCATGGTCCACTTTTTACGGATATTACGGTAGGCCAGGTAAACCAGTTTCTCCAACGCAGTGTCATTGGTGAAAACCCCTTTGTTTTTTGTCACCTTGCGAATCTGACGATGATATCCCTCCACCGTGTTGGTGGTGTAGATCAGTCGCCGTATGGCGTCAGTATACTGAAAATAGGCCGATAGTTTATGCCAGTTGTCCCACCAGGATTTTATCACCAGTGGATATTGTTCGCCCCAGTTCAACTCCAGATTGTCCAGCTCCACTTCTGCCTGTTCCTTGCTTACAGCCTGGTAAACGGGCTTGAGATCCTTCATGAAGGCTTTTTGATACTTGCTGGCAACATATTTGAGGGAGTTGCGCACCTGATGCACAATGCAGCTCTGAACGATGGTTTCCGGGAACACACTATTGATCGCATCGGAGAAACCGGTCAGATTATCCACACTGGCTATTAAAATATCCCGTACTCCCCGGGTTTGTAAATCAGTCAGTACCGAGAGCCAGAAATTGGCACCTTCACTCCTGGAAATATACATTCCCAGCAGATCCTTATGCCCGTTGCGGTCGACTCCGAGCACATTGTAAATGGCGCGGGTAACCGGTCTGTTTTTATCATCCATCACCTTGTAGTGGATGGCATCCATCCATACAATGGGATAAACTGAATCAAGGGGACGGGTACGCCAGGATTGAAGTTCAGGCAGCACCCTGTCGGTAATAGCGCTGATGGTATCGGCTGAAACCCGATTACCCAGGTTCTCCTCCATCCAGTCACTAATCTCCCGGGTACTGTTGCCTAATGCATACAAACCAATAATACGGTCTGCCACACCTTCGGCTAAGATACGTTCCCGCTTTTTGATAAACTCCGGTTCAAACCGGGAATCCCTGTCACGAGGTGTGTGAACTGTAACCTCACCCGGGGAAGTCTGAACCTGCTTGCGATTATATCCATTGCGGCGATTACCCGATAAGCGCTCCTCTTCATCCATGTGAACATCCATCTCACCCTCCAATGCTGCATTCAGAAGGTTCTCCAGTAATGGCGCAAATGCACCGTCTTTTCCTAAAAGAGGCTTGCCGGCTTTTAGCTGCTCCAGCGCCTTGGCTTGAAACGACTTGTAATCAAAATCTTCCATAATGTAAACTGTTGTGTAAAAGTAATAAAAAAATGAATTTATTCTTTGACACAGTTTACTTTACAGTCTCCATCTTTCTTTTAAATGTTGAGTGAGGATTAACTTTGCCAAAGTTCCAAAACTTTGGCAAAGTTAATCTACCACTATTTTTTAATCACTTTATTTACACTTTGAACTGTTTTCCCATTTACCTTTACAAGGTATATTCCGTTGGGACATGCCGAGATGTCCATATTTATTAAACCGTTGAGCGAAACAACTCTTTTTTCTTTTAACATTGAACTGCCAATCATAGAAATTATTTCTACTATGATCTCATTTTCTCCTTCGGGAATAACGATGGAAAATTGTCCCGTTGTTGGATTGGGGAAAAGAATTGTTTCACCTGTACCGTTGGAGTAAACCAAATCTTCAAAAACTCCCTGACATTCACTTTCGGCTGTTATTCGGATAACATTTCTGCCTCTGTGTAAAGATATTTGTACCAAATCTTCCGATATTTCTCTTGTTTGCCCGTTGTGAGAAACTATATATCGTGTGCCGCCGCTTAATGAATATGTGGCTCGGCCGTTTATCACGCCTGACTTAAATACAGTTAAATCTTGAGGCTCTGTTATGGTTACGTCAAAGTTTTGCGTATAATTTGCTACATTATCAATGCTAAAGGCAAGTTGATAATTTCCCGCAGGCAAGTTGTTTATATGGTGTGTTGTACCTGCAATATGTTCGGTTTTGTTGTACGACGGACCTGTTACCGTAAGCGTGTAGCCTAATTCGGCTCCAAGCGTTATGGCGATATTGCCGTCGTTATTGCCTCTGCACGTCAGATTTGTAACTTGTATCCGGTAATTATCTATGGGCAGTTGCGTAACGGTAAATACCTCATTGCCGGTAGTGGAACGTTCGTTTGTTTTTACCGTAATTTTACCGCTTAATGCCCCATACGGCACAACTACTTTCAGGGTGGTGGTGGCGGCAGTCAATACGGAAGCTTTCATGTTTTTCGCAAAGAACACGTTGTTTTGAGCCACATCGGGGCTGAAGCCCGTGCCCGACAGAGTAACTTCCGTACCCATATAGCCGGATTGCGGAGTGATACTCGTGATTTGAAAATCGGGATATTGAAGCGTTTTAAGTGAAATTATTTCAGAATTGTCCGAAACGTGATAACCGTCTGTAACCCGGATGCGATATTGATAAGAAGCGTTTGCAGGAATATCAGTAACGGAAAATGAAGTAACATTTCCAACCGCTTTATTCTCGTAACCTGCTACAAATGTTTTGAAATTATCGGTGGAAACATCTAAAAAATAACCGGTTGCTCCTTCATTAGGTTGCCAATTGGCTGTAAAGGAATTAGTTCCTATATCTGTTGCAGAATTTATGATTAACGGCTTCAACGGATAAATCTGCAAAATTTCTAAAGAGCCGCCGTTGTTGTTGGATGTAATATAAGCGATATTTCCTTCTACTACTATTCTGTTAGGGCCTTGTAACAATGCGCCTGTTTCTCCATCATCTAATTTCGTTTTATAAACAGGGGTAGCTGGGTTAGATATATCAAACAATTTAATGGTATTGCTCGAATATAGATATAGATTATTTTTCTCAGTATATAATGAACCACCCACTAATTCATTTCCCGGCAAATTTGAGACATCTACATTACCTATTACTTTCAATTTATATGGATCCGAAGCGTCAATTACTTTTATAAAGTTCCAATATGGTTTATCAACACCATAGATCAAAAACTCTTGATCTTGACAATAAACATACAAATAATTACCAGACCTTGCCATGCTCATGGCTCCAATTAGCCTTTCCCCATTTTCATCATCAAGTAGAGAACTGATATGGGTTGGATGAGTTGGATTAGATACATCTAAAACTGTTATACCTGTAAAACCAGACTTGTATAGATGGTATTGAGGATTAGAGTTAAGTATGAAAATATAATTTCCCGATTTTGAAATTGCCCTTGGGCCATAAAATAATTTTTTTAGACCTATACTATCGACTAAATTTGTTACGTGTTTAGGCTGTGCTGGATTGGAGATATTCATGACTTCTAATCCGGGAAAATTACCAGTATTGGTTACGTATAAGTGATTGTTAAGAATCGTCATTAATAAGGGGAATGTTAAGTTAACTGCACTTGGTGGATTATATTGAAAATCCTTAAATTCATTATATATTATGCTTGTTTGTATTGGATTCAAAAGATTTGAAACATCAATAGTTGTAATTGATCTCGTACCGTTTAAAATATATGCATAGTTGTTCAATATTTGAATATCTTTTGGATATTCTATGAATATGTTATTGTCTCCTTTTTTAATACTGGAAAAATGCTTAGGTTCTTTTAGATTGGAAATATCTATTATTTCAATTGCATGGTTTTCATTACTTGCCACAAATACTTTATTCTTTGAAATGGTCAATGCACCAGCTCCATATATTAACGCACCTGAAACAACATTGGTCAATCTTCCCTTCAAGATAGGATTAACGGGATTGGATATATCAATTGTTTGAAGTTCATTGCTATAAGGGTTTGCTATATACAACCAATTGTCATTTGCAAATAATCTAGTCAGTCCAGACGCATCTCTTAACGGATAATACTCTCTAATACCCTGAGGCAATGCCATTGTTAACTTGCTAACTGGTGCTTTACGATTCGAAATATCGATAACTTCAAGACTATTTTCTCCTGTTAAATAAACGTAATTTCCAGAAACTACTAAAGCATTCATTCCCTTTTGAGTCCTTATGTTACTCACTGACTTTGGATTTTTTGGATCTGAAAGGTCGAATATCTCTAGATGCTGGCCTCCAAACATACTATTACCGCAAATATAAAGATAACCTCCTTCTATTTCATTAGAGAAAGCATAAATTGGGGTCTGAAAATTTATTTCATTTATTTTTTGAGGGATTTCAGGATTAGAATTATCATAAACATCTAAAGAACTAAAACTTTTATATAGAAAATCTCCTGAAACAATAGATATACTCGCATTAAATGTATTCATTGATTCTTTTACCTGAAGAGCTGCAGGATTTGAAATATCAATAATAAAAAGTAGTGGTGTATTCCCAAAATCGCCTAAACTACTTTTCTTTTTTACAGATGTATATGCATAATTTTCATGTATATATATATTTTCCACAGAAAAGATTGAGTATTTTTCAGTATCAGAAATAAAACTAAAAAAACTATAGTGTTTTGGCTTTAATGGATTGGAGATATCCACTACTTCAATAGCTTGGCTGCCTTGGCTTGCGATATAAGCGTAATTACCCGATATTTGTATTGCAATAGGTCCTTGTAACAATGCACCCCCTTCTCCGTGCGATAAACTACTCGCGTGCTTGGGATTTGCCGGGTCGGAAATGTCAATAACTTCCAACGCATTACTGTAGAATGAAGTAACATACGCATAGTTGTCCGATACATAAACAGATGTCGGCATATCCAGTTTTGCGCTGTTTGCTGTTACTCCATCGCCATGGCTGATGCTGCCCAAATGGAATTGGGCGTGTACTGTAAAACAAACGCAAAAGAGCGAAATGAAAATTGCAATTTTCGGTAAATATTTCATTTTTTAATCTTGTTAAGTAAAATTCAAAAAATAAAGTATCCAAGTTTAGTTTTTAAGGAACAAATAGTTCCATTTCGGGATATGTTCATCAAACAGGATGAGTTTATCCAAATTTTCTATAAAATCATCGGAAGCCTTTCTGCCTGTTTCATAGGTTTTATTGTTGATTCTTACTTCAACATTTAACCCCGTTTTGGTAGAAGTTTCCAACGCGAGTTCTTTGACAAGTTGGATGTCTTGGAAAACTGCTCCCTGCCATGCCCTATGCAAATGCGGGAACAGTTTGTGTTCTATTGGATTCCATTTTGAGCAATATGCCGGATAATGTGCCACCAATATATTCATGTCGAGAATTTTTGAGAGTTTATACAAATCTTGCTTTATGATATGATGCCGGCAAGAATTGGAGCCTCCGCCATCGCATAAAATGAGCATGCTCTGTGTATCGGGATAAATCCATTGCAGGTGATTTTTCCAATAATACAGCATATTGTCACAGACAAATTCGGAAGTATCTTTACTCGTTCCCAGAGTGATGTAGCCCTTATTGTCAAAACAGTCATAAATTTCGTGAGGGATAACAACCCCGGAGGCATGAGAGAGAAAATCGTGATCCAATGTCCTGCGTTTTTCTCTGCCATAGTAATATTCGCCTCTGTCAAAATTTCCGAGCATCTCTTTCTGCTTGGTATCGATGCTCAATACGGGAAGCCCTTGTTCTGAAAACGCTTTCTTGAGGTTTGCTATTTTATTAAATTGGGCATCTCTGTTTTCCGGCTCCGAAAGACTCTGCTCTTTTGAATAACGACGCTTCTTGTAACCCATTTCTTTGAGACAGGAACAAACCAGATAGTAACTGATCCTTTCTCCGGCAATCTGCATCTTGCGCTGTATCTTTGAGGGAGAAATGCTGACCCAGCGAACATGGGCATTGGTAGGAATACCTGCCTCATAATCTGATACGACTGATTTCATTTTTTCCCTGACTGGACTGTTTTCAGGAGTTTTTTTTCTGCCGCCTCCTTTTTTGCGAATGCGGTTTTGCGGAAATAAAACGCCTTGCTCTATTTCATTAATGCCCCTGATTATGGTTTTACGAGAGATGCCGAATGCTCTTTGAACTGCACTTTGTCCGCCATAACCAAGACTAAGGACTTCAACGACTGCATAGTGACGCTTTTGACGTTCATCCAACTTATCAAAGAACTCTTTTTTATGTCCGAACTTATGACCTGTTTCATAACTTAACAGATTGGTTTGGAAAAAGATAAATAATTTTTATAAGCTGTGTAACTTATTTTTTAAACTTTACTTAATGCTAATTTTAAGTGATTTAAGAGATATCGTTACACTAATAGCAGTAAGTAATAAAATAACTATCCCACCAAAAATTCCTATTGTTTCAATTGATGGCTTGTATTTTAAACAACCATTCATTAAATTTCCCATTTTTTTTTGTTTTTCTTGAGTCATGTTGTGAGATGTTAGTTTTTGTTATACTACGGGCAATTTCCATCCCAATCGGGCAGTGAGCCATCGGGACATCTGTAAGTTTCTTGCCTGTATGTTTGAAAAATGGGACATTCGAGTAAAACCTCACGAGCCTTACTATCTAATTTAGCGTGATCAGGTGCACATACATTCAATAATTTAATAGCCCATGACCTAAGAACTGTATCACAATCCGAATAAGGCGGTTTTTCTCTCAAAATATTTACCGCAAGTCCAACATATTGCTGATTTGTACTGATCATCTGAATGGTTTTATTATTGTCGTTATTAATACGAGCAATATCATGAGAGAACAAGCCTGTAACAATTGCTGCAACCACTCCGGATGTAAATAAAATTGTTATTATAGAAATTAATATAAATGCCTTAGGACAATTTGTTATTTCTTTTTTGTTTTCCATCTCGAGAAATATTTTAATTAATGCCAAAAAACAAACTGCAAAATATACAAATACTTATTTTATTATTTTTATCCTTATGGGCAACCTTCAGGTGTGGCAGCAAAAGAACCATCGTTGCACCAAACACCCATAATAGGGTGTTAAAGAATATTGCAAAGTCAGGATAGCTTATCCAATACGAAGCAAATTTTTGTTCAATTTCTTTTCTTGAACTTATATCAATAGCTTGAATTGCTGTTTCTTGAATAATGTTTTGAATTGACACCTTGAAACCAGTTTGGTTTTTCTCCTTGGGTAATGATTTCAAATCACTGAATGCTGAATGTGTCAAATTATTTCTGTCAATTGTAATTGAGAATTCTTTGAGAGAATCTGCATTTTTATAAGTACTCGTAAATGTAGCTAAATCGCCTAATGCTAAAGCTTTATACCTTCCTTTCCCCTCTTTCCCATGGTATTGTCTCCCATTTGGACTTGTAGTATTTAGTTTCTTTTCAGAGCCGACAAGTCTACCAAAAACATCTTGTGCTCTATGATAATCGATACCTCGACCATTATCGATAACTTCAAGATTTTCAATTCTGGTCAGTTTATTTTTTTCATATTCAACATTGATAACTGTTGAATCCGCATCTAGCGAATTCCAAATTAATTCAGAAATTGCTGTTATCCCATTTGCTCTTGTTAAAGATTCAATGTGATCTCTTTCTACTGCTATGTCTATTATCTTTGGCATCTGTCGCATTTTTTTGTTAAGCTTGGCGTTAACATCTTAGTGTTTTATTTGCCGTTATTGCCCATCAAAGTTATTAAAAAGAAGTTGATTTACAAATTTTCACAAAGATTAATTTAATAACGTGAGTTCGGGATAACATTTTATCCCCAAATGGTTAATTGACTTGACTTTTCCACTTCAAATTTGATTGAAGGCTTTTTGGGAAAGAAACAATATGCCACCAATGCAGCAATTATGTTCATGATGAAATTATGTGTGGAACGATGCCTTGAATGTTCTATCTGGCAGATATTCTTCAGTTCATCATTGATGGACTCAATTACAGATATTTTGCGTAAGAGAATCTTGTCGCGGAATGACATCAGGGAATTTTTCATATTTGAGCGTATACCGGTCACTAAATGAACACCCTGGTCAAACAGCATCTCGAAGAGCTTTGTGCTGATGTAACCCTTGTCTGCATATAGTTTACCGAAAAGATCTTTGGTAAGAACATTGATTACGTCAGGGTTTCTATCGTCGACATTGCCTTTTGTGAGAGAGAAATTCAGCAATTCACCCTTTTCGTTACAGACCAGATGAAGCTTGAATCCAAAAAACCAGCCCATCGTACTTTTCCCTCTTTGTGCCAGATCCCTGAATACTTTATTCGAGTGTATACGCTTGTTATGACATACTTTAATGGGAGTGCTATCCACATATGTAATGCCTGTGCATTCACCAAATCCAAAGAGTTTGAGCAAGAGCATGAAAGGTACAATCACCCTGGTTGCAACTCGACAAAACGGTTGTAGGAAACGGCATTTGGAAAATAGCTCTTCATGTGTTTGCAAATATAAAACAGGTAATAATTCTTGAAATTATGGAAGGTTCCGCAGTGGAAACAGACCATCACGGCAATAATCTCGCTCTGGGACATTTGCGTTTTCCTGTTTCTCCTTTTAGTTGTACCCCCGGCTTGAAGTTGATGATTCTGAATTTCATTCTCATATTCTGCACAAAAATCGTCGGCAATACAAAATATTTCAATAACTTTGTCTGTTGTGATCATAGGGCTGATGTTTGTTATTTGTTTGATTATCAGCTATAAATATACAAATAATCTCCCTATATCACAACTTTTTTTATGCTTTTCTTATCCCGAACTCACGTTAATAATAAAATCAAATACGGGCATCACCGAATGCTTACAATAGAGATGTTAACGACAAACCGCTCAATTTTGAGCGGTTTGTTATAAAAAGATAATTGAATAATTACAGAATTCTAACAGAAGTTTTTACTTCCCCTTCGGTCCAAAGCTCTAGTTCTGGATTGCCAACAAATTTCCAACCAGTCCTTGCTGGATCAAAAGTGACATAGCCTGGAGCAAAATAGTCCGTGTCTGCATTATAGGCATTTAACATAATAGCAATCACAGCATAACTATTAACATTAGTAGTTTGTCTTGCTACTCCAGAAAAAGAAATAATATTATTCTCATATTTGACAGTATTATTTTCTAAATCTTTAGCAAAAGCTATGCCAAAATAAGCTTGATCTGGGTCAATATTTTCTCCAAAATCAGCTCCTAAAATTACAAAATTTTCTGTAAACTCTGGAGGTGTTTCCGAAGAGGGGGCAAAAAATACTTTTGGATAATTTTTGGCATAATACTCTGTACTTATACCCACTCCAGCAATTTTTGGATACCCGTCTGCATTATACGACCCATCCTCATTTTGAGGATAAATAAAATATTGACACCAATAAAAATCATATACTGGCATTTCTGGTGGGAGATAAAAACCTACATTTACTCGTGCCAGAACTTTTATCTTCCCTGCCAAATTGGCGACTGCTGAATTGGCGGTGTAGCTTTCATTTGTCATACTGAAACCAGAGCCTGTAACCTTTAAACCAACTTTTGCGTTGTTGGCAATTTTGGCGCTATAAGGATTGGTTTTGAAAGCTATAACATTTGTCCCAGCCTTTAAGTTCACTTCCACAAAAGTCTTATCTTCCAAAGTTGTCTTTGGAATAATAGGACTTAGCGTAGAAACAGAAACATTAAAGTCAGCATCATCTTTCGAGTTCACCCAAAAATATTTAATAGGTGATGAACCATTCGTCATTTTACCAACAACTTCAAGACGAACCGTACCAGGCGTGGTCACTTCTAAAACAAAAGCTTTAGCCACAGAGTTTCCAAAAAGTATTTTGTCTTCTGCCACTGCGGAAGCTTCATAACTTTTGGAAGCATCAATCTGTGCTGTATAAACTTTCAATTTGTCTAGATTCATACTCGGGAAAATACCATTCCTAGGCTGAGTAATCCCAGCTTCATCTGTGGTGGTAGCTGTCAAAAGAAGAGTGATTTGACTCTGGTCAACTATTCCCGCAGGGAGAGTCTCTTTAATTCTATAAACCAATTTAATTTCAGTACTGCTATTAGCTGGTACAGAAACTTGATTTAAAGTTACAGAATTATTTTCCAGTTTCTGCTTTGTGGTTTGTCCTCCAATTGTGTAATTAAGAGAATCTACCGCAGAAGCGCCAGCACCAGCAAAGGTCAAAGTGAAGTCTGCAATATGCGAGGAAGTAGAAGTATTTTTCACTATCAAGCTTCCAGCACTTTTAGCTTCACCACTATTTATGATCCCAATGCTAGGAGCAATCAGATTGACTTCTGTCATCCATTTACTACAAGTTGGACAATCATCTATAGTTTTCGCAGTGTGAGGGCTAGATTGTTTAGAGACATTTTGAGCAGCATCAAGAGATACGACTGTATACACATAAGAAGAATTCGGCATCAAGTTTTTATCTGTAAAACTTGTGCTAGTTGCATTTCCAATCACTATCGCATCTCTGTAAATCTTATAGCCTACTACTCCGACATTATCAGAAGAAGGAGACCAAGATAGATTTATAGAGTTAGTGGTGGATGTAGAATTTAACCCGGAAGGCACGCTAGGCGGTACCACATCAGGCTCTTCTCGGTCGCAAGAGCAACCAAAGAAAACTGCCGGCACCGCTATCGCAAATGCTAACAAATAAATAATTTTTCTTGTTTCCATTTTCTGAGATTTTTTATTTGTTATTATTCAAGTTTCGCAAGAAAAAATATCGCAAAAATAATTGCAAAAAAAACGGTGTAATTAGCAAATTTACAATGTACAAAAAATGGCAATGTTGAGTGTACAACTTTTGGCAATATCCAATGTACAGGT
>JABNAD010001150.1_pt1 | contig 10817 bp, 10 predicted proteins | sample 7240381 | NCBI WGS metagenome assembly JABNAD01 (sample SAMN11332834, study PRJNA596920) | anaerobic digester metagenome | biome: digested sludge; isolation source: digested sewage sludge-derived enrichment culture grown on H2/CO2 | place: Germany: Goettingen | reverse complement strand
AGTGGGGTTTCATCTGTTTTTTGCTTGTTTCCGAAAAGTTTCGGACGCTAGTGAAATTCGGCTTTAATTCTTTTTAGAACTGCCGTAAGATTATTTAACACCTCTTTATTTTCAAACCTTAACACCCTTTTACCCATAAGTGCAAGATGTTCATCTCTTTCAATATCTTTTTCAATGCCTTCGGGGGTATAGTGATGCTGCCCATCTAGTTCGATAATTAATTTTTCCGAAGAACAGTAAAAATCGGCTATATAGTAGCCAATACTATGCTGTCGTCTGAATTTACGCCCGCACAGTTTTTTGTCTTTTAGTACCGACCAAAGCACAAGTTCGGCCTCCGTCATATTCCTACGCAGATGACAGCGTGTGTTTTTTAGATAGGGTATGTTATTGAGTTTGGTTGGCATACATTATATTATACCAAAGTTACTAAAAAGTATGTAATAGCTCCAATACAACCCCAACCCCTTAAAAAGGGGCTAAAACAGTAGGTGAAACAATGGTTCAACGCTAAAATATGGCTAATCAGGAATCTGTTTCACCCCCTTTTCAAGGGGGTAGGGGGTTAATTTGTATCTAAACTTTTACCCTAATTCTCCCTGTTAGCAGCTGTTCCATCAATCCTTTTTTCAGATTGGAAAATGCATCCTTTTTCTGCTGAAGCGATTCTAGTTTATCATCAACGGAAGTTAAAATGTTTGCTATTTTTTGTTGTTCTTGGATGCTGGGTAATGCTATTTTTATTTTGGCAAAATTGTGTTTTGAGATTTCTAAAAAAGTACTACCACTTGAATTCTTAATTAATTCGGGCTTTATAAAATTCACCAAATAATATAAATAGTCAATTTTTGTTCTTTCGTTTGGAACTATTGATTTAAAACCTTGATTGGTTGTCATTTCAATGGTATTTATCGCACAATCACCGATTGTAGCTCTTGTACAAACTAGTAAAGAGTTTACTGGGATTAATTCAGCACCACTATTTGTAAGACCTTTTTTAGAAATTAATCTTTCAGTAGTGTTGATGTATTTCCTACCATTTAAGGCCGTAATTTCTGTAGGAGTACACCAGTTAATTTCACCGTTCCAGTAATCTGAAATATTAGTTTTCGGTGTACCACCGCTTTTAAAACTACCTAAATCACCAATCTTCACCACTTCCCACCCCTCAGGTATCATCCCCAATTCCGAATCCACAAACTTTGTATGCCCAATACCCTTGGTGAGCAGCTGCTGCATCAAACCTGTTTTTAGGTTGGTGTACTCTGCAATTTGTGATTCTATGTTCTCCAGTTTATCGTCAACGGTGGTGAGTATATCGGCTATTTTTTGCTGTTCGGGGAGAGGGGGATAAACAACTTTTAATGGCGTAATATGCTTGTTGTTTATCTGAGGAATAGAAGAAGTATCTGCAATTCTACTTAAATTTATAGAGTTAATAAGGTAAAAGAGAAATTCAGAATCGAATCTGTTATCTTTTGGAAAAATAGCCATTAGATTACTATCCATGAGCACTTCTCTTTTGCTAATTCTGATTTTGTTTAATAAAATTGAAGCACCTCGTTTGGGAAATATTATACTTCCTTTAGGAGCATGATTGAAATTTGAATCAATGTAATTCCGACTAAGATTTTGATACTTTATACTATTATTTAAGTCTTCAACTTTAAGGTAAGGAGTCGTTCCTTCTTCCGCTAATTCAAATAAAGAAGGGCTTTCACCGCTTTTAATATTAACATATTCTCCTAATTCAACAATATGCCATTCTTCGGGTATTTCACCATATATTGAGATTTTGTATCCTGTATTCATAACCCCAACTCCTTCAAATATTGCTCTAATTTCTTGTCAATGGCAGTTTCTTGGCTCTTCAACGTGGAGATATTTCCAAGCACAACCTTTAAGTCAATATCATCAACCACCTCATGGTTGTCTATATACCTAGTAATGTTAAGGTTGTAGTCGTTTTCGGCTAGCTCTGCCAAGTCCACCACACGCATAAAGCGTTCAATGTCCTTTTCGGCATCGTATGCCTTTACAACTTTATCTATATGCTCATCCTCAATGGTGTTCTGGTTCTTACCCTCCTTATACTCCTTGCTGGCATCAATAATGATTATTTTGTTCTTTAGGTGTTTAGGTTTCTTCTTATTCACTATCAATAGGCAGGCAGGAATTCCAGTATTGTAGAAAAGAGAAGCAGGTAAGCCAACTACACCCTCAATTAAATCGTGTTCAATAAGTTTCTGTCGTATTTTACCCTCAGCTCCACCTCTAAAAAGCACTCCGTGAGGGAGAACTGTTCCCATTCTGCCATCCTGCTTTAGCACGGCAATCATATGCTGCACAAATGCCATATCGGCATATGAGCGTGGTGGTACTCCAAACTTAAACCGTCCATGTGGGTCAATTACACCACTAGCATAGTTTGGGGCAATCTCAACCTCTTTGCCATCCTTATTAAGCCTTTTCTTAATGTTAATTTCAAGTAGCTCCCACCACTTATCCTGAGAGAATGGAGGGTTTGAAATTACACGGTCGAATAGCATCAGGTTATCACCCTCCTTATGCTGAGGGTTTACAAGGGTATCTCCTTTACGGATATCAGCATCCATAAAGTTGTGCATAATCATATTGATTTTGCAAATTGCCCAAGTACCAAGGTTTTTCTCCTGCCCGTAAAGCATAACATTAATGTTGTTGCCTACTTTACCATTGGGCTGCTTTGCCACATAGCGGGCACATTCCAAAACCATACCCCCACTGCCAATACATGGGTCTAGAATTTTGTTACGGGGTGCGGGTTTTACGAGTTTAACCAGCAAATTTACAACACCTTTTGGACTATAGAACTCACCACCCTTCTTACCTGCATCATCAGCAAACATTTTTATCAGAAACTCATAGGCATCACCCAGTATATCAGGGTGGTACAAATCTGAGTTACGTAAGGAGTACTGGTTAAAGTGGCTAAGTAACCGTTGGAGAACGTTATCGCTGAGTTTTTCCTTATCGCCAAACTTTGTGGCTGTCATTACACCCTCAAGCTGGACGTTTTGGTTCTCAATTGCAGCAAATGCTATATCTAATGCTTCACCAATATTTTCAGTTTTTCCTTTAAGGTAGTTCCAGCGGGCTTCTTTGGGGATTCTGATGTGTGGATACCCTTCGGCCTCTTCTCTAGTACACCCTTCGTCCTTGATAACCTTTTCCACTTCCTCTTCGAACACATCGTTGGCACGTTTCAAGAACAGCAACCCGAATATGTAGTTTTTATAGTCGGAGCTGTCAATATTACCCCTCAGTATATCAGCCGAAGCCCATAGCCATCGCTCAAGGACAGATAAATCTATAATAGTCATTTAAACCCCCTTATTTGAAAAGCTAAAGAAACAAAAAACAAACTGAACCCAAAAGAGGGGAGGAATCAATATTTTCAATGCATAATCTTTAGCATTAACGTTCATCTAGCACACTGTTGGGTACGCTAATTTAATGAATCATAGCACTCAAGTTATAGTATTATTATGGTTTCAAATAAGTTGATTTTGTATCAACTTATTTCAGGACGAGACAGGTAAAATAACAAAGCCGCAGCAAAACTCTTGCTGCGGCTTTCTTTATGAGAAATCTTATCTATCCACGTATTGCTTTAATACCTGGAAGCTCTTTCCCCTCCATGTACTCAAGCATGGCGCCACCACCAGTTGATACGTACGATATTTTATCGGATAGCTTATTCTTATTCACTGCTGCAACAGAATCGCCACCGCCAACTAGGCTAAACGCCCCCTTCTCTGTAGCACGAGCAACTGCTAGTGCAACCTCGGTTGTACCCTTTGCAAACTTATCCATCTCAAAAACACCCATTGGGCCATTCCAAAGTATAATTTTAGACTCCTCAATAACCTTGGAGAAAATCTCAACGGTTTTGGGGCCAACATCTAGACCCATCCAACCATCGGGTGTTTGGTTTGCCTCGCTAATTTGGGTGTTGGCGTTAGCATCAAAAGCATCGGCATTAACAGCATCAACAGGCAAGTAAACGTTCACACCTTTTGCCTTTGCCTTTGCAAGAATATCAAGAGCAAGGTCTAGCTTATCCTCTTCGCAAATAGACTTACCAATGCTTCCACCTTGAGCCTTAATAAAGGTGTAAGTCATGCCGCCACCAATAATTAGGTTGTTTACGCGGCTTAGCAGGTTCTCAATAATCAGAATCTTATCGGAAACCTTTGCCCCACCCATTACTGCGGTTACTGGCTTATCGGTAGAGTGAAGAACCTTATCCATAGCCTTTAGCTCTCCGTCTATAAGGTATCCAAACATGCTCTTGCCCTCAAAGAACTTGGCAATTATTGTTGTTGATGCATGTGCTCTGTGTGCAGTACCAAAGGCATCGTTAACGTAAACATCGGCTAAAGAGGCAAGCTCCTTAGCAAAAGCCTCGTCGCCTTTTTCCTCCTCCTTGTAAAAACGAAGATTCTCAAGTAGAAGAATTTGTCCTGGCTTAAGGGCTGCAGCCATCTCCTTAGCTGGGGCACCTATGCAATCGGAAGCAAAAAGAACCTCCTGTCCTAGAACCTTTGATAGATGGTCAACAATGTGGCGAAGTGAATACTTATCCTCTGGCCCACCCTTTGGGCGACCAAGGTGAGACATTAGAATGGCAGAACCACCATCGCTAATAATCTTTTTTATTGTTGGAGCCGCACCAACAATGCGGGTATCGTCTGTAACCTTAAAATCGCTGTTTAGTGGCACGTTAAAATCCACTCTAATGATAGCCTTTTTCCCAGCAAAGCTGTAATTGTCAAAATTTATCATGGCTAGTATGTATTAAAATTAGTTCCAAACAAAAGTATGAAAATATGCGATTAGTGCCTGTATTATAAGCGAAAATCGCCGCAAACGTTTGAGCGCTAACAGTAAAACACGGGTAATTATTTCCTTTTTTATACCTTTGCTCATTAGCAAAAAATACGACACCAATGCAGTTTAAAGATATAGTAGGACAACCAGAGGTTAAAAAGCGCTTACTAAAGGCATACACCGAGAAGCGAATTCCCCACGCCATGATATTTACTGGGCCATCGGGCACCGGAAAGCTAGCCATGGCCATAGCCTTTGCCCAGCTGGTTTGCTGCCAAAACCCTACAGAGAACGACTCTTGCGGAACTTGTCCATCTTGTAAAAAGTACTCCAAAATAATTCATCCCGATTTACACTTTGCATTCCCGGTAAACGAGTCGAAAAAGGAGTCGGCCGACGATAAGGTTTCAAAATCTAGCGGCGACCACTTAAGCAAATGGCGTGAATGCTTACTAGAGAACCCCTACTTTACTGAGGCCGAGTGGTACGAGGCCATTGGACTTGATAACAAGCAGGGCATAATAAGCGTAAGCGAAAGCTCCGAGGTGATAAAAAAAATCAGCTTAAAGAGCTTTGAGTCCGAGTACAAGACCATGATAATATGGCTGCCCGAACGGATGAACGTAAACGCATCCAACCGTTTGCTTAAGTTAATAGAGGAACCCCCTTTAAACACGCTATTTATTCTGGTTAGCGAGGATCCAAACCTTGTAATCAAAACCATTCTAAGCCGTTGCCAGCTTATACGTTTTGCCCCGCTAACCCGCGAAAGCATCTCGTCGGCGCTAATTGAGCGCTTTCAGCTAAATCCTGCCAAAGCCCACGAATACAGTAGAGTAGCCAACGGCAACTTTGCCATAGCTCAAAAACTAGCCGAGGGCGACTCGGACAACATCTACTTCCTGATGTTTAGAGATTTGATGCGGCTTTGCTTTCTACGGGATGTACCAGGGGCTCTTGAGTGGGCCGAAAAAGCCGCTGCGCTTAATAGGGAACGGCAAAAGGAGCTGCTAACAGAAGCGCTAAGGCTAACCCGCGAGAGCATGGTTTTAAACTCCAAAATGGACGATATAGCCTATCTTGCTGGCGATGAACTGCAGTTTGGCGAACGATTCTCGCCTCAAATGCCACCCGATAGAGCCATGCAAGTTTACCAGCTGCTTAACACGGCTATAGGCGACATTGCTCGCAACGGAAATGGCCAAATTATCTTTACCGATACTGTACTAAAGCTTCTCAAGGTTATGTTTCCCATAAAAACGTTACCTTAGGAGGAAACAAATGAGCAAAAAGGCATGGTTGCAGGCTAAAAGTGTATGGCTGTAGCCAAACAATGAAAAGCCAAACACCTATTGCTCATGCTGTAGCAATACGTTTTTCTAAAATGAAGGCGTTGTAACCTACAATCAAATCATTTTAACTAAATTTGCAAACTTGCAAACACTTACCACATAACACTATGGAAAGGAGCTGCTGCTCTCGAGGGGTAATAGTAAGAGAAAATGAAGCAACGGAGTATAGCCATTGCCAAAACGATGGTTGCTCTAAGCTAAACGCTTACGACTGGATTGGAGACCTTCCGAAGACGCTACAAAACTACGATATAGTTGAGGTTCAATTTAAGAACACTCGCAAAGGATACTACAAAAACGCCAATAACCTTGCGCTTAAAAAGGGCGATGTTGTTGCCGTTGAAGCCTCGCCTGGTCACGACATTGGCGTGGTATCGCTAACTGGCTGGCTGGTTACCCGTCAAATGAAAAAGGTTGGGCTGGATCCAGAACAACCCGACATTAAAAAGATATACCGCAAAGCCAAGCCCGTTGATATTGAGAAGTGGATGGACTCCATGAACCTTGAGCACGAAACCATGCTTAAGGCTCGGAAAATTGCGGAGCGCCTTAACCTCAACATGAAAATTGGCGACGTGGAGTATCAGGGCGATAAAACAAAGGCCATATTCTACTACATTGCCGATGAACGCGTTGACTTCCGCGAGCTGATTAAAATTTTGGCCGAAGAGTTTAAAATTAGGATTGAGATGCGCCAAATTGGCGCAAGGCAAGAGGCGGGACGCATTGGTGGAATAGGATCGTGCGGAAGAGAGCTGTGCTGCTCAAGCTGGATAACCAACTTCAACTCGGTTACCACCAACTCGGCTAGGGCACAGGAGATATCGCTAAACCCACAAAAACTGGCAGGACAGTGCGGCAAGCTTAAGTGCTGCCTAAACTACGAGCTAGACTGCTACGTTGATGCCCGTAAAGACTTCCCTCAAACCAACGTACCACTTGAAACCAAGGAGGGCACCTTCTACCACCTTAAAACCGACATCTTTAAGCGGATTATGTGGTATAGCAGCGACCCTTCGTCGGCATTTAACATTACAGAGATTCCCGTTGATAGGGTTAAGGAGATACTTCAGGTTAACAAACGCGGACAAAAAGTTGATAAGCTGGTTGAAGCGGTAAAAGAAAAAACGGTTACTCGCTCCGAACTGGGATTCTCTAACGTTATTGAGGAGGAGAGCCTAACCCGTTTCGATGAGAAGGGAATGGTTAAAAAGAAGAACAAAAAGCGTAAACCCAAACGCAGACCAGGAAATAACACAGGAAATGCAAATGGTTAAAAATATTGTACTAGTTTGTTTTGTAGCACTTATTGCCAGTGCTTGCGACTCAACAGGTATTTACGACCAGAACATAAGTACAGATAACGAGGCTTGGAACAGAAAAAGTGTAGCCCGTTTCGAGGTTAATATAACCGATACACTTTCGGCAAACAACGTGTACATTAACCTGCGCAACACTTCCGATTACCCAAACAGCAACCTGTACCTTTTCGTTACTACAACGGCGCCAAACGGCGCCACCATAAAGGATACGATAGAGTGTATCCTTGCCGATTCCTATGGTAAATGGCTTGGGAAGGGTGTTGGAAAAATAAAGGACAACCAAATTCCTTACAAAAGAATGGTAAAGTTTCCCGTTTCGGGAACATACACTTTTGAAATTGAACAGGCCATGCGGGTAGAAAGTCTTCCTGGTATTGTTAACGTTGGGCTAAGAATAGAAAGAGCACAAAGTAATTAACAGGAAAACGGTAGCGCACTAAAGAAGAGCACCATACAATCATACTTTTTAATACTAACATCTGTAGAATAGGTGGGAAAGAATAAACTTATTCGTTTTGCGGAAAACGAAACCTTTGGAAACATTTTTCAACCCTCATTTAGCGAGGTTTTTGGCATAGACTACCACATGAAAGGCAAGTGGCATGCAGAGTACTTTAAAAACACGAATCCCATTGTAATTGAGCTGGGCTGCGGAAAAGGAGAGTACACGGTTGGCATGGCAAGGGTTAATCCAGATAAAAACTACATTGGTTTTGACATAAAGGGTGCCAGACTTTGGCGTGGTGCTAAAACTGCCGTAGAAGAAAACCTTGGCAACGTGGCATTTATCCGCAATAGAATAGAGAATATCCTTTCGTTTTTTGAGCCAGGCGAGGTAAGCGAGATTTGGATAACCTTCCCCGACCCACAGCTAAAATCGGCAAGGGCGCTAAAGCGCTTAACCTCATCGCGATTTCTTAACAGGTACAAACAGTTCCTTAAACCAGGTGGTGTAGTGCATCTAAAAACCGATAGCCAGGAGCTTCATGAGTACACCAAAAGCGTTCTGGAACACAACAGCCTAAAGGTAAACCACTGCACAAACGACTTGTACAACTCCAATTTGCCCAATCCGTTCCTTAGCATCAAGACGTTTTACGAGCAACAATTTTTGGAGCAAGGCAAAACCATTACCTATCTAAATTTTGAGCTGAATAGAGTTGACCCAATCCAAGAGCCCCCATCAGAAGAGTAACCCTGGCTTTTTTCAGCAGGTTTACGATGTTACCAAGCTTATTCCCAAGGGAAGGGTAACCTCGTATGGCGCTATTGCCCGATACTTAGGCTCGGCCCAATCGGCCAGAATGGTAGGCTGGGCACTAAATGGTTGCCATACTCTTAACGAGTGGATTCCAGCCCACCGGGTGGTTAACCGTAACGGATTGCTAACTGGGAAACACCACTTTCCCGGCTCTAACACCATGCGCGAACTGCTGGAAAGCGAGGGAATTACCATTATCAACAACCAGATTATCAACTTCGATACCCTATTCTGGGATCCAGTAAAGGAGCTGGAGCCTTAGCTCCAATTTCCCACCCCTTACTCGCTTCACACAACAACTGTTGTGCAGTCAATCTCCATAAAACATGGCACTGCATGCAAATAAGCCATACCCTGAACATTAATATCCAATACCTGTTTAGAGTATATCGTTGCACTTTTATATATGAGAAATAAGCAATACTTTTGTGCGTTAATTTAAACCAAATATAAATGCCTCTAAGTAAACAAGAGCTTCTCGATGTGCTTAAGGATGTTAAGCACCCTGAGGCAGAATCGGATATCGTTTCCCTAGAAATGGTAAAGGATATCAACATAAGTGATAGTAGCATTAGCTTTTCACTAAGTCTCCTTAAGGCAAACGATCCCTTTGCAAGCTCCATAAAAAAGGCTTGCACCCGTATTATTGCTGAAAAACTAGGAAGTAACATAAGCGTGAACATTCAGGTTACAGCACCTGTAGCCAAACCCGTGGAGTCACCTTTAAAAACCACTGCATCGGTAACAAAAGTTAAAAATATTGTTGCTGTAGCATCGGGAAAAGGCGGTGTAGGAAAATCTACTGTAGCGGCAAACCTAGCCGTAGCCGTGGCAAAAACAGGCGCCAAAGTTGGACTTATTGATGCCGATATTTACGGTCCATCAATGCCCAAGATGTTCAACCTAGAAACGGCTCGTCCTACAATGATTAAGCAGGGCGATTTGGAGCTAATTGAACCAGCAGAGAACCACGGGGTAAAGGTTTTATCGGTAGGCTTTTTTGTTGACCCCGATAATGCCCTAATATGGCGTGGCCCAATGGCCTCTAGTGCCCTAAAACAGCTAATACACCAAGGTGCGTGGGGCGAGCTAGACTACCTTTTTATAGATATGCCTCCAGGTACCAGCGATATACACCTAACCCTTGTGCAGGAAGTATCGTTAACAGGTGTTGTAATTGTTAGCACACCGCAAGATGTGGCCCTAGCCGATGCCATTAAGGGAATTAGCATGTTTACGGGGAAAAACATTAACGTTCCTGTTCTTGGGCTAATAGAGAACATGGCCTGGTTTACTCCCGAAGAGCTGCCTAACAATAAGTACTACATATTTGGTAAAGATGGCTGCAAAAAATTGGCTGAGCGTATGCGACTGCCTCTACTGGGTCAAATACCAATAGTACAGAGTATTCGTGAGGGTGGCGATTTTGGAACACCAGCAGCAACCCAAGCAGGACCACTTGCCGATGCATTTAACGACCTTGCCCGTAAGGTTATGGCAGAGGTTGACAAACGTAACGAAATAGCTCCAAAAACAGAGAAAGTAACAGTAAAACACAAGTAATAAACAAGTACAATGATTAACAAAGACGAAATCACTAAAAAGGTTAGCGCTTCTATTGAGATTGTTAGACCTTTTCTTCAGAACGATGGTGGCGACATTTCTCTAGTTGAAATTACCGACGACCTAACCGTAAAGGTTAGACTATTGGGTGCTTGCGGTAGCTGCCCTTACAGCCTTATGACCCTTAAGAATGGCGTTGAGCAGGCAATTAAACGCGACGTTCCTGAGATTAAAGAGGTTGTGGCGGTTAACTTATAGCCAACTACACTACGACACAAAAAAACTCGGATTAATTTCCGAGTTTTTTTGTATGATAGAGGTGTGAAGCAACCATATTTATCATATCCATTTAATCTCTCTTCGAATAATTGTCGGAAATCTTAATATAAAATACAATGTCGTTTAGTTAGTGGAAACTTATAACGGCTTGTAATTCATTGAGTAAGG
>JABNAD010000779.1_pt1 | contig 10820 bp, 7 predicted proteins | sample 7240381 | NCBI WGS metagenome assembly JABNAD01 (sample SAMN11332834, study PRJNA596920) | anaerobic digester metagenome | biome: digested sludge; isolation source: digested sewage sludge-derived enrichment culture grown on H2/CO2 | place: Germany: Goettingen | reverse complement strand
GTCCGTCGTAGCGAACCGCTTCTCCCAGAAGGCAGGCACTGACCAATATTTTCATCATTTCACCTCGACGATGGTCACGCCCATGCCGCCTTCCCCGTATTCACCGGGGCGGCTCTTCTTGACATGAGGATGCTTGCGCAGAAGACCTGTGATTCGATTCTTGACCGCTCCGGTTCCCACGCCGTGAATGATGGTCACTTCATTCAAGCCGCCCAGCGCGGCTTCATCCAGGTACTGATCCGTCCGGTAGGCCGCCTCTTCTGCGTCCAGGCCGCGCAAATCAATCGAGGATGCCACCTGTCTAAGGTTCAGATTAACCTGGCGGCGGGCCGCCTTGGCTTCTTTCTTCATTTCTTTCGTGATCTCCAGGTCCCGGACATTGGCTTTCATTTTCATGATGCCGGCCTGAACCATCAGATCGCCTTTCTCATCGGGCAGACTCAGGATCGATACGACCTGACCAAATCCCCGGTGCATAAATTCCGCGCCTGGCTTCAGCTGTTTTTTTACGTTGGAGCTGACTTCTCCCGACGTCTCTTCCCCGGTCTGATCGGATTCAATCAGTTCCAGGGTATCCCGGAGCCGCTGCCGGTTCTTTTCCAGTTCCTGCCGGATATTTCCGGACATGCCCTGGGTTTCCAGTTTGCGAATGCTCTTTAATATTTCATCAGCTTCGTCTTTCACCTGACGCAGGATATTTCTGGCTTCACGGCGTGCTTCGTCCAGCTGCTGCTGCCGCTGGGTCTGAATGCCCTTGAGTTTTTCGTCCAGCTTTTGTTCCTTCTCCTCCAGTTCCCGCCGCAGAGCTTCGCTCTTTTGCGCATCGCGCCGGGCACTCAGGTTGGATCGCTGCAGATTTTCAATCAGATCCTCAAATTTCAGGGTATCCTCTGAAATCAGTTCCTTCGCTTTGTCGATGACCTCATCGGACAGGCCCAGCCGTTTGCTGATGAGAAATGCATTGGATTTTCCCGGGACTCCGATTAAGAGCCGGTAGGTCGGCTTCAATGAATTGACGTCAAATTCCACCGAGGCATTTTCAACCCCAGATGTTCTCAGCGCATAGGCTTTGAGTTCTGAATAGTGTGTCGTGGCGATAACCCGGCAGCTGCGCTCCCGCAGCTCTTCCAGAATCGCCATAGCCAGGGCTGCTCCTTCGGTCGGGTCTGTTCCGGCTCCCAGTTCGTCGAACAGACACAGGCTGTCTTCGTCTGCCTCATTCATGATGCGGACGATATTCGTCATATGACTGGAGAACGTCGACAGGCTCTGCTCAATGCTCTGCTCATCGCCGATGTCCGCATAGATTTCCCGAAAAAAGGAGACGTGGGAATGATCATTCACCGGGATCAGGATCCCGGATAAGGCCATGGCGTGTAGCAGGCCGACGGTTTTGAGCGTCACTGTTTTACCGCCCGTATTGGGTCCGGTGATGACCAGACTGGTAAAATCAGCTCCCAGGTAGATCGTGGAAGGCACGACCACTTTTGGCGCAATCAGGGGATGTCGGGCACTGATCAGATGAAATGTACCATCTTGCCGAATTTCCGGCTTCATCGCGTCAATGCGTGACGCGTACTTGGCCCGGGCAAAAATGCTGTCCAGCTCAAAAATGATGGCTGCATTGCGGGCAACCGCGCCATGATGATTCGTTACTTTTCCGGACAGTTCGCGCAGAATCCGGTCGACTTCGGCCTTTTCCTGCAGCATGAGTTCCTTGATTTCATTATTCAGATTGACCAGGCTCATTGGTTCGATATAGAGTGTCTGACCCGAAGCGCTCTGGTCATGAACCAGTCCGGGCACGCTGCCCTTATGTTCGGCTTTGACCGGAATGACGTACCGGTCACCCCGTACGGTAAAGAGTGCTTCCTGCAGGTACTTTGAATTGGCGCGCACCAGACTTTGGATTTTATCCTTGACCGATGCTGATTTTTCTTTGATCGAACGGCGGATTGAATACAGTTTCTGTGAAGCGCGGTCCGCCACTTCGTCCTCGCCGATTATGGCATCGGCAATTTCCTCCTCCAGGGACTGCAGCGGCGTGATTCCGCTGGTCAGATCCCTCAGGCTGGCCGCATCATATTCTTCAGTTTTGACATAGCGTAAAAACAGTCGGCTGCTGCGGAGTATATTGCTGATCCGGAGCAGTCCGCCAGGATTAAGGACGCCGCCTTTTCCCGCCCGGCTGATGGCATCGCGCACATCGAACACGCCCTCAAAAGGCGCACTGCCCTTGATGGAAATCAGCCGCAGCGCTTCCTCGACTTCATTCAAAGCGCGCTGTGCCAGTTCAATGTTGTCAAATGGAGCCAGTGCTTCGATCAGGTCCTGACCGGCGGATGACACCGCGCTTTTTTTGATTTCTTCTTTGATTTTGTTTAATTCCAGTTTTTCCAGACTTTTTTGATTCATAAAATATTACTCCACGCCACGCTTGTAGTGGCCTCGGGTATGGGCCGACAGAAAATAACTCTCCCCTTTCGTCAGGGCAAGCATCACTGCCTTGGCCTCCTCGTAGCTTTCAGTAGTCAGATCGCAGCGGAAATGAGAAAAATCCTGACTTTTCAGGATCTTCTGCTGATCCAGGTTGTTCTTGGTCTTACAGTTGAGGATATAGCTGCGGCAGAAGCGATCCGTCAGGATCGGGAAACGTTCCCCTTTTCGGTCAGTCAGGGAAAAATTCATCGTCTGACATGGCACTGAACAGGCTGTTGTTCTGGTCCGTCCGCCGACCGTCGCGCCGATGGGACAATATTCTGAATGCATTAATTCAGTTCGTCCATACAGAACGACATAATGGTCCGATTTATCCTTCAAGCCGATCAGCTCGCTGTAATTGAGTTCTTCACTGGCTGTTACACCCTGAAGTTCCTCGAACAGGAGGCGGCCGTAAGAGTTGAGAAGGTTGAGCTTATAGTCACCCACCAGAGTAAGCGGCAGGTTTTTCAAATGCTCCATAACACCGTAATTATCCGTCAGGATGCCGCTTATAAGTTCCAGTCGGGTCAGGGACGCCATGACTGCCTCAAACTCTGATTTCAGGATCTCAGGAAGCTTGATCCAGTAAGGGATGCCTGCTTCATCCAGCGCTCTGGCATCCGAAAAATCAAGACTGCCTTCCTGCCGATGCCATAAATACAGAACTGGTGTTAGTTCTGTCCCCTGACCCTGGACTTCCCGGCAAGCCAGCAGCTGCTCCTTGCTGGTAATTACGACCAAATGAGGCGGCAGGCTGAAGAACCCGTTTGACCGGGCGTTTGCCCGCTGTGCAAAAAAGTCCTCCAGGTCTGCGCGGCTGACGCATGTCAGGTTTCGTCGGATCTGGAGCGAAATTTCCTCAAGGTCAGCCAGCAGCTGACGACGCAGCTCATTGACTGAGGAAATCCGAAGGAAGCCTGGCTCATACTCAAGATCTAACGTTTCCAGAATAAAAGGCGTTCCACCGGTTTTGGCGAGGTTTTCAGTCAGGCGTTCCCTGGATAATGATTGATTTTCGGAAGCTTCCACGACCTCACCGGTCACCTCGATGAAATGGGATCCATAGTCTGCGCGCAGCAGTAGCTTCTCGCCGGGGCGGAACACTGCCCGCAGACGGATGGGAAAGCTGACTGCGGTCTTCTGGCGCAGTTTGGCCTGGATGTCCTTCATCAGCGCCGCGTCATTGGTCTTCATGAGAAGATCCCCGTCACGGTACTGTTTGGGATAGATCTCTACGGTATCGCCCGGGGCAGCATCCCGGACTTCCTTTTCCCCCCGCTTCATTTTTGTTACGATAAAGCCCGAGTCGCCGCTGGCCAGACCATCACCCAGACTGAGCCCGGTCTGAAGCCGGATCTGACCCTGCCGGACCCGCCCCAGAACGACCCCAGAATTGCGCGGGGAATGGAACGCCATCATATCCCGGCCGTCGTTTCCCAGGAGAAAGGCATGGTTAAACCCTTCCCGGTTGAACAGCTGGGTAATGCCGTCATGGTTCCAGGTCTGACCGGTCAATGCCCGGCGATACTGGGTGACTGTTTCATAGACATATTCCGGCCGCTTCATCCGACCTTCGATTTTCAAAGAGGACGTCCCGGTACGAACTAGGTCCTCGATCACATCCAACGTACTGAGATCCTTAGGGCTCATTAAATAGCCCTGAGCTCGGGTTTTCCCCTCCGCATCGGTCAGTTCGTATTCCATCCGGCAATTCTGGGCACAGCGTCCGCGATTGCCGGACCGACCGCCCAGCATGCTGGACATCAGACATTTTCCGGAGTAGCTGATGCACAGAGCGCCATGAATGAACACTTCCGTCTCATGATCTGCCGAAATTTCCCGGATTTCATCAAGTGTCAGCTCCCGGGCCAGAACCAGACGGGTCAATCCCTTGCCGGCCATCAGATCCGCCCCTTTTTTATTGTGGACCGTCATCTGAGTCGAAGCATGCAGTTCAATGGCTGGATGAAACTGACGCAGCAGTGCGATCAGTCCGGGATCCTGGATGATAATCGCGTCGACGCCCATATTCCATACCTTAACGGCATATTCATAGGCATCAAAAAGTTCGCTGTCTTTCAACAGCGTATTGATGGTGATATATAATTTGACACCCAGCCGGTGACACTGGCGGATCGACTCGGCCAGGTCCTCGTCGGTGAAATTTGTGGCGTAGGCACGGGCTGAAAAGCGCGGGCCGCCCAGATAGACGGCATCAGCTCCGGCTTTCAGCGCCGCGTCCAGCGCATCGCGGTCTCCCGCCGGACTCAATAATTCAGGATTCATCGCTATTGCCTCATTTCTTCATATGGAATAAGTATATCACGAATTGACGCACAAAAAGAACGAAACAGGGGCCGTCATTACGTCCCCTGTAGTTTTGGCTCAGTCCCGGTCGATAAAACCAGCTCTCCCCTGACCGTTATTTGGTCGGACGGGGCGTGCCGTCTTTTTTGTCTTTCGACGGTGTGATCTGATTTTCAAACAGCTTGTTCTGCAGATCCAGCACCTTGTATTTGTAGGACTGAAGTTCAAATTTCAGTTCCTTGTTCAACTTGGACAACTGTTCATTGTCATCTCGGTATTCCTTCACGGATTCCTGCATCAGCGTCATTTCTGTCTGAAGTTTGCGGAATTCCTCGTCCTTTTCCTTCAGCCGTTCCGCTTCATGGTCAGAAGCCGCAGCCAGGGCCTGATCTTTTTCTGCCAGCTGGGTGGTCAAAAGGTCCGTCTGTCGGCGCAGATCTTCCTTCTCAGCCTCGACCTTCGCCTGAACCTCATCCCATGCCTCGATCCGTTCCATCAGCTTGAGTTTTTCATCAACCAGATTGCAGGAGGTCAGGATGGCTGCAGTGGATGTATTCAGTTTACGGTTGGACTTCAGCATGGTGCCCAGAAGTTCATCGACAATGGTTCCGATACGCTGAAGATGTTCTTCTGATTCTTCTCCGACCAGATTGTAATCCAATCCCTGGATATTCACCGTCACCTTGTTCATCTCGTCTTCCTCCTCCTGATCGCTTCGAATCCGCGATCCCCGCAATTTGGCCGGGGTCGCTTTGCGTCCCGCTCGACGGGATCCGATTTTCATGTATCCTTATCATACTATACAGTACCTTTTGATTTCAATGAACTTCCTTAATTAATCAGCTGCATTCCACAGCTGAAATTCAGGAAACTGACCGGTCTTTTTGCCTGTCCGCACCCAAGGATCAGGAATCAGCGAAATTTAAAGACCCCCTTCATCACTTCACCTTAATGATCCCTAAGCTTTCTCCACGAGCTGCTTTGGTGATCCCAAAGCTCTCCCCGCGAGCTGATTTGGTGATTCCTAAGCTTTCTTCGGTGATTCGCCTTGTAAACCACAAAGGCTTCAATTATTCTAAAAGGAGTACCACATGGACTTCCGGTTTCTTTGAACTTCCACTCCCGGCCTAAATAACACCGTCTGATCTTATTTGGATTTCCAAAGTGACGGATCTCTCCCCCAGGTCTTCCGCCTGCTGGGTGCAGGTATCTGAATTTCGACCGCAACACGCTTGAAAGGTAATTGATATATGCTACAAAAACTTGAACAGAAAAGAACGCCCTGGGCACTGCTCCTGATCCTTAGTTCCCTCGCACTGGCGGGATCCGGCTGGCTCTTTACCGATGACACCCTGATCCGTGGAGCTCTTCTGTTATTGGGAACAGGCACCGTGATGGTTGCGCTGATCTATCGAATATTCGGTCTGGCCAAGGGGATCCGCTGGCTCCTCTACTGGGTTCTGCTGCTGCTTGGCATCGGGTTTTCGCTAGTGCTTGACTTAAATCACCTTCTTCCCACCTTTCTGGGTGACAGCGCTTCAACGACCATCACCAATATCGTATTTATTCCACTGATGCTGTTTCTTCCCCCGGCTGCAGATCGATGGATTACCCACCAGTTAACCGGGGAGACGCCCATCGCGTTGGAAGAAATCCGAAGGAACCAGGAGGGCATGAAAACCCGCCCAATTTGCGGCGTTGATTATGAGACCCATCAAAAATATAAAGCCATGACTTACACCGTGAACCAGCCGGGTAATCTGCTTGAGCTGACCGGCTCGGCTCGCATCCTGCGGATTTTCATCGCCAGTCTGACAATGCTTCTTTCTGTCGGTCTGATCATCTTCGGCGGAATTCGAACCGATTCACCGTTCCCGGGCCATGCCTATCAGGCAGTCTGGATCGTTGGCATCGGATTTTGCTTGCTTTTCAGCAGTATCTTCCTGCTCGATCAGGGTTATCTGAAAAGCCTGCTGATCCTGAGTTTATGTATTCTTCTGCTGGGTATCCTGTACGGGATCGTTGAGCTTCTGATTCGTACCTGGCAGAGTTCATTGCCTCTGTTTGTGATTATTGTTCTGCTGGCTGGCATTTTTTTCAGCTCCGTAGTTCTGCTTTTGCGTCAGTACAGTGTCCGGCGCCATGGATCACTCATGCGCTTTGAGCAGAATGGCACCATTCATCGGGTGGATCCGTTTCTCCAGGATACCTTCCCGATCAAACACTACCAACGCCTCTGCCGGGTGACTTTGTCAGATCTGGAGTCAGCGGCTGATCCTGAACCGCTGCATCACCGCCTGGCTCTGTTCTCGAATAACCATGCCATTCTTCTGGCCGGCAGCCGGCAGGATCCGGCCCAAAAAACACTTACTATCCTGCTCTACTGCAAAACAGAGGCGCAGGTCCATCAACTGCAACGTTGGCTGAAGCGACACTTGTCGGGCAGCGTACAGTTCCAGACCCTCGATGACACGGATTGGACCGCGTTTCATGAACTGATGCCATCCGATCGCACGAAGGTACGACTGATCAATGAAATGGTACTGTTCGACCTGGAGGAAGCCGGAGAGGATCTGACCGATCCCAAGCCCGTTATTTTCAGCGCAGCTTTTGCCGAACAGGAACCGGCGCTGGCCTTCTTACGTCACCTTCGATCCATTGCCTCGGAGCAGTCCTTTGATCAGGCAATCTATGTGGACAATACAGCCCACGTCAGGGATCATGGGTTAGCCGAAAAATTCAGCCATGCCATCGAAGTACAGAAGACCTTCCGAATCAGCAAGGCCTGGCTGGACATCGAAGCCCTGAAATTTCTCGAACTGGTCACTCCGGCCGGAGGAACCTTTGAAACCCTTATTGTCGATGAAGTGCTCCATCCCGAGGATGATGATCACCCATTGACTGAACAGGCTCCTTCGCCACCTGAATCCTAAGACATCAACCATAAGCAGCCCCTGGTTTTTGAGGTTTATGTTTCCCGGTTTGTCATTTCCTCGCTTTCGGCTCGTAAACCCACATAAATGCTGTTACGATTCATTATCACCTCGCTCTGAGCGATAACGACTTATTGGGAGCACATTCTTTATAAAACCGCAAAAATTCTCATTCCCAAGACAAAGATTGTTAGTTGAATGAAACAAAGAACAAGCATCAAACGTTTGATTAATATCCAGTCAAGTCGTTTGATGCTTGTTATGTTTCAAAGAAAAAAAGTCTCGCACGTCGATCCGTCGCATGTGCCTGAAAATCCTGGCAGCGTATTAGCTCGACCCGGTCTTCCCAAGGGATGCTAGTCTCGAGTTGGGAACTCTCCTCTCTCGGTGTACTGGCGGTGACATGCCGTTTCACACTCTCTGACGACTGCAGTTCCCTAGCCAAACCCAGCAAAAATTTATATTGAAAGTGCCCCAGGCATGTGGTTTCATCACGAAGAAACTGAATAAGTCAGTTTTTCCCTTATTTTCATTTTCCGCAGCATTTTTTATATTTCTTACCGCTTCCGCATGGGCAGGGATCATTTCGCCCAATTTTTACATTAGGCAGCGCTTCTTCTTTTTCTTTCGAGGCTGATTTCTTAATTATTTCTTTTGAAGCACGCTTAACCTCATTGTATCTACTCCGTAAAGCCTTAATGACCTCTGGCTTATTCCCCTTTAGGAATGAAATGATCTCAGAAATCTGATTTTGTTCATTATTATTATACTCAACATTATATTTGAAATTTTTTAAATTCATTCTGACAGCAAACTCTGGCTCCTGTGTTTGCTTAGATAAATTAATTTTATAGAATGACAGCACGACCTCATTGCATAGACATTTTGGATTTGAACAATACTGGTCATCAAAAGTCCACTTCTCCGTTTCATTCCATGCAAATCCAAAATTATCATAGTCTGAACCGCCAAAAATCTCAGCGTATGTTACCATATCTCCATCCAGGACCATCTTTATCGTATTGTCAGAAATGTAATCTAAATAATTCTTTTTTCCATATTCTTTAGCTCGCACATAATGTGACAGCAACTTGGACTTCACTTGGTCAATATCAGCTACAAATTCCTGAATCATTTGTTCAGCTTTTATCGTTTTGTTGAGAATTGTCTTCCCAGTAATTTTCCAGCTACTCATGTCCAACTTTAATAAAAACAACTCATTGATGGGCTTTCCTTCGTCAGACATTTCAAAAAATCGGAGAACCACATCCGTACAACTGCAGCCAGGATTCACGCAGTATTCCTCTTGAACTGTAATTATGGGGCTATATTCGGTGAATTTAATGGAAATAAAATCAACCTTTTCCCCGTCGTTTAATAGTCTGGAAAATGGGATTAGACTTTCAGGCATTTATCTTGTCCTCCTCAAATTTGTTGATACAAGCAGCACAATCACAACCTTGGTATGATTGACCGATTGAAAAAACATCGCTGTTCCGGCAACACAGACGGATAATTCATTATATGATTCACAAGCTTCTCAGCATGATGAAAAATCATCTTTGCGAAATTATAAATCCAGGCGCGATATAGTCTTTGTATGAATTATACACGGATTTTAAAGACTATTACAATCTCCCGAATCCACGGCTCTGCTATCGTCATCGCTCCTCTCCGGCTTCTGCCATACCGGAATCCACAATTTACATTTCCCAGATTATCGAACTAATTGTCAGTAGGAATGGATCCTTTAAATCGCAATTCTGCTGTGAGAAGAATGATTGTACCGATTTCGCTAACTTGGCGGGTCGCGATAATTTCACCGCCGAATAATCAGTCAACAGCCTCATTTCACCGGTAAGAAGTCCGCCAAGTAATCTGCACAGAACAGGAAAACCCTGGCTGGATTTGTGATCCGGAGGATAAAACCAGATAAATTAAGTATTGCTGAGTTGTCTCGCCTCAATTCGAGAGTTCATTCGATTATATACTCATTCGCACCTGATCAGATGGTATTCCTGATTTTCAACAGCTGTCCCTATCTTCCTCCACCGATCCATTCATTGATATCTCTGTTGGAAGAACTGAACTTTTTCACTTCATCCGACCGATTCATCCACCTTATTGTTTTCCGTTGACTTAATTCACCCTTTTCTTTATGATAGATAGGTAAACACGTTTGAATGGGAAGAGTAGATCCGCAGAAGAGCCGGACAGAGAAGGCAGGTCAGGGGCTGAAAGCCTGCCAGGCATCGAGCTGATTGAAGTTCATCCCAACAGTGGCACAGGTGATATGTAGTCTGTGACGGGAACCCGCCGTGAAAAGGGAATGAGTGGCAGAAAAGTTCTGCAACCAGGGTGGTACCGCGAAACTTCGTCCCATGGATTATTCCATGGGATTTTTAATTTTGAAACGGAGGAAAAATGATGCTGGAAAAATTAGAACAGTTAAAAGTGGAAGCACTGCAAAAGATCACTCAGGCCGCCAATGTGGATGAGCTGAATCTGGTGCGTCAGTCGGTATTAGGCAAGAAAGGCTCCCTGACGGGGATTCTGAAAGAACTGGGGAAATTATCCCCGGAAGAAAAGAAAACGGTCGGTCAGGCGGCAAACGTCATAAAAACGGCATTGAGCGATGCGATTGCCAACCGGGAAGAAGAAATCATCGCGCAGGGATCCGTAATGGAGCACGATCTTGACCTGACGCTTCCGGGCATTGCGCCGGTTCTGGGCGGACTGCACCCGATCACCCAGATGTGCTATGACCTCAATGATGCGTTCCGGTCCCTGGGATTCCATGTATATGAGGAAGTGGAAATTACCAGTGAGAAATTTGCCTTTGACCACATGAACTTCCCGCCCTCCCACCCTTCCCGTGAATCCATGGATACCTTCTGGCTGGGAGGGACAGAGGATAAAGAAGCGGAACAGCGCCTGTGTCTGCGGCCGCCTCTGACCGGAGGTTCGGTACGGCATCTCCGGGAACACGGCCCGCCCGCCCGGGTTGTCTATCCCCGCCGGGGTTATTGCAACGGAAATACGGAATGGCGGCATGAACGGGGCCCGTCCCCTTAACCCATCCCCCGACCCCACGAACCC
>JABNAD010000029.1_pt1 | contig 10845 bp, 12 predicted proteins | sample 7240381 | NCBI WGS metagenome assembly JABNAD01 (sample SAMN11332834, study PRJNA596920) | anaerobic digester metagenome | biome: digested sludge; isolation source: digested sewage sludge-derived enrichment culture grown on H2/CO2 | place: Germany: Goettingen | reverse complement strand
CTTATAAAAAAGACACTGTGTTCTCCTTTACCTCAGAGCCTCTGTGTTTCTACTTCCCGAATTTCTCCCTCACGTAAACATCTATCTGCTTTGCAGCTTTGCGACCAGCGCCCATTGCAAGGATTACCGTTGCAGCGCCAGTTACAGCATCGCCACCAGCAAAAACACCCTCGCGTGATGTTTCTCCTGTCTCCTCGTTGGCAACAATACCACCCCAACGCTCGGTTTTTAGGCCAGGGGTTGTGCCTGCAATTAGTGGGTTAGGGGAGGTGCCTAGCGACATAATAACCACATCGCACTCAATGTCAAACTCAGAACCCTTAACCTCAATGGGGCGGCGGCGTCCGCTCTCATCGGGTTCGCCTAGGTCCATTTTTATGCAGCGTAGGCCTTTTACCCAGCCCTTTTCGTCGCCAAGAACCTCTGTTGGGTTGTTTAGCAGCTTAAAGATGATGCCCTCTTCCTTTGCGTGGTGAACCTCTTCTACACGAGCAGGAAGTTCCTTCTCGCTACGGCGGTAAACAAGGTAAACCTCGGCACCTAAGCGGCGCGCAGTACGTGCGGCATCCATTGCCACGTTACCACCACCAACTACGGCAACGCGTTTTCCAACGTAAATTGGGGTATCGTACTCGGGGTCAAACGCCTTCATAAGGTTGGTACGGGTTAGGAACTCATTTGCCGATACCACTCCGTTGAAGTTCTCGCCAGGGATATTCATAAACTTTGGCAAGCCAGCTCCTGAGCCAATGAACACTGCGTGGTAGCCTTCGGTATCTAGCAGCTCATCTATGGTGATGGTACGACCCACAATAACATCGGTCTCAATCTCAACGCCAAGCTTTACCACGTTGTTAACCTCGTAGCGTACAACATCGTCTTTAGGCAAACGGAACTCAGGAATACCGTACTCAAGCACTCCTCCTGGGCGGTGAAGCGCCTCAAATATCTTAACCTGATACCCCCACTTGGCAAGGTCGGTAGCACAGGCAAGCCCTGCAGGGCCGCTGCCAATTACTGCAACCTTGTAGCCGTTATGAGTGGTTTCAATGGGTTTGTAGTAGTTCTCTGTACGTCCCCAATCGGCAACAAAGCGCTCTAGCTTGCCAATGGCAACAGGTTCGCCCTTTACGCCAAGGATACATGCGCCTTCGCACTGCGACTCTTGTGGACAAACCCTTCCGCATACAGCGGGTAGGCTGGAGTCCTCAGCAATAATATCGGCGGCATCGCCAAAACGGTTCTCCTTAATTGCCTTAATAAACTGGGGTATCTGAATGTACACTGGACAAGCCTGCACGCAGCGTGGATTTTTGCATTGAATGCAGCGATCGGCCTCTTGCATTGCTTCGCTGGCGTTGTACCCAAAGCAAACCTCGTTAAAATTCTTTATACGTTCTGCTGGGAGCTGCTCCCTAACCGGAACTCTTGGTGCCTTTGCTGCCATTACTTGTCTCTACCTATTTTGCAGTTATGATCTTTATGCTCTAACTCGGCTAACTTCTGTCCCTCTATTGAGCGGTACATGTTCTGACGGCGCATGGCCTCGTCAAAATCAACAAGGTGGGCATCAAACTCGGGCCCGTCAACGCAGGTAAAACGGGTTTGGCCGCCAACGCTTACCCTACATGCTCCGCACATTCCAGTTCCATCAACCATAAGGGTGTTAAGGCTGGCAATGGTTTTAATGCCTAGCTCTTTGGTTAAGAGGGTAACAAATTTCATCATTATCATTGGGCCAATGGTTACCACAAGGTCGTACTGCTTGCCTTGGTTTTGCACCAAATCTCTTAGCATATCGGTTACCAAACCTTTAAATCCAGAGCTACCATCATCGGTGGCAAGGTAGTAGTTGTTAGTAACGGCGCGCATCTCCTCCTCCATAATAACAATCTCCTTGGTTTTTGCACCAATAATAACATCGGGCTTAAAGCCGCGCTCGCTAAGGTACTTAACCTGAGGGTAAACAGGAGCCGTTCCTACTCCACCACCAATAAACAGGATTTTCTTTCCGGCTAGCTGCTCGTCGGTTTCGTGAATTAGCTCCGATGGCTGTCCTAGCGGGCCTGCAAAATCAAGGAGTGCCTCGCCCTCTTCAAGAGCACAAATCAAACGGGTTGATGCACCTATGGTTTGGGTAACAATGGTTACGGTCCCCTTTTCGCGGTTGTAATCGGCAATGGTTAGCGGTATGCGCTCGCCCTTTTCACGAACGCGTACAATAACAAACTGCCCTGGTTGTGCCGATTTGGCAACGCGTGGAGCATCCACCTCCATAAGGTAGATGTTTGGAGCGAGTAACCTCTTTTTGCTGATAGTGAACATATCTATAGCCTTTTGATTTTCTTAGAATAGGATAGCAAAGTTAACCTTTTATGCTTTTATGTCAACGAATAAAATGATGCCCTAAAGCTGGTTGGATGCTGTAAAAGGGTTAAAAAAACGTGACTTTTTTCTTGCTCATTTTCTTTAGTATGTTACGGCAACGGGATTGTATCCCTGCCGAACCTATGCTTATTTGCGACTCAAGTATAAACGGGAGTTCCTGTTGCAGCCAGTCAACCCTATGCGATAGGGTGTAAATAATATCAATACAATGAGCAGCAACAGCAATTTTGGTTTGTGGGTTGGATATTAGCTCAATACACCGCTCTATAATTGGGTCTGTATCTATGGCGTTAACCCACTTTGTGGCAGCGTTACCAAGTTGCCCTTTTTGTGCCAGCGTTAGCAGGTGGGATAGGATTTTTGCAAAGTGACGCTGAACGCTATCGTTGGTTGTTTCTATAAACTCGTTGCAAAGTAATGGCAAAACAGCAATGTGCTTTTCGGGGTTGGGCATAACCATGTTCTCAATTACCCAAGCGGCATGAAATGCCACCGGATTCTTTTCGTTTTTTACAATGCTAAGTAGATATTCAGGCTCAATCCCCTCCTGCTCAAGAGCAGAAGTAAGTTCTAATAGTTCGGTTTTTCGCAGCGCGTACTGTAGGCGCTCAATTAGTTTGTTTTGCATGGGTGATGTGTGACCAGTTGCAAAGATATTACTCTCTGTCAAATTAGAACCAGTTGCTAGTTGGCTTTAAGGGATACAATGGAATATTGGGTTTGGAACTTTGAAATGATTAAAATATACCCCTCTTTTTACTGTACAAACACCTTTCCATGCTATATTTGAGCCTAAAGCGTAGCAAATGAAGTTTGAATCAACCAATATACTACAGCAGCTTTGGCAGGAATACCCTTTCTCTGAGCACCTGCTACAACGGCTGGTTTGCGGCAATAAGTATGTGGCCGTTGTGCTAACCAATGGGAATATAGGTGTGTGTGCTACTCTTGGTACCGAGGTTGTACCCGATAAATCTATGCTTAGCGCACCCAATTTCGGGAGTATCTCCCATCGCATTTTGGTGTGTGCATGGATTAATGCTTGTGCAAACTACACGCTACCAGCTAGCAGTGGCGATATTTTTGATGCCATCGCCTTTGCCCGCTTCAGCAGGATTGCCATGGTGGGGTATTTTGGCTCGTTGGTTAAAAAGTTTACTGATGCTGGCCTTGCTGTTGATGTTTTTGATTTGGACGAATCCGAAAAACCGGTGCTTCCCCTGGCCAAGCAACAGGAGTACCTTGCTGTAGCCGATGCGTTAATAGTTACATCAACCACAATTTTTAATGGTACCCTTGGGGCATTGCTGGCAATGGTAAGACCTGTGTGTGCGGTTTACATGTTGGGCCCATCAACACCGCTTTGCTCAGCAATGCTGGACATTCCTAACGTGAAGGCGTTGTTTGGTTCCCGCTTTAAGCCATCTGATGAGCGTGTGCTAACCCAGATTGCCAAAGGAGGGGGAACCCGTTCGTTTCTTGGATTTATGGATAAGGTTTACGTTGAGTAGCTTTTTGTGCAACCTTTTAATTAATAGTGTATAGCAATGCCAACTTTTGATGAAATTAAGTCCATACTTTCTCACTACACAGTGGGAATTGCAGGTGCTGGTGGATTGGGTAGCAATATTGCTCAAACTCTAGTTAGGTCTGGCGTTGGCCGACTTATTATTGCCGATTTTGATGTGGTGTCCGAGTCGAATCTTAATCGGCAGTTCTACTTTGCCGATCAGCTGGGCCGATATAAAGTGGAAGCGCTAAAGGAGAATTTGCTTAGAATAAGACCCGAGGTTACAGTAGAGATACATAACTTGCACCTTACGTCGCAGAATATCCCTATAATATACCCCACTGTTGATGTTATGGTTGAGGCGTTTGATGTTGCCGAGATGAAGAGGGTGTTAATTGAGCTGTTTGCTTCTACTTTTCCTTCCATTCCGCTTGTAGTAGGAAATGGAATGGCTGGTTGGGGGAACTCCAACACTATGGCTGTTCGGGAAATGGGAAATTTGTATCTTTGTGGCGATGGCGTTTCGGAGGTTTCTGTTAATTTGCCCCCAATTGCCCCACGAGTAGGCATTTGCGCCTCGCAACAGGCAAATGTTGTGGTTAGTTTGTTACTCTCAAAATATTTTGGAAATGAAAATAACCCTTAACAATAGAGCCGAAGAGCTTGATTTGAATCAGCCCGCAATATCTATTGAAGAGTTGTTAGTACTAAAGAGCTTCACCTACAAAATGCTTTTTGTTAAGCATAATGGAGTGGTTATTAAAAAGGAGGATTACCCTGTTACTAACGTTGCCGAGGGCGATAACGTAGAGGTGATTCACCTAATGACTGGAGGTTGATACTCTATTTTTTTGTGTGAGTCCTATTCTGTTTTACAATCTGTTACCCGATACCAATAATGAAAGGTTCTGCAATTTGGCGAGTTGTTTTGCCGTGGATTAGGAATAAGTTTATACTAACTGCGGTTGTATTTGGCGTGTGGATGCTAATTTTTGATAGGAGCAACTGGATTGACCTTGTTTCTAAGATCAACCAAATACGTAACATGGAGAAGGAGAAGGAGTACTACATGGAGAAAATTGAGTCGGATAGGAAAAAGCTCTACGAGCTAAGAACTAACGACGAGAACCTTGAGAAATTTGCCCGAGAGCAGTATCTTATGAAAAAACCTAACGAGGAGGTTTTTGTAATTACCGAGTAGTTCCTTTCTTATTCCAAACTACATGGCTATTTCGTTGGTATTAACAACTGGAAAATAGTCGCTTAGCACAATGTTGTGGTGCTCAATAATCTTGTTTGCAGGCAAATGATTGTAGTTTAACGTTCCGTGCCCATCCTTTACCAGAGTAACATTATACCCCAGTGTATATGCATTTCGGCAGGTTGAGTCAATGCAGTACTCAGTTTGTAACCCGCATATTATAAGGTCTGTAATCCCTCTATCGGTAAGCTCTTTGTGTAAAGTTGTGCCATGAAATGCGCTCCCTTTATCCTTGTGTATAAGTAGAGCTGGGTTATTTAAGTTTAGCTGTGGGTGTATTTTCCAGTTATCGGAACCAAATTCAAGTAATCCTCCTTTACTGGAGTGGTGTTGAACCACAATTACTGGTGTATTTGTGTGTTGTGCTTTCTCAATAAGCCTATTGGTGTTATGTAGTAGCTGCTCTGCATTAGGGATATTGGAACTGTTTGGACCAAAAATACCTATCTGCATATCAATAATAAGAAGGGCTTTCATGTTGTGGTTAGCTATTTAATTATTTTGTCAAGAGTATTCCAGTTGCGCGTTGTAGCAACAATATCTAGTTCTTTTTCAAGAAAATTGTTAGGAAATCCATACCTCCCTTTTACCAAATGGCTTACAATGTATGCTTCGGTACGGGTAATTTTAACCACTTCAAGGTCTTTGGTGGGGGAAAAGAAGGGGATGCTAAGCGGCTTTTTCGGTTCTTCCTGAAAAAATGCGATGTACTGCTTGGTAGTTTCCTTATCGCAGTTACTAAAAGCGGTATCACTTAGTATGGCATTAAGCTCATCTATAGTTCTAATTATTGTTGAAATATAGAATCCAAAGGCGTTACTAAGATTCTGCTCTATTGTGCTGGTTAGTAATTGTCTGTTGGTTTCAGAGCTGCTGAATAGAATGTTTCCACTCTGTATGTAACTCGATACGTTGGTGAATCCCATAGAGGAGAATTGCTGCCGTAATCGCTCCATGGTAATTATTTTTTGTCCACCAACATTTATTCCCCTTAGGAATGCAATGTAGTTAGCCATATGCCGGTTGTTGGGTTGTAATCAAATTTAGCACATTTTACTTAATCATTGCAATTAGCTTTTGCCGATCTACTATTGATATCTCCCTTCTGTTCACGGTAATGATGCCTTCATCTTGCATCTCGGCAAATACTCGGGCCAACGATGGTCTGGTTACCCCAAAAAATTCCGATAGCTCCTGATGCGATTTGGGTAGGGTTATGGTTGTTTTACTCTCGCTACGCGCAATGGTTAAAAGGTAATGGGCTACCTTTTCCTTTATGGTTCTAAAGGAGAGAAACCACAGCTTCGACGATAGGAATTGTGCCCTGTTGGAAATGGCATTAAGGTAGTTGCTAAGTATGGTGGCATTGCGTTGGAGTAGCCTAACAACTTCTGCTTTAGGTATAAAAAGAATTTTGCAATCCTCTATGGCAATTACATCTACTGGATACCTGTTTTTTTCGCCAAACAAAAAGGCGTGGGCGATGGGTTGTGGTGCATGCATCTCCTCAATTTTTAGGATTTTTCCAGAGAAATCAACCATTTCGCCTTTAATGCTGCCCTCAATAACTATGCACAAGTTCTTTACCTCGTCTTCGCGCTGAGCAATTAGCATCCCTTTGCTAAAGCTCTTTACTGAATAGGTTATTTTGGTAAAAAGTTCTTCAAGTTCTTCGGGTGCAAGACCCCTAAAAAATGGTGAGTGAGTGAGTAGTTGAAACATTTTTTTTTATGGGCTAAGTTATGCAAAAGGGCTTTTTTAGTGTGCCAATGTCTAGCCTATTTTAAATTAATGTAACACTATTTTCTTTGATATTTTGTAACCCGTAGTTTAATTGTCATAAATTCAGGTTGATATGTTTTTTTTGCTTTGCAGTTAATCGATTTTTGTGGATTGAGTAAACGTCTCTTTTGGGATCCAGTTGTAAGGTAAAATGCGATAAGGTATTGATAAATAGAAATCTAAAGAAGGTGTTGGTTTTTGCAACTTGGCGTAATGTATTATTGCGCATAATTTTTGGATAGCCCATTTCTAGGGCTGTTTACAAATGGTGTTTTATATCACCATTAGGTTTGTCAAACAAGTGAAACCTCACAACCTATTTTGCGTTTATACAAACATAAGCAACCTGACATGTTTAACTTTTAGGGTTTTATAGTTGGTTTCAGGTATATTGCTTTTAGGTTAATTTAGGGTGAAAAGACGGGGTTCTGCGGAACCCCGTCTTTATTTTTACTCCATTGTGTACGGTTTCTTAGTGTGTGCTAACTTTTTCAAAGGGTAATTTTTGTTGCATCCCTTACATTCGTATTTCTATACTACTGTTGCAGATTAGGGCAACCCGTTTCTCCCTATTTTGCTAGCACTGTTTTGTTGGCTATGCAACCTTACGCCAAATCACTCCTAGAGTGTCAATCCTTATTCTGTGCACATTAGTTTGGCTCTAAGCGTTAAACGTAAGGCGGTTAAGCTGGTCTAATCCCAGTTGACAGGCATTAGCCCTTAACGCTAGTCCTTAATCCGTTAACCTAGCCTAAAGGCAACCTGCCAGTCCCTAAACCTTAAATCTTTAACCTTTAACCCTCCCTATGGATTTTAAATTACTTTTAGGATGTTTTGTTGCCTTTGTGGCACTGGTAAATCCTATACAAAAGGTTTTTGTGGTAAGCTCATTGCACCAGCAGTTTGACGAAAAAATGGCTAGGTCAATATCCATACGGGCTAGTCTTACGGCACTTGTTATACTGCTTTTGTTTTTGTTTGTGGGGCGGATTGTGTTTAGCTATGTTTTTCATATTGAGCTATATGCTTTTCAAATAACCTGCGGAGCCGTTTTGTTCTATAACGGGATAACAGGCTTGCAGAAAGGGGTGTTCTTTAAGTTGGATCAATCAATGTCCGTAAGAGATATAACTGCGGTTCCCATTGCGATGCCTATGATTGCAGGGCCCGCAACCATTACCTCCGCAGTAACCTTTCCTGCCGAGTATGGGCAAGTTGAAACCGTAATAGCAATAGTAGCAGCACTTTCCGTAAACCTTATCTTTATGCTTTATGCTGGAACTATAAGTAAGGTTCTATCACGCTTTAACTTAATGAATCCGCTTGTTCGTATTTTTGGACTTATTGTAGCAACAATAGGCGTGCAAATGGTTTTTAATGCGATAAGAAGCTTTGTGGAGATTTTCTTGTAGATTAGAATGCTGTACGTGGGGTTTCAACTTCTCTTTATTATTCCCAAGTGCCATACCTTATTTATATCTTTGGCGCATAAATTTTTGTGTCGTAATGAAGCAAAATCTTTTCCTAGCTGCATTTGCGTTACTCCTTTTGGGTTGTGGTGCACAGGAGCAACGGGATAGTAATCAGCAAGTTTTTAGGTACAACGAGAGCAAGGGAATTCCGAATTTGGATCCTGCCTTTGCACGTAGCCTACCCGTAATATGGCCTGTTCATCAGCTTTTTAATGGGTTGGTACAGCTGTCCGATTCGCTTGTTGTTGAGCCCTGCATTGCAAAGAGCTGGGAGGTTTCCAGTAACGGTTTAGAGTACACTTTTCACTTACGTAACGATGTTTTTTTCCACAGCTCCCCTCTTTTTGGCGATTGTAAGCAAAGAAAGGTGGTTGCTGCCGACTTCGTTTTCAGCATCAATCGCATTATTAACCCCGATATTGCCTCGCCTGGGGCATGGGTGTTTGCAACTCTCGATACCGAAAAAAAGGGAACAACAGGAGGGTGCTTAGCCATTAATGATTCCACTTTAAGGTTATATCTTAAAAAACCGTTCCCTGCATTTCTGGGGCAGCTAAGCATGCCTTACGCTTACGTAGTGCCAAAAGAGGTTGTTGATTATTATGGGCGCGATTTTGGGCGTAACCCCATTGGAACAGGGCCTTTCTTTTTAAAGTACTGGAAGGAGGGGGAGAAGCTGGTAATGCGTCGAAACCCAAACTACTTTGAGGTTGATAGCAAGGGGCAAACCCTTCCTTACCTTGAAGCGGTAAGCATAACGTTTATTGCCGATAAGCAATCGGAGTTCCTAGAGTTTATGGTGGGTAATCTCGATTTTCTTTCTGGGGTGCATGCATCGTCGAAGGATGAGCTGCTTACCCGTTCTGGAAAGCTAAATCCAAAGTATAACGGGCAAATATCGCTTATTACTGGGCCATACCTGAATACAGAGTACATCGGTTTTTTGGTTGATACACTCCAAGTGCCAAATAGTGCTAGGGTTGCTGAAAAGGTTAGAAAAGCCATTGCCTATGGTTTTGATAGGCATAAGATGATGACCTATCTGCGTAGCAACATGGGTTATCCTGCCGAAGGTGGCTTTATTCCTTTGGGTATGCCTGGCTTTGATTCTACTTTCGTGGGATTTACATACAATCCCCAGTATGCTGCTAAACTTTTGGAAGAGGCTGGCTTTCCGCAAGGGAAGGGGTTGGAGCCCATAACCATTTCCACCACCGATGATTATGTGGATATTTGTGAGTTTATTCAGCACCAGTTGGGTCAAATTGGTATCCCAATTAGGGTAGAGGTGATGCCAGGTGCTACCTATAGGGATATGATGGCTAATGCCAAGCTAACCTTTTTCCGGGGGTCGTGGGTTGCCGATTACGCTGATGCTGAGAACTACCTTGCCCTTTTTGTGTCGTCTAATTTTAGCCCTAATGGCCCAAACTACACGCACTTTTCTAGCAAAGAGTTCGACCAGCTATACCACAGGGCTTCCAGGGAGAGCAATAATGCTAAGCGTTACAAAATTTATCAGCAGATGGATTCGGTAATTATAAGCAATGCTGTGGTAGTGCCTTTGTACTACGATAAGGTAGTTCGCTTTACCAGAGCAGATGTTGTGGGATTAAAAGCGAATCCCATGAATTTGCTCACTCTTAAAAGGGTAAGTAAGCTAAAGCCTAGCTAACTTTGCTATACTTGCATAGTAGATTTTTAGAACGATAAATAATACCATTTTCATGATACTAGTTGCCGATAGCGGTTCAACCAAAACAGATTGGCGCATCGTATTCCCTTCTGGCGATGTGGTTGGGTTTGAGAGCAAAGGGCTTAACCCATACTTTAACACACAAGAGGAGTATGTACGGGTTTTAACCAATTCCTTTCCTGCAGGTGTAAATTCACGCGAGGTGACTCATGTGTTTTTTTATGGCTCTGGATGTGCTGCAGAGGAACTTGGGCAGGTTGCTCGTATGGGACTTTCTCTGTTCTTTACTGGTGCAGAAGTTTTGGTACTGTCGGATTCTGTTGGTGCAGCCCGCTCTCTATTTGCCGGCAACAAGGGAATCTCAATAATACTTGGCACTGGAACTAATGTGGCCTATTACGATGGTACTTCTGTAACTAGTTTCAGTCCATCGTTGGGATATGTTTTAGGCGACGAGGCTAGTGGTGCCTCCATGGGAAGGGTAATTCTATCCGATTATTTTTATAAACGAATGCCCGAGTTTTTGAGGCAAAGGCTTGAACTTGACTATGGCATTACACTTACTTCGGTTCTCAAACGTATATACTCCGAGCCTTTGCCAAATCAGTTTTTAGCTTCGTTTGTTCCTTTTCTTGTGCAGAATAAAGGTACAGAGTACGTTCAGCAGCTGGTGTCAGGTGCTTTTAACGCCCTGTTCGATGCACACCTTATTCATTATGCAAGCATGGGGTTACCC
>JABNAD010001147.1_pt1 | contig 10847 bp, 7 predicted proteins | sample 7240381 | NCBI WGS metagenome assembly JABNAD01 (sample SAMN11332834, study PRJNA596920) | anaerobic digester metagenome | biome: digested sludge; isolation source: digested sewage sludge-derived enrichment culture grown on H2/CO2 | place: Germany: Goettingen | reverse complement strand
GCATCAGCGTCAGCGGAAAGCTCGATCCAATCTTCTTCACGTCCCTGTGCTTTTAAGAAGGTTTTTGTCACTTCGTCACTGGGGAAAACGGAAGTGGTTGCACCCAACTCTGCACCCATGTTTGTAATGGTTGCTCTTTGGGGAACACTCAAGCTTTTTACACCCTCGCCGCTGTATTCCATCACCTTGCCAACGCCGCCCTTTACAGAAAGAAGACGAAGCACTTCCAAAATGACATCTTTCGCAGTGACCCAAGGCTGTAGCGAACCAACTAAATTCACACGGCAAACCTTAGGCATAGCTAAGTAGTAAGCACCCCCACCCATGGCTACTGCAACATCAAGGCCACCTGCACCAATAGCAAGCATACCAATGCCGCCGCCTGTAGGGGTATGACTGTCGGAGCCCAAAAGGGTTTTACCGGGTTTGCCAAAACGCTCCAAATGAACCTGATGGCAAATACCATTACCCGGTTTTGAAAAATAAATACCATGTTTATTTGCTACGGTTTGAATATACTTGTGATCATCGGCATTTTCAAAGCCTGTCTGCAAAGTATTGTGGTCAATGTAGGCAACGGAGCGTTCTGTTTTTACCCTAGGAATACCCATTGCTTCAAACTGCAAGTAAGCCATGGTTCCTGTGGAATCCTGTGTTAAAGTTTGGTCGATTTTAATAGCTATTTCTTTTCCTGAAATCATGTTACCGCTAATCAGATGGGTGCTGATGAGCTTTTCGGTTAGGTTCATATGGTTGGTTCCTCCTTATTTCTTCTTCTTCTTTTTTAATGCTAATAGATGAGGTGTAAGGGTTTTCATCGCCTCAATCAATTCTTCTTTACTGATAAAGGTAACACGGCCATCTGCATAAAGGCCATCTACCCAGTTTAATAAAGTTGTTGCTTCTGGAGAGTTTTTATGAATCGCTTCTTCATCTTTCAAACTAAGGTATTGATTTAACCAATATGCAATACCTGCGGATCCTGAGTTCTTATTAATTTCAACGCCTATTGGGCGGTTTAAAATCTTTGCAGTATTAAAGATATTGTAGATTTCTTCATCCTTTGCCATGCCATCTGCATGAATGCCTGCTCGGGTTACGTTAAAATCTCTGCCCACAAAGGGCGTTCTATCTGGAATTGGATAACCCAAATCGGATTCATAATATTCGGCAATTTCGGTAATCACGGTAGGGTCCATACCATCCAATGTTCCGCGCATCTGCGCATATTCAATTACCATAGCCTCCAATGGAGTATTTCCTGTTCTTTCACCAATACCCAAAAGGGAACAATTGATGGAACTTGCACCGTAAAGCCAAGCAGTTGTGGCATTTACAACGGCTTTATAGAAATCGTTATGACCATGCCACTCAATTAGCTCACTAGGGAACTGAGCGAAGTGGTTAATGCCGTAAATAATACCCGCAACACTTCTGGGAAGGGTTGCACCGGGGTAGGGAACGCCATAACCCATAGTATCACAGAATCGAATTTTTACAGGAATCTGATATTGATCCATCAGCTTTTTCAATTCTGTGGCAAAAGGAACCACAAAACCATAGTAGTCTGCCCTTGTTACGTCCTCAAAATGACAGCGGGGACGAATGCCGTAGTCTAAAGCTGCCTTGACAATCTCCAAGTAATCATGTAAAGCTTGTTCTCTTGTTTTATGTAGTTTATGGAAAATATGATAATCAGAGCAGCTAACCAGAATTCCGCATTCCTGAAGGTTCATATCCTTTACCAACTTAAAGTCTTCTTTAGTGGCACGAATCCAGCCTGTAATTTCCGGGAATTTTAGCCCCATTTCCTGACAAGCACGAATTGCTTTGCGGTCGGTTTCGCTATAAACGAAGAATTCACATTGGCGCACTTTTCCTTTAGGTCCACCTAAGCGGCTGAGCATTTCGTAAAGGGTGGTGATTTGTTCTACGGTATAAGGTGTTCTTGCCTGCTGACCATCACGAAAAGTAGTGTCGGTCATCCAAATTTCATCAGGTGGGTTCATAGGTACCAAACGATGATTGAAGGTGCACTTTGGAATTTCATCATAATTAAAGTTATCACGATAAAGGTTCGGTTCTTCTACGTTTTGTAAACTGTATTTATACTGTCTAAGTTCCAATAAATTGTTTTTATTATTAAAAGAAAGCATGCAATCCCCCCTGTGTGTAGTTTTCATGATAGTAAGCGTTCTTTTCTATTTATAAAATATATCAATAAATCACTTTTTCGTCAATAGAAAATAATTCATAATTTTAATATATAAAAAGGGATTATTTAAGAAAATGTGCCTAAAATTCAATAAATTAGAGCGAGGGATCGAATAGAAACAATAGAAATGAAGAATATTTGGGGTGTGATATATCAAAACTATGAAAAAAATCTATAGGTTTCGTGAAGGTGGAATCTAACATGATATCTGTTTCTCTCAAAATATGTTAAGGAACAATTGTGTAATCTACTTCTAGAAAAATAGATAATTGTAAAAATTGATAACTTCACATATTTTATGAAGTTAAAAAGAAACAGCAATAAACAATGAAACCCGCACAAGATGCGGGTTTCATAAAATTTGGGGGTGTTTTTTTAAAATTAAAGTTAATTAAGATTTTTTTATTGCATCTTGAGCAAAATCAGTACGGATCAAATCGGTGAAGGGAACTCTTTGTGTAAGTTGGCCGCCTTGCTCCATAATGTCTTGAATAAGGGTGAAGCCCTCTTCTGAAAAAACGGGATCTTCTTTCCAAGTATCTTGAGCCTTGTAACGTTCAATAATAGTGGTTAGGGTTGCAACATCAGAATCGGGAAATTGAGGGGAAACTACTTTGGCGATTTCTTCGGAAGTATGTTCCTTTACCCAAAGCTGTCCTTTATAGATTGCCCTTGTAAAAGCTTCAATGGTTTCGGGGTGACTGTTCATAAATTCATCCCTTGCCATATAAACAGTGTAAGGCACATATCCGCTGGCTGCACCTAGGGATGCGACAATATGGCCGCTGCCACTGTTTTCCAACGTGGTTGCTACAGGCTCGAATTCCACAGTATAGTCGCCAACGTTGCCGGTAAAAGCCCCTGCTGTGGAGGAGAAATCGATGTTATTAATAATTTCAACATCTTCATTTAATTTCAAGCCGTTTTCCTTTAAAACATACTCTAAAACCATTTCAGGCATACCGCCAAGTCTGCCACCGATGACGGATTTTCCTTTTAAATCTTCCCATTTAAAGTTGGGCTCATCTGTACGGGAAACAAGAAAATTCCCTGCTCTTTGGGTGAGCTGAAGAAAAGCTTTTGGATAATTTTCCTTTCCTTCGTTATAAACGTAGATGCCTGCCTCTGTACCCAAAAGGGCAATATCAGCGGAATCAGAGAGCAGTGCTGTCATGGACTTATCTGCACCATTTCCAATGGCAACAGTAACATCCAATCCTTCTTCTTCAAAGAAGCCCAATTCTTGAGCAACATACTGGGGGGCATAAAAAACAGAATGCACAACCTCGTTAAGTCTGACGGGGGTCAGTTCTGCCTGTGTCTCAGGTTTGGAGGAACAGCCTGCCATTAAAGACAAGGTCATCCCGCCAGTTAATAAAAGAGATATGAATTTTTTCATGAGTAACCTCCTGCGGATGTTTTCATTGCTACTATATGCAAAAAAGGTAGAAAATTCAAATTGTCCTTAGGAAAAATTTCAGTTTTTGTAATAGGTTTTTATAATAAATTGGTGTATAATAATTAGCATGGTAAAATACGTAATTATTTCTAAATGAGATTTTATCTGGTTTTTTTGCTAGCATCTGGTTTCGAATAAATTGTTGGAACAGTAGTACTTGGAATGTACCCACCTAGTGTGGTGGGCAGTAAAGGCTGATCGTTCCATGGAATAGGAAATATGTTTTAAAGAATATAGGAGGTCAGTTATGACTGAAAAAATAATGTTGATAGATGGAAACAGCATTGTAAATCGTGCGTTTTATGGTGTGCCCCTTTTAACTAACAGGGAAGGCCAACATACCAACGGGGTTTACGGCTTTTTAAATATTCTATTTAAACTGATGGATGAGGATAAGCCTGATTATTTGGCGGTTGCCTTTGATTTGCATGCACCAACTTTTCGCCATGTGGAATTTGATGGCTATAAGGGGACAAGAAAGGGCATGCCTGACGAACTAAGGGAGCAAATGCCCCTTTTAAAAGAAATGCTTCAGGCTATGAATATTCAAATTTATGAGATGGAAGGCTTTGAAGCGGATGATATTTTGGGGACCCTTTCTGCAAAAGCAGAGGAAGCAGGGGTTATCCCTATTGTTGTTTCTGGCGATAGAGATTTATTGCAGCTTGCCAGTGAAACACTCAAGGTACGTATTCCAAAAACAAAGGGCGGGCGTACGGAAACAGAGGATTATTACGCAAAGGATGTTATAGAAAAATATGGGGTTACACCTTTGGAATTTATTGATGTGAAAGCTTTGATGGGTGACACTTCTGATAATATTCCCGGTGTGCCGGGAATTGGAGAAAAAACTGCTGTAAAAATTATTCAAGACTATCACGATTTGGAAAATGCCATTGCACATTGCTTGGAGATAAAACCCAAAAAGGCTTCGGAAAATTTGGCTGAATTTCAAGAACAGGCAAGATTAAGTAAATTTCTTGCCACTATTATTCGGGATATGCCCATTTTATTTGAAAAAGAGCAAACAAAAATCGGAGATCTGTTCAATGCGGGAGCTTACGATTTGGTGAAGCGCTTAGAATTAAAGAGTATGTATAACCGCTTTGAAAAGGAAGAGGTTCAAACAGCGCAAACCGAGGATTTTCAGGGTGTTTATTCCTTTGAAATGGCTAAGGCGTTTTTCGCATCTTTAGAGAAAGGGGAAACAGCCTATCATTTTCTTATGGATGAAGGGAAATGTGAAGGACTGGCCTTGTATCAAGAGAAAATTGGTGGCTGTTGGCTTGAAGTGGGAGAGAATTTTTCTGTAGAACAGTTATTTCAAGTTGCAGAGACTTTTTTTAATGACAGCGATTATGTGAAAATCGGTCATGATATTAAAAATGATATTAAGTTGCTCCGAGCAAAGCTTGGAAAAACCATTGAGATTTCCTTTGATACTGCCATTGCTGCTTATATTTTAAATCCTACGGGAACATCTTATGCCTATGACGATTTGGCAAAGACTTTCTTAAATCAAATTTTGCCTTCTGGTGAGGAAGTTATGGGCAAGGGGAAAAGCAAAAAGGCTTTTTCTAGCCTTTCTGAGGATGAAAGGAAGGGCTTTGCTGTAACCCAAGCAAAGGTTTTTTTTGAAACAAAAAAGATGATGACTGAGCAGTTAGAGAAAAATGGCCAGCATGAGCTGTATTATGAGATAGAAATGCCTTTAATATATGTCCTTGCTGATATGGAAGAGTATGGCATAAAGGTGGATAAAAGTGCCTTATTGGAATATCAAAAGAATTTAGAAATTAGTATTGAAGGGATTACAAAAGAAATTTTTGCCCTATCGGGAGAAGAATTTAATTTGAACTCACCAAAACAGTTGGGGGTAATTCTTTTTGAAAAATTAGGTTTAAAGGGTGGGAAGAAAACAAAAACAGGCTACTCCACGGCTGCCGATGTTTTAGAAAAATTAAGGTTTGAACATCCAATGGTGGAAAAAATATTGTATTATCGTCAATTGGCAAAGCTGAAAAGCACTTATGCCGACGGCCTTTTGGCCGTAATGGATGAGAAAACAGAGAAAATCTATTCTACCTTTAATCAGACTATTACCGCCACAGGGCGCATCAGCTCTACTGAGCCAAATTTGCAGAATATTCCCGTTCGCTTGGAATTGGGTAGAGAACTTAGAAAAGTATTTATTCCCCAAAGTGAAGAATACTGTTTTTTGGATGCAGATTATTCCCAAATTGAGCTAAGAGTGTTGGCTCACATTGCAGGAGACGAAACCTTAATCAATGCATTCCGCAATGATCAAGATATTCATAGATTGACGGCATCTCAGGTGTTCCACGTTCCTTTCGAGGAAGTGACGGCTTCGCAAAGAAGTAATGCAAAGGCGGTTAATTTTGGGATTGTGTATGGCATTGGTTCCTTTAGTCTTAGTCAAGATTTGGGAATCACAAGAAAAGAAGCAGAGCAATATATTGGGGCATATTTTGCAAAATATCCTAATATCAAAAAATATCTCAACGAAACCATAGAGAATGCAACCAAACAGGGCTATGTTGCCACCCTTTGGAACAGAAGAAGGGCTATGCCTGAATTGCAGAGCAATAATTTTATACAACGTTCCTTTGGGGAGCGTGTTGCCATGAATATGCCCATTCAGGGGAGTGCAGCAGATATTATTAAGATTGCAATGGTTCAAGTCCATCGGGCTCTGAAAGAAGGGGGCTATCGTTCCCGTTTAATTTTGCAGGTTCACGATGAACTATTGATTGAAACCTATAATGAGGAAAAGGAAGCAGTGGCTAAAATTTTGAAAGAAAAAATGGAGCAGGCGGCGGCACTTTCCGTTCCGTTGGATGTAGATGTGCATGAAGGACATTCATGGTTTGAGGCGAAATGATAAATGAGGGATTCGACATGAAAGTGATTGGATTAACAGGTGGAACAGGCAGCGGAAAAAGCGTGGTTAGCCAATGCCTTCGGGAGGCAGGTGCCGCCATTATTGATGCTGATTTGATTGCCCATGAGATTATAAAAAAAGGGAAACCTGCTTATGATGAGTTGGTTGCCTATTTTGGAGAGCAAATTTTACAGGATAATGGCGAAATTTTTCGCCGTAAGCTTGGGGAAATTGTATTTCGGGATAAAGAGAAGCTGAAATTTTTAAATAGTTGTACCCATAAATATATTGTCCAGGAGATTGCAGAGCAGATTCAGGATATGAGAAAAAAGAATCAGGCAGAGCTGATTATTATAGATGCACCACTGCTAATTGAGGCGGGGCTGGATGCTATTTGTGATGCAATTTGGGTTGTTTATGCCCATGAGGAAGTCCGCGCCCGCCGTGTCATGCAGCGGGATGGCATTACATATGAAACAGCTAAGGCTCGTATTGCAAATCAAAAATCATGGGAAGAATATGAAAGTTATGCCCAAGAGGTGATTGATAACAGTGACACTTTGGAAAAAGTCCAAGAGCAGATATCAATTTTGATGAAAAAATATGTTTAAATCACTTTAAAAAATGAAGGTATTGGTATTTTTAGAGAGTATTCAGAAATGTCACGGAAGGAGTATTTAAAGCTAATTGCAAAATTCTTCTATGACATTGCTTTTGCCTTCAACTAATATTACATGATAGATAGCATAGTAATATTAAAAGAGATAAATTTAAATCTTAAGATTCGTAGGTGAAGAGATGTTTCGTTTAATTAAGAAAATACTCGTTTGGGTTTTCTTGTTCTTAGGGGTAGGGATATTTGCATATTTTGTTGTGTTACCCCAAGTGCTGCCCTTAAAATATCGTGAGCAGGTTGAGAAGTATGCAAAAATGTATGATGTAGAGGAGTCTTTAATTTTTGCGGTTATTTTTTGTGAAAGTCGGTTTGATCCTGATGCCCACTCCAGAGCGGGCGCAAAGGGATTGATGCAGGTCACGACTGAAACAGGTTGGTGGGCCGCCAGCCGGATAGACTATTTAGATGTGGAAACCATTGATTTAAAAGACCCGGAAACCAGCATAGCAGTGGGAACTTGGTATCTGCAATGGCTTGAGGATAAATTTGACGAGGTGGAACCAACTGTTTTGGCGGCTTATAATGCAGGCCATGGAAAAGTTAGCCAGTGGCTTGATGATGAAAAATATAGCGATGATGGAGATCATCTGAAAGAAATCCCTTTTGCAGAAACAAATAGTTACGTTAAAAAAGTTGAGTTGATGCAAAAGCTTTATAAAATTTGTTATCGTTTATAGCTTTTGGGAGGCACATATGAAAAAGAAATTAATTCCTCTGTTTTTTGCTTGTATCCTGCTTTTTACAGGATGTACAAATGGAAGCGGAGAAAAAAATAATTTTAATGTTTCCGGAATTGTGGCGAAAACCCAAGGGGAGAGCCGTGTTTTAACGCTATCCATGCGGGTTCCGGAAACATTGAATCCTTTACGAAACAGAGAGGCCACGGTAGATACGGTACTCAAGCTTATTTATCAGCCCTTAATTACCTTTGATGAGACGGGAAAACCTTCTCCCTCCATTGCAAAAAGTTGGAGTTTTTCGAAAGATGGCTTAACCCTTTCCGTAGAGCTGCGTAATGATATTACGTGGCAAAATGGCTCTTCTGTGACGGCGGATGATGTGGCATTTTCTATTGAAACCATTCGGGGTGCTGCAGAAGATTCTGTTTACAAAAAGGTATTGGATTATGTTTCAAGCTATTCTAAAACAGGGCAGTACTCCATTGATATTCGTTTTAAAGAACCATTTAGTAAAAACGTGGATGCCCTAAGTTTTCCAGTGATTTCTTCGGCGTATTATCAAGGGCAGACAGATCCGAAAAGTGGCGCAAATATGTCTCCTATGGGTAGCGGACCCTATTCTATGAAATCTTATTCTATTGCATCAGAAATGATATTGACGGCAAACCCCTCGTATGTTGAGGGCAAGCCAAAAATAGAGACGATCTCTGTTCGCACCACTGGTGGCGCTGAAACGGATGTATATGCTTTTGATCAGGGAATGACGGATATTCTGGTGACTGATGCCATCGAAACAGGTCGTTATGCCGATGAAGGTGTAACAGGGGTACACCAATTTACCTCTGAGCAATATGATTTTATTGGATTTAATTTTCATCGGACTTTATTTCAAGACCGAAATATGCGACAAGTAGTAGCATATGCATTACCCAAAAAAGCAATCTGTGAAAATGTTTACCTGCAGTACGCAAAAGTTGCTTACACCCCTGTAAGTCCAAGCTCATGGTTGTTTGAAGAAAACGTTGCACCCTTTGATTATGATACAAATATGGCAGCAACGTTACTGAAGAATGCAGGATGGTCTGACAAAAATGGGGATGGCAAGTTGGAAAAAGAAAATGAACCAGAGCCCCTTCATGTTTCAATACTAACAAATCAGGAAAATAGTGCAAGACGGCAGACTGCAACAAAACTTAGGGATGAACTTACTCTTTTGGGTTTTGATGTAACATTAGAGATACTGCCTTTTGACCAATATCAGGAGAAATTTACAGGTGGGGATTATGACCTAATCGTGGGAGGCTGGCAGATGTCTCCTGTGACAAATTTATATGACTTTTTCGGCAGTAATGGAAGTTTAAATTATATTGGTTATCAAGATGAGCAGATGGACAATTTGCTATTGGCTGCCAATCAGGCTGTGGGAGAAGGTGCCACTTTGTTGGCATATAGCAGTCTTCAAAAACGAATCGCAGAGGAGCTTCCATACATTAGTATTGCTTATCGCAGTAAGGCAATGTTTGTGTCTAACCGTGTTGGGGGTGTGATTATACCAACGGAGGATAATATTTTTCATTCAGTGAACCAGTGGACTTTCGAGGGTGAGAAAGAATAGGGGGAGGAAAATGTCTGAATTAAGAAAAAATCCGTTTACAGGAGAGTGGACTCATTACGCAGAGAATCGGAAAAACCGCCCCTATGAGTTTTTGCATAAAATCGAAGTGAAAAATAACAGTAATGAGAATTGTCCCTTTTGTGGTGGAAATGAAGATAAAACCACAACCCCTTTCTATCAGGATGGCACAGATGAGTGCTGGACTATTCGGGTTTTTCCAAATATGTTTCCTGCGGTGTGTGAGGAAGAAATGGCTATTTGTGAAAATTCTTTTTATCAGCAGCTTTCAGGGCAAGGGACTCATGAGGTTTTGGTTGATACCCCAATTCATGAGGAGACTATTGATCAATTTTCTCTAGAACATCTGGGTAAGGTTTTCGTTGTTCTGCAACAGCGATATAACGAAATGATCTTATCAAAAAAAGTAAAGTACATTCAAATTTTTAAAAATTGTGGCCCTTCAGCAGGAATGAGCATTCGTCATTCCCATTGGCAGATTGTTGGGATGCCGGTTTTGCCCCAAAGAGAGGTTATAATGCAAGGGCATATGCAGGATGGAGATTGTCTTTTCTGTAAAATGCTTGTTTATGAAAAAGAACAACAAAATCGGGTTGTGATGGAGAATCAAAGCTTTATGGTGATTGCACCGTATGCATCCCGCTTTCCTTACGAGCTTTGGATTTGTCCCAAAAGGCATATCGCCAGCTTTTCCCATGTAACGGAAGAGGAATTGGAGGCTTTGTCCGTTATCATGAAAGGGCTTTTGCCTAAAGTTGCATCACTGCGTAAGGATGTGGGGTATAATATTTGCATGATTGATGGTGAAGTGGGAGGGGATTTTCACTGGCATATGGAAATCTTGCCAAGGATTGGTGGTTTTGCCGGTTTTGAATATGCAACTGGGAGCTATATTAATTCTATTTTACCGGAGCAGGCAGCGGAATATTATCGTAATAAAAATTGACTTTAATATGGTAATTTAGCAATAAAGACCACATGCACCTTGTATGTGGTCTTTATTGCTGGTATTTTGAGAACACAGCATTGCTGAATCTTTCATTGTATAGGCAATCAACCTATAGCGAGATAGGAGAATTCTGCAATAAGAATCAATAATATAGCCTTCACTGCTTTCAAATCTCAGTAGTCTATCTAAAAGCACCGGCAAGGAAAATGATATACAGCCACACATTTGTGACAAAATAAAAAGTCATGTTTGAGAATAAACTCAAACATGACTTTTTATTAGTGCGGATGGTGGGACTCGAACCCACACGATATCACTACCGCCAGATTTTGA
>JABNAD010001145.1_pt1 | contig 10870 bp, 10 predicted proteins | sample 7240381 | NCBI WGS metagenome assembly JABNAD01 (sample SAMN11332834, study PRJNA596920) | anaerobic digester metagenome | biome: digested sludge; isolation source: digested sewage sludge-derived enrichment culture grown on H2/CO2 | place: Germany: Goettingen | reverse complement strand
CGCCAGCGGTCTGCGGCCGAGTCGGCCGCGTCCCGCCGCGCCCGCCCGTTCGGGTCCGGCCCGTAGCATGTCTCGAACTCCGCGAAGTGCGCCTCGGTCAGCGGCCGCTCTTTCTTCGTGATCCCAGGGATGTTCGTCCGGCCGTCGTAGACCCACGTCGTCTCGGTCCCGTAGCCCTTGGTGAAGAAGATCACGTTCGTCTTGGTCCCCGGCGAGTACGGCGAGAACGTCCCCTCGGGCAGGCGGAGGACCGTGTGCAGGTCGCAGTCCTCGACCAGGACCTTGAAGACGTCGCCGGCCGCGTCCGCGAAGAGGACGTTGTCCGGCACCACCACCGCGGCCCGCCCGCCGGGCTTGAGGACCGTCATCACGTGCTGGATGAAGTTCAGCTGCTTGTTCGAGGTCGAGACCACGAAGTCCTCGCGCTCCGGCGCCGCGTTCGCCCCCTTCGTCCCGAACGGCGGGTTGGTGAGCACCACGTCGTACCGCCGCGACGACGGCGGGTCGTCGATCGAGTCCCCGAGGGTGATCACCGGCTCCAGGTTGTGGAGGAAGAGGTTCATCAGCGCGAGACGGCGCGGCCGCTGCACGAGGTCCTGGCCGTAGTACGTCGCCCGCTTCACCCGCTTAGCCGTCTCGATCTCCAGCACCCCGCCCGTCTGCTCCAGCAGCCAGTCGTGGGCCGCGATCAGAAAGCCGCCCGTTCCGCAGGCCGGATCGCAGATCGTGAACTGCGGATGCGCCCGCGGGTCCGGCCTCATGCAGCGCACGATCGCCTGGATCAGCACCCGCGGCGTGAAGTACTGCCCCGCGCCCTTCTTCCCCTCGCTCGCCGCCTTCTCGAGCAGCCCCTCGAACGCGGCCCCCTTCACGTCCACGTCGAGGGCCGTCCACTCCGTCTGGTCCACCAGCCCGATCAGCCGCTTCAGGCTCACCGGGTTCGCGAAGCGGTTCTGCGCCTGCGCGAAGATGTCGCCGAGGATCCCCGGCTCCTTCCCGAGCCGGCCGAGGAGCTTCGTGTAGAACTCCGCGAGGTCCGTCCCCGACTTCGCCGAGAGCGCCGGCCAGCCGCACCCCTCCGGCAGCGCGACGCTCCGCTCGTCGGCCATCTTCAGGAAGAGCAGGTACGTGATCTGCTCGATATAGTCCCCGTAGTCGATCCCGTCGTGCCGGAGCGTGTGGCAGAATCCCCAGAGCGTCTGGACAACGTCGGTCATGATGCAAGCGCGGTATTGAGGTTGGCCAGCAGGTCGGTTAAACCGTGCTCAAAGACCCGGTCCGCCCGCCCCCAGCCGCCCGCGTCCTCGAGCGCCGGCACCAGCTCGAACATCTCCCGGTCGATCGCCAGGTTCTCCACCAGCGTCCGCCGGATCCGGTCGAGCCACGCCGCCTGCTCGGGCGTGAACGTCCGGTCGACCGTGACCTCGCCCATCGCCCGGTCCACCCGCTCCTCCGCCGTCAGCAGCGGCTCTCCCTCGCGCGCCGCGTGCTTGACCATCGAGATGATCTCCACCAGCGCCTTGCCGTACCGCCCCTGGTGGGCCCGCTGCAGGTTCTCGACCGTGAAGTGCTCGGGCGCGGCCGAGAGCCGCTGCTTGAGCGCGACCAGGGACTGTGCCGACCACTCCTGCGGCCGGCCGAGCAGCACCCGGATCGCGTCGACCTCGCTCTCGTGCTCGGCGACGAACCGGGCGAAGGCGGCGAGGTAGTCCTCGGGTCGGTACTCGACCCCGTTCCCGTCGCGGATCACCCACCGCGAACCGACCTTGTCGTCGATCGTGTACGCGACCAGGAACGAGCGCGGCGGGCGCGGGTAGTTCATGAGGAGGTGCTGGAACTCGGGCTTGCGGAGGAGCGCCATCGTCCCCGCGAAGTCGTCCGCGAGCAGCACCGGCAGCCGAGCCGCGAACCCCCGGAGGTCGCCGTCCGGGATGAACGCCGCGAACTGCTCCCGCGCCTCGCCGGCCATCTCCTTCTCGATCCGGGCGAGGCGCTTGACCAGCACGTTGACGTTGTACGCGTAGTCCCGCTTCCGCCAGACCTCCTCGATCACCTCGACCACGGTCTTCGACTCCCGCCGCGGCGGCTCGGCCGTGATCCCCGTGGTCTTCCGGAAGTAGTCGAGCAGGGACCCGTCGAAGCAGTCGAAGACCGTGAAGTACGACTTGCCCGGGAAGTGCTCGCCCCGCCGGGTCCCGCGGCCCATCATCTGCTCGAAGAGGATCCGTGATTTCACCGGCCGGAGGAAGACGATGAACTCGAGGTCGGGGATGTCCACGCCCGTCGAGAGGAGGTCCACGGTCACGGCGATCCCGGGCTCCTTCCGGTTGCGGAACTCCTTGATCCGCTGCAGGGGCCGGTCCACCTTGCCCGTGATCTTCTGCACGAACCCGTCGCCGCGGCCGAAGAGGGTGCGGGCGCAGTCCACGAGCCGGTCGGCGTGCGAGGTGTGGGGCAGGTCGTTCGCGGCGAAGATCAGGGTCTTCGGGAACCGGCCGTACCGCTCCTCGTGCTCGTCCGCGTACGCCTTGATCTCCCGCAGCACCTTCTCCGTCGTGGCCGGGACGGTCACCTTCTCCTCGATCTCGGTCGTGGGGTAGGCCCGCTCGTCCTCGAGCAGGTCGATCGACGAGCGCCCGGTCTCGGTGTCGATCACCCCGACCTGCTCACCCTCGTTGAGGAAGACGCCGTTCATCAGGACGCCCGAGCTGACCGCGACGGCGTCGTAGTCCACGAGGTAGCCCTCGCGCACGGCCCGGTCGTACCCGTACTCGTAGATCGGCCGGCCGAAGTACGCGGTCGTGTGGGCCGCCGGGGTCGCCGTCAGGCCGACCTTGACCGCGTCGAAGTGGTCGAGCGTGTTCCGCCAGACCGAGAGCTCCTGCGACGAGTACCCGCGGTGGCACTCGTCCGCGATGATCAGGTCGAAGGCGTGGATCGGGATGGGCACCCGGTCCGCGTCGTCGTCCGCGCCCTCCTCCGAGGCGAAGACGGCCCCCCGGCCGAAGAGGTTGATCGTCATCCGCTGGATCGTGCAGACGTAGACGAAGGCCGCGTTGGGGTCCGGGCTCTCGAGGTACTCCCGCGGCATCACCTTCGAATCGAACCCCTCCTCGCCGTCGACGGCCGAGAGGCTCTGGCTGTAGACCTCGAAGATCTTGTCGAACTTCAGCCCCGGCTCGGCCTCGAACGCGGCGAAGGCACGGACGGCCTGGGCCGCGAGCGCGCGGCGGTCGACGAGGAAGAGGACGCGACGGGCCACGCCGGCCTTCATGAGGCGATAGGCGAGGTTGACCATCGTGAACGTCTTGCCCGTCCCGGTCGCCATCGCGACGAGCGTGGCGCTCCGACGGTCCGCGAGCCCCTGCTCGATCGCGAGGTTCGCCTCTTTCTGGTAGGGGCGGATGCCCGCGTGCGTGAACGGCAGCGCCTGGAGCTGTCGCAGCGCCTCCTCCCGCGCGTCGTGGAGCCGCTCGAGGAGCGCCTCGGGCGTGTGGAACGCGTCGAGCTGGCGGGAGCGGTTGAGGGAATTACGGACGTCCCGGAATACGATCAGGTGTCCGTTCGTCGCGTAAATGAACGGGACCCTGAGGCCGTTGAAGTTGTGCGGGCTCTCTTCGATCCCGCGTGCGTACCGCTCGTCCTGGGTCAGGACCTCCTGCGGGTTGACGGACGGCTTCTTTGCCTCCACGAGACCGACGATCAGGCCGTTGACGAAGAGGGCGTAATCGGCCGGCCCGTTCGCCGTCTGGTACTCCTCGACCGCGCAGGCCGCGTACGCAGCGGGGTCGAGATCGGCCGTGAAGGGGATGACCGTCCAGCCCGCGCTCCGCAACCGGGGATCGATCAGCTCCGAGCGGGTCTGTTTCTCGCTGGGCGGTCGGGAGTGCGGCGTTGAGGGCGTCACGTTGATACTCTAATCCTCATAGTGGGGGGCGTTAAAGGTTCTGAACTGGCGTCCATCCCATCAACCGATCTCTACCGGTATCATACCGGGCTCCTCAAGCTCAGGAGGGATGGTTTCGTCGAAGTATGGATCATCGATCTCAAAGAGGTCGACGGGTTTCTTCCGAATACCGATCTGATTCTCGATCAGCAGATCCAACAGCCGATCTCCGTCGATGAGGGTGATCGGTTGTGCTCCTGGAAACATCGCGGCCTCCTGGCACCCACTGCTGAACTTTCCGAGCGTGATGAGAGTACCGCGTATCGCGTGGTGGTAGGGAAGCGCACCGCGTAGCTGATCCATGGTCGGCCGGCCGATGGTGGCCTTTTTCCGCTTGACCTGGACCACTTCCTTGACCTCGGTGATCCCCACCTGCACCGTCCCCACAACGTCGATTCCCAGGTCGCCGCTCACCTGGGTTACCGTGACATCCTCGTACCCCATCGCGTCGAGAAGGTCGCTGATCAGGTGTTCGAATTTAATCGGGTTCATCACCTGCAGTCGCTCGCGAAATGCCTCGCGCTGCTTATTGTTGAAAGCTTCGATTGAACGAAGCACCTCAGTCTGTGGGGTTCCCCCGCGATCCGGGATCTGCTTCTCGTATTCCCGGCCCGTATCGGTCAGGGAGTAGGTGGTGCCTATTTTCGAGGCAAGCCCCCGGTCGATCATGTTGACGAGCCGTCTGCGGAGGGTATCCTTGATCGCAGTGGTCGTTCCGTACTTCGAGTGACTCTTCAGAAATTCCGTCCAATCTGGAATGAGCTCGCTTCGCTTTGCCTCGCCCTTCATGGCGAGAATGTGGATCAGGTCGAGGATCCCTTCAGCATCATCGATCTCCCTGATGAGCTGAGGGGTGCCTTTCATGAACTGGTTTCCTCTGTCCGTGAGACGGTATACTCCATTGGAATCCGGCCTCAGCAGATCGAAATTCTTGATGAACAGGTAGGATCCGTAGGTGTACCGGGGGTTGACCGTCTTTCTGCTCTCCTCCCATACTTTCAATGCAAGATGTGAGTTCTCGCCGGAGAGCCGTTCCCGTATCCATGTGTCGGGATCCGACCAATCGAGTGAGTTCTGCGGAGTGCCGGTCTGGTCGAAGATCGCGTTTATCATCGACATGACGCCAGCTCTCGGCACGCCGTCCCAGGTGTGTACAATATGGCGAACCCAGGAATATGGCGGGAATAACGGCGTTCGGACTTTAAATTCGATCTCGGACATGCTCCTCAATCGATCAGTGTATCCTCTTCCGACACAGAAAAGGTGAGCGCTTGATTGCTCTGGCAGGTTAAGTGGATTAACGCGGTCAAGCAGGCGACCCGCAGCGACAATCTGACGGCTTCTGTCGCCGGCGATGACCGGTATGCCGCGGTTGTGGACAGGATCGTCCCCATGCTCCGGGGTGAATGAAAACGGTTGTGGAACCTGTGATGGAGAAAGCGGGTGAACCGACCGATACTCCTCGCGATTCTTCAAGATCGCGGGTGCTCCACGGTCAAACGATGCACCCGTATCCGAGTGCTGCGTGACCGTCGTGATCGAACCGGACGAGGACGGCTACGCCGTGTTCAGCTCCGAACACCAGGGCTGCTCCGCGCAGGGCGAGACCTGGGTGGAGGCGATCACCATGCTCCGGGACGCCATCAGTCTCCACATCGAGGACCGCTTTTCACCGTCCCATCCCGGCCCTTCCGGGGAGGTGTCGCTATGATCCGCTCACCAGACTCCCGGCACCAGCCGGTAGCGCACCCGCGTTGCGTATTCCCGGTAGCCGTCCAGCTCGTCCTGGAGGAACCGGTCCTCGAGTGCGGTGCGGACGATCCCGACGGCGACCAGGCATGCGGCCGGCGCGAGTGCCCAGGCCGAGTCCAGGAAGACCGGCAGGACCGCGTACGCCAGCAGCGTCGCCGCGTACCCCGGGTGCCGGAGCCACCGGTACGGGCCGGCCGAGACCACCCGGTGGCCGCGCTCGGACTGGATCCGGACGATCCCGGAGAAGAAGGGGTTGGCGAGCATCGCCCAGTTCCCCAGGGCGAGGCCGGCCAGGACGAGGCAGAGCGCGCCGGCCTGGAACGACAGGGGAAACCCGGTTGGCGCCCCAAACCGGACGTCCAGGCCGGCCGTCATCCCGATCAACGTGGCACCGAGGGCCAGGAGGTGGGCGAGGACCCGGTCCCACGAACGTGCGTCGGGGGCCGCGAAGGATCGGCTGCGCTCCTCGGCGAGCCCCGGGTTCCAGTGTACGAGCAGGGCGCGGCTGACCACGAAGTTACCGAAGAGGAGGGCGGCCAAGACCCAGCCCTCCCACCACTCCAAGGAGCCGGCCACGACCACCGGGAGGAGGCAGGCAGGGACGACTACCAGGAGGGCCCCGAGCACGGCTCGGGCATGGGAGGGGCTTGCCGGCGTGGTCATCGGTCTCGGATCTCCGTTCTGACCGCTGGGTGGAAATAGGTATTCACCCGGCCTGGGAGGGGCATCGCAGTGCTGCGCTGTGGCGGTCGGGCGGGTCCGGCACGGGATCGCCGGCACCTGCCGGCGGGTTCTTCGAGACGATATCGGCACGGAGTTGAAACGGCAGGATGATGCGCGGGGACGACATGGGGGGTGAGCATGGTGGGGTCCGTGGGAGAGGGCACGGTGGAATGGAAACCAACTGCAGTCAGGAAAGCTCGTGCCCTCACCGAGCTCGCGAGGGCCGACCTCGTCTTCGGCGCGGGGCTCTTTGTCGTCGCCGGGGAGGTCCTCGCCCTCGGCCGGCTCCCTTCGCCGAAAATGGCCCTGCTCGGGTTCCTTGCTGGCCTCTTCGTTTCGGGCTCGGCCAACATCGCGAACGACTACTTCGACCGCGAGGTTGACCGGGTGAACCGGCCCGACCGGCCACTCCCGTCCGGGCGGGTCACTGTCGCCGAACTCCGGGCCCTCTTTCTCGCCTTCTCGGCCGCCGGCCTCGTCGTCGCGACGCTCCTCGGCCCGGCCGTCCTGATGCTGGCCGCTCTGGCCTGGGGGATCGCGCTCCTGTATAACGTCCGGGCGAAGGAGTACGGATCTTTCGGCAACCTCGCGGTCGCCTTCTGCGTCTCGCTGACGGTGGTCCTCGGCGGGCTCGCGGCTGGCGCTGTCAACGGGCTCGTGCTGCTCTTCGCGGCGCTCGCGTTTCTCTTCGACCTCGGGGAGGAGATCGCCTCGGACGCCATGGACCTGGAGGGCGACCGCGTCCGCTCGTCGCGGAGCATCGCCGCGAGGGCGGGCCGTGCCTTCGCCCTTCGGCTCTCCGGCGTCTCGTTCTCGTGTTTCATCGCGCTCACCTTCCTTCCCTTTATTACCGGCTGGCTCGGCCCGGTCTACCTGGCCCTGACCGTGGGAGCGGCCCCCATCATGGCGTACCTCACCGCCCGGCTGGTCCGGAGCCCGACGATCGCGGAGGGGCGCGTCTTTGTCCGCCGGCTCTACCTCGCATGGGGGCTCTTCGTGGTCGTCTTCGTCGGCGCGAGCCTCCTCTGACCAGGAGGGCCAGGGAGGTGAGGTGAGGTGAGGTGAGGACGGTGGCATGCGCTGGAAACCTCCGGGCGCGGCCGAACGCCGGCATTCGCCCGGGCACGTGCAATGGGGCGGTCGGTCCGATCGCCGATTGCTGAGATGTGCTCGAGGGTTTCGTCGCCCAGGTCCGACGGACAGGCTCTCTCTGCCGGGTGTAGGGCCAGATGGATCCGTACCACGCTACCGGCTCTTCCAGTGGAGTGGTTTCCGGTGACGGAACGAGGATCCCAACCTCGCGAGATCGGTACCCGGGTTATCCTCTTCTTCCACGGGCTCCCAGGGAGGTCCGTCGAGCTCGAACGCCGCGGAGGATAGCGCAGGCGTGTCGGCGTTAGAGACGACAGGATCTGAACGATAGACCGCATTCGAACAGGAGGGATGTCGATCCCTGGCCCGGATTCTCTCCCCCTCCCTGTGATGTAGAGTCCTGGTTCCTCCACCGAATGACGACGATCGGAGGTGGGCGAGGACTCGATCTTCTTCACCCTGCCGGATGAGTATTCCGCTCCGGACCTCCGCTTCCAGCTCGATCGGCGCCTCCGGGCCGGCGAGGAGCATCCGCTTCGAAGGACGGTCTCTCTCCTCACATCAGGCACGAAACGGGGACTGGTGATATAATCTCCGGGCATGATTGTGATGCAGGGTGATGAGATGGAAACAACCGAATCAGATCCCAGCGCGTCGTCGGTGGGACGATGCCTCGTCGTCGTGTTCTCGTACCATCACGGGAATACGAAGAAGGTCGCTGACGTAATTGGAAAAGTCCTGAGCGCACCGGTGAAGACGCCCAGGGAGGTTACTTCCGAGGAGATGAAGGATGCCGATCTGATCGGCATCGGCTCGGGGATCTACAGCGCGACGTTCCACACCTCCATGTTCGACCTCGTGGACCGGTTGCCGCCGTCGCCCGGCAAGAAAGCCTTCCTCTTCTCGACCTACGGGGCCCCTGCCTTCGTCGCCAACAGGGCATTCATCGAGAAGAACCACCGGCGGATCCGGGAAAAGGTCCAGGCGAAAGGCTTCATGGTTATCGGCGAGTTCGGCTGCGCTGGGTGGAACACGAACGTCTTCCTGAAATACGTCGGCGGACTGAACCGGGGCCGGCCCGATGCCGACGACCTGAAGCATGCGGAAGCGTTTGCCCGGGACGTGCTGGAGCAGGCCCGAAGTGGATAACAGGCCTCCACTGGCGCGGTTCATCCGGGCTGCCGAAGAACCGAGTACTTTTATGCGGTGAGACCCTGGTACCGGTCCTGGTCGAGGAGGCCATCGCCTGGATGATGACCGACCTTGGTCAGAGGCCCGCCCGGAACGGTTCGTGGTCCCTGTTGAACGATCGCCGTGAAATCGGGAGTGCTGCAGTGCACCGGAGATCGGGGAATGAAATGGATGTCCAAATAATATGGATAATTATATATTTTCATCGGGGCCATCCAGGCGCCATCCGGCGCGTCCAGGAGGTCGCGGACGACTGCGCCCCCCGCTCCGCTCTTCCTGGACTCCGGATGCGAAGACAGACAGAGGCGATGAACATGACACGGTGGCTGATGCTGTGGAAGTTCAACCCGCTTGCGATCCCGGCTGACCGCGAGCAGGCCGCGAAGGTTCGGATGACCTTCAACGAGATGACCAAAAAGATGCTGGAGGCGGGAGTCATCCAGGACTGGGGGATCTATGGCGATGCCAGCGGGGGCTTTGCCCTCTGGGACGACAGGGGTGACTCCGAAGCGCATCTGATCGAGGCCCTGGGGACGACCTTCATGATGATGCCGTTCATGACGTGCGACGTGAGGCCCGTCCTCGATATCGAACAGGGGCGGGCTTCGATTCGTCGAGAGTGATCATCGGACGAGAGCGGCCCTCACCCGGCCGTTTTCGTACGTGAATGTATCGACCCGGTGGAGAATGGACCGGTCGTCAGGGGAGACGACCTGGACCACCAACGCGACGCCGGGCGCCGTGAGCCGGTCCTCTCGGTCGAGCATGACGAACAGGAGGTTGTCGAACGAGAGTCGACGAGGGGTGCTCGTCAGGGGGATCGCACCGACCCGAACGGTGGCCTCGTCGAATAAACCGCCGATCTCGTTCAGCACGGCGATTCATGGCCGATCATGCTGATGCCGGCTGGCTTCGAGGATGCGCTGGATCTCGTCGGCGTTGACGAGTGAGGATGGGAACGATGAATACGAGGCGCCGAGGGGGAGAGTACGGTAAAAGAGTTCGACTCCTCAGAAAAAAGAGGCTCCAAAGAGGAGCCTCGCACCCAACGGCCCTGAATCGGCCAGCGATCCGCTCCAAGATCGTTAGCCTTATTCTCCAATCCCTTACGAGGGCGCGCGCACGTTACGCGAGCGCCGGCACCGTGTCCGCCCAGGCCTCAACCTTACCACGGATCGCATCGTCTTCGTACGACGAGATCGTCACCCGGTCACGCGTGAACGCGACCGTGTAGACCTCACCGTTCGGATCATGGCACTTGAGCGACGCCGAGAACGAGTCGTCCTCGAGCGCGTGGACCGCCGTCCCGCCCATGGCCGTCGCAAGGGGCGCGTTTCCCATCACGGTCGTGACGTTTGTGCCGTACGCAGCGACCGTCGGCGAACGGACCGCGACCGTGCCGACCGTCTTCGCCTCGAGGTCCTGGTACACGACCCGCGCCGTATAGGCCTCGCGGCTCTTCTCGACCGGATCGAAGGTCTCGGTCCCGACCTGGTACGACGTGCACCCGAACGGGTTGTTCGTGATCACGCCGTCGACGATCGTCTGGAACTCAGCGATGCTCTCAATCGGCGACGCGAGCGCGCGGGTCGCACTCCGGGTCACCGACTTCTGGACAAAGTCTCCCATTTTTATTCCCCCCGGTGATTTCTCAACATTCTATTATTACTGTTAGTAATAATTATTTGTTTCTGTTATTCTGCACTGCCTGCCTGCCGTGGTGGCGATGGCCTGGCATCTCAACGCCTGATCCCTGGCAACACCGACATCGAATCCCTCTCTCGATCCCTGTCGACTCCTGATGCCGAGATCGATGGGGTCGTGGATCCCTTCGCTCTCCAGGATAGTCCGGCTCGCTCCCGCTCCGCTGCTCGCCGTAGACAGGGCGGGGGCTCGCGCCGCCCCCTCCCGCCGCACGCTGCGAGCGTGCGGCTCCCTCCCCTGCGCCCAGAGGGCGATGCCCCTAAGGGATGGCCGGCCCCAACCAGCGAGCCGGGTGAGGTCGCGCCGAAGACGCGGGCGAGGTCGGCGAGCGGTCGCCTATCGCCAGGACACCGCCCCGGCCGGCGAAGACGGCCGGCGGCGCGGTCGAGCGGAGCGAGACGGCGCCGGGGAGGCGCCCGAGCGCGGCGCGAAGCGCGGCGCGACGGGCACGACCGGGACCGA
>JABNAD010001144.1_pt1 | contig 10877 bp, 7 predicted proteins | sample 7240381 | NCBI WGS metagenome assembly JABNAD01 (sample SAMN11332834, study PRJNA596920) | anaerobic digester metagenome | biome: digested sludge; isolation source: digested sewage sludge-derived enrichment culture grown on H2/CO2 | place: Germany: Goettingen | reverse complement strand
CCTGACTTTTGCACCAAATAAGCCTAAAAAATGGTTGCAAATACCCTATAGTAAAGGAATTGCAACCAAATATGAAAAACATTTAATTGTAGTGTGTCATGAACTCGTCTTTGCGAAGGCCATCATGTGCCGTATCTCCCCTGCGGTGAGGGTCTGCCTGGAGAAATCCAGGCCGAGGTTCTTGCCGATGTCGGCGAGCACCTCGTCGTAGCGGTCGAACACATACAGGTTGTCCGCAACACGGGTCCCGCTCGCCGCTGCAAGCGACTCCTGGATTGCCGCCGCCGAATGCTTCCAGCCCATGCGGTACTCGAGCAGCCTCACCAGCAGCAGCGTGACGAAGCAGATGAGGAAGTGGGCGCGGATGTGGGTCCTGGTCGAGACGAACACAGGCCTTGCCTTCAGCTCGCTCTTGGTCACCCTGAACGTCTCCTCGATGCGCCACAGGCCCTTGTACATGTCCAGGATGTCCTGGTCGGTCACAACCCGGTTCAGCTGGAAGTAGCCGTCTGCGGTGTACCGGTGCTTGCCCCTGAACGGTTTCTCGTTCTCGCCAAGGCCGATGACGTTGGTGCACACCACGTAGTAGCCGTCGAACTTCTGGTCCTCGTCTATCTTCTCCTCGTCCAGGAAGCAAGCGTAGTCGGCCTTCATGTCGCACTCCCCGGTCTTCTTGTCCACCGGCACCTTCTTGATGTACTTGGCCGACCCGTAGTTGCTGGCCTTCGCATCCCTGGACATTGAAAGGACCTGCTTCTCGGCCTTGTCGATGGCCGCCTGGCGGTCGCGGCGCGCCCGCTGCGCGTACTTCTCGCTGTAGATCACCACCTGCCGCTCGTTGACGACGGTCTTCTTCTGGTTGCCCTGCTCGTCGGTGACGAAGATCTGGCGGGGGGTGAGCCGGCTCTTGTGCTTGAACGCCAGCCTGCCGTTCTCGTCGTAGACCGCACGGTAGCGCTGCTGCTCGGGGTCGGTCTCCTCGTCCCTGAGCACGTATTCCTTGAAGGCCTTGTCCGCCCCCCGCACCGAGTAGCTGATCACGTACCCGTCGTGGGCCAGGCGGATCTTGGAGATGTTGTTCCCGCTCATCATGCCCTTGTCCGCCACCACGATCATGTGCTTCGACCCCAGGCTTGCGACCGTGCCGTCCAGCATCTCGGGCAGGGTCGTGCAGTCGTTGGCGTTGCCCCGGAACAGGTCGTAGGTCACCGGAAGCCCCGCCTCGTCCATGAACAGTCCCATCTGCACGATGGGGTTGTTGCGGTTCTCCTTGCTCACCCCCTTGCGCCTGAGCTCGTCGGGCTCGTCTATCTCGAAGTAGTAGTTCGTCACGTCGTAGTACATCAGCAGCTCGTCGCGCCCGTAGCGCTTGGACACCTGGGTGTTCAGGTGCACCAGCAAATCGTCCCTCCATGCAAGGAAATGGTCCAGCGACCGGTACACCTCCTCAAGCGAGTACTCCGCGTCCTCGAAGAAGCGGCCCCGGCCCTCCCACGCCCCCAGCTTCGAGTCGGGGTACAGGGCGCGGTTGAACACCAGCATCTTGAAGATCGAGTTCAGGTTCGCCCCGAACCTCGTGTACCGGCGCCGGTTGTTCAGCAGGTAGTCTATCTCCAATTGGTGGTAGAGCACCGAAAGGGCGGCGTAGCCGATGTTCTTGCGCCGCACGTCGTCGGGTGCCAGCGTCTCGGCCTTCTCCAGCCGGCTGGACGGGTCCAGCCTCACCACCCGCTCCTCCTTTGCCTTTTTCCTGTCTTCGGTCATCTGTCGTGCGACGGCCGTGAAGTGCCCCACCGGGTCGGGGTAGTCGGCCTGCAGCTCGTCAAGGTACCCCAGGGGCATGACCACCCGCTGCTTGGGCTTGCCCTTGGCATCGCGGTAGGACTCCGAAATCTGAAGGAACACCTTGCCTGTCTTCTTGTTTGGTATCTTCACAAGGAACATGGTAGCCTCCTGCCGACAAGCATACCATATCTTGATACAATATACAACACAATACATATATATGTTTTCAAAAAATCGTAAAAAACATCCTCCCGGCGTTGCACCGAAAGGATTTATTTACTCAGATTGCTTTTTTGAAGTGCAAAAGTGTGGAACGGAGTAAAAGTACAATATTTGGCCTGGGAATCAGAGTATTATTTTGTATTGAGCTTTCTGAGGACTGAATTCATGATGAAGCAAACAAGAAGGAGACTCAAGCCATGAACACAAGCATACAAGCGGAATTTGTCAAGAGAACAATCCCTACCTATGAGACAGGAAAGCCGATGGATCTTCCTTTCTTCTTCGAGAAGAGACCCTATCAGGGAGCAAGCGGAAAAATATATCCACTGCAGTTCAACGATAACCTTACAGGGAACCGAGTCCATAAAGAATATTCGGTAGGTGTTTTGGAAAATAAGTATATACGGATTGAGGTTATGCCTGAGATTGGCGGCAAAATCAGTCGAGGGTATGATAAGCTGGGTGAATACGACTTCATGTACCACAACGCTGTGGTTAAACCGGCTCTCATTGGGTTGGCTGGTCCTTGGATTTCTGGTGGTATTGAGTTCAACTGGCCGCAACATCATAGGCCGACTACGTTCCTTCCTCTTGCTGCAAGTATCGAGAAGCATGAGGATGGTTCTGCTACCCTGTGGACTGGAGAAGTCGATCCACTTCTCAGGATGAAGGGTATGGCAGGCATAACGGTTGAGCCATCCCGTTCCTACTGTAGAGTGAAAGTTAGGATTTTCAATCGGACGGAGATGAGACAGTCTTTCATGTGGTGGGCGAATCTTGCCGTTCCCGGGAATGATGATTATCAAATAGTATTTCCTCCGGATGTCGAGTATATGAATGATCATGATCGGCGGGCTGTTATCAGTTGGCCGATTGCCAAGGGGATCTACCATACTGCAAGACCCTATGACTTTGGAGAAGGTACTGATCTATCTTGGCATTCTGCTATCAAAGTCCCTTCCTCATTTATGGTAAGCGAAGGGCAATCAGAGATGGATTTTGTATGCGGTTATGACCATAAGGCAGGAAAAGGAATCGTTGCTTGGGCAGATCATCGAATTGCCCCCGGAAAGAAGCTTTTTCACTGGGGAGACGGTGATTTCGGTAATATGTGGTGTTCGAATCTTACCGATGAAAATGGCCCCTATGTTGAAATGATGACAGGCGTTTACACTGACAACCAGCCTGATTTCAGTTGGATTCTCCCAGGTGAGACAAAAGAGTTCGAGCAATATTGGTATCCCATCCGTGAGATTGGCCCTGTGAAGAATGCAACCATCGATGCTGCACTCAATATGGAAGAACGAGAGGGGATGCTCTTCCTTGGCATCCATGCAACTGGTTGCTTTCCTGAGGCAAGCATCACTATCCAATATAAAGGTGAGGATGTCTGGTCAAGTACTGCCGACCTCTCGTGTGAACAGCCTTGGGTGAAACAGGTACCATGGCAAAAAGGGTGGGTCTATCAGGATATGTCCATGTCTGTTATGGATTCTGCTGGGAAGATCTTGGTTTCCTATAAGGTGCCAGTGCGGGGAATCAAAAAACCTATAGAACCCCGTAAGCCGGCTCCTCGTCCTTCGGAAATCGAAACCATCGAAGAACTCTATATCCATGGTTTGCATCTTGAGCAGTACAAGCATCATACTTATGATCCCAAGGATTACTACCTTGAGGCGCTTGCACGTGATATCGGCGATATTCGCTGCAATACCGGAATGGCACGCATCTTCTATCGAAAAGGCTTGTACGAGTCGTGTGTCTCCTTCTGCGATAAAGCCATCAATAGACTGCTTTCTCGAAACGAGCATGCAACTTCAGTTGAAGTCATCTATATCAAAGCTTTAGCCTTGATGCAACTCAATCGTGATGGAGAAGCCCGCCCGCTACTGGCAAAGGCCCTCTGGAGTTATGATTATCGGAGTGCAGCTTTGTATGAGTTGGCTTGTATGGATTGCCGTGAAGGTTCCTATTCGGATGCTTTGAATAATTTGCATATTTGTATTCAAGAACATCCTAACCATGAGCGCGCACGGAACCTGAAAGCTGCATTGCTTCGAAAGCAGGGAATTGCACAAGCCAATCAGAATATTGATTTTGATGCTTTGGATCTTTGGGCTCGGCTGGAACAATATTTAGCCTCACCGTCACCCGAGTTGCTAAAGCAGATACATACTGTCTTCCCGGAGAATCCGCAGTGGTACTTCGATGTGATAACCGAATATCTTCATGCCGGACTTTTTGAGGATGCTCTTTCTGTATTGCGTATGATTGATTCCGGCTATCCAATGGTCAAATTTTATCATCGTTACCTGCATGATCGGCTTTCTCTTGGTTCTGATATTCCAGAATATCCTGAGGGAGAGAATTGCTTCCCGAATAGGCCGGAGGACCTTGTGGTGCTCAAGCATGCTGTCAAGAATTCATACCATGCAACACAAGCGTCTTATCTTGCAGGATGCCTTCTGTATGACAAGGAACAGTATGAAGAAGCAACCAAGTACTGGGAACATGCAGTGGCATTGGACTCATCACATGCCTATGCATTGAGAAATCTTGCAATTGCATACTTTGATAAGTATCTCGATAAACGAAGTGCCCGTTTGTGCATCGAGAAGGCTTTCTCCCTTTCCCGGCATCCAAGGATTCTTTCTGAATACCAGCATCTGCTCAAGCAAAGCTCCTGTCCAATCGAAGAGAGACTTAGTGTGTATGAGCATAATGCTACAATAGCAAAAGAACGGGATGACTGCTATTTGGATTGGATCATGTTGCTCACCAGCTTGCAGCGATATGAAGAAGCGAGGGCGATGATTTCATCCCGTACATTCCATATTTATGAAGGAGGCGAAGGTAAGCTTACCAAGCATCATGGATGGTTGTATGTGCTCTCTGGATTGTCCCGATGGAATGCCGGTGATTGTGATGGTGCTCTTCAATTCCTCAATCAAGCACTGGTGGTTCCCAAGGAATATGGTGAAGCAAAGAGTTGGTTTGCTCAGGAAGCGCATGTGTACTATTTCTTTGGCCGGATTTTTGAAGTTATGGGCAAGGGCTCTCAAGCAATTGATGATGCATATAAAATGGCAAGTATTCCAAAGTCAGCTGTCTCAGAGATTTCTTTGTTCAGGGCACTCGCACTTCAGCAACTCGGTCGGTATTCAGAAGCTCGAATGGTATTGGAGGAGATGCTTGCTAAAGGCCAGGAAATGCTGGATAATCTTGATCGCTATGCGTATTTTGGTGTTGGTTCACCAACTCCAACACCCTTTGATTATGATATCAAGAAAGTCAATGCTATCGAGGGAGGCGTACTGAAAGCATATGCACTGCTAGGATTCGGCAGGTTTGAGGAAGCCGAGGCAGAATTGGAGCGTGTTCGCTTTTACGATCGGTATGACTTCAGGCTCTATGCTTATGGGATAATCTCAAAAATCGTTTAGTAGTTGAAGAAACCCACAAGCTCTGCTTGTGGTGCGGTAGTTTGTTACACACGGAAAATCTTTCCAAATGAAAGACCTCCTATGATATGTTTGAATTGCGCCTCGAAACGCACTCAAACAAATCAAGGAGGTCAAGATTGTCAGAACAAAGCTTAGCACATACAAGGTGGGATTGCACGTACCACATAGTTTGGATTCCTAAGTACAGAAAGAAGGTGCTGTATGGAGAATGCCGCACAGAGATGAAGGCAATCCTAAGGCAATTGCTGGAGATGAAGAAGATAGAGATTGTAGAGGGTGCCATGTGTAGCGACCATGTACACCTGAGCATCCGCATACCGCCAAAGTATGCAGTTGCAGAAATAATGGGCTTTCTGAAAGGAAAGAGTGCCCTTATGCTGTTTGATCGGCACCCGGAATGGAGGCGCCGAATGGGAAGAGACAGAAGTTTTTGGGCGAGAGGCTATTATGTGAGTACAATTGGTCTGAACGAAGAAGTGATCAAGAAGTACATTCAGGACCAAGAAGATAGCGATTGCATAGGCGCCGAGTAAGAGGAGAACCCCTTTAGGGGTAGCTGTACTATTGCGTTTCGAGACGCGGCTTTAGCCGCAGCCAGTATTAAAAAGCCCTTACAGGGCTGTAATCAAGCCACCGGCTATGCCGGTGGTTATGACTCCTGTTTCCACTCTTTTTCGATAACCTGGTCCTCAAGTTCAGCCTCAAGCTTGGCGATGAGAGCCTTGGTTTCTTCAACTACCGTGGTGAGTTCGAAACTGAAAGACTCCTCGAGGTTTCTTCTGAGCTTCACCTCAACCTTGCCCTCCTTCAGGGAGCGGTTGCCCAAGGTGATGCGGATCGGAAGCCCGATGAGGTCTGCATCGGCAAATTTGACACCGGCCGACTCCTTGCGGTCGTCGTACAGGATCTCGATACCGGCTGCACTGAGTTGCTTGTACAGCTGTTCGGCGATTTCGGCGTCCTTCACCAGGCTGACAAGGTGCACCTGCATGGGAGCAACGGAAATGGGAAGGGAAAGACCCTGCTCATCACTATAGTTTTCCGCCAGACAAGCAAGCAGGCGGCCCACCCCGATTCCATAGCTTCCCATGACGACGGGCTTCCGTACTCCTCCCTCATCCTGATAGCTGCAGTTCATGCTCTCACTGTAACGGGTGTTGAGCTGAAAGATGTTGCCCACCTCAACGCCCTTGGAGGCGGACAGGCTCTCATCGCACTGTGGGCATGCATAGCCGGCTGCAGCACTGGCGATATCGGCTGTCAGGCCGGTGTAGTCCCGGCCGAAGTTGGTGTTCAACAGGTGATAGCCTTCCTCGTTTGCACCCGCGACAAGGTTGTTGCTCTTTGCCACCGAGTCATCGACGATGACCACTACATCCTCGCTGCAGCCGATGGCCGAGCCATACCCGGGAACCATCTTCTTTGCAAGGATTTCCTCTGCATGGGCGGGTCTGAGGACATTTGCACGAGCGGCATTCTGCAACTTGTTCTCTTCGACCTCCAAATCACCGCGGATGATGCCGACGATAAGCTTGTCCTCTTCCTCGCCATTGGTATCGTTGATGAAGGTGCCGACCATGAACACAGCCTTGGCGGTCTGCCTCTTCTCAATCTTGAGGAAGTCAGCCAGCTCCTCGATGGTCTTGCAATCGGGGGTGAGGACCTTTTCGGTCGGCTTCATCGGTTCGGGGTAGTACGTCTTCTTGAACGTGGCAACCTGACGGTTTGCAGTATAGCCGCACTTTGGGCAGGTGATGATCGTATCCTCTCCGATGGAGGAGAGATACATGTACTCGTGGGAGATTTTGCCTCCCATCATGCCGCTGTCGGCACCGACGACGATGACGGGAAGTCCGCACCGACTGAAAATCCTGAAGTAGGCTTTGTAATGGGCACCATACTGCACATCCAAGCCGGCTTGGTCGACATCGAAGGAGTAACTGTCCTTCATGGTGAATTCACGTACCCTGATCAGGCCGGCGCGGGGACGGGGATCGTCACGCCACTTGGTCTGGATTTGATACACCAGAAGCGGCAGGCGCTTGTAACTGTCGATCTCCCCACGTGCAAGGTCGGTGACAGCTTCCTCATGGGTCATGGCAAGCACCATGTCACGGCCTACACGGTCGTTGAAGCGGCTCATCTCCTTGTCGATGCTGTAGTACCGGCCGGTCTCCTTCCAGATGTCGGCAGGGTTCACCAAGGGCATCAAGATTTCCTGGCCGCCGATTGCATTCATCTCCTCGCGGATGATCTGCTCAATCTTCTTGGTTGCATTGAAGCCGAAGGGAAGCAAACTGAAGATGCCAGCTCCCAATTGGCGGATAAAGCCTGCACGAAGCAAATACTCGTAGCCTTTGCTGTCAGCACCGTTCGGGGCCTCGCGAAGGGTTCTGGAAAAGAGTTTGGACATCCTCATCTTGATACGTCTCCTTGGTATTCGAACAGAGGCCATTGTAGCAAAACCCCTTGCGCATCTCAAGTGTTGGGTGAGGAGGGTTTTCCTTTCCTACGATACTGCGCTCATGCTATACTCGCCGTATGGATATCAAACAATACGAACAACAGCGGCGGCAAGTCGCTTCTTTTATGACGCGCCTGTACGACCGCCAGCTTACCACGGCCAGCGGTGGAAACATCAGCCTGAGAATCAATGCCGACTTGTTCTGCATTACTCCGTCGGCTTTGGACAAAGGCCTGCTCACCTTCGAGGACATCGCAGTAGTCACCATTGACGGCAAGAACATGACGCCCCACCTGCGCCTGAGCATAGAGACCGAGATGCATCGCCTCATTCTCATCTCCCGCCCAGACTGTACGGCGATCGTTCATGCCCATCCTACCTATGTGTCGGCATTCACTGCCATCCAGAAGGATGGAAAGTGTGCAATAAACACCCACCTGATCGCCGAATCCTACTACATTCTGGAGGATCCGGTCCTGGTCGACTACCGCCTGATGGGTACGGTCAATCTTGCAGAGATTGCAGCGGTAAAGGCTTTCGACCACGACGTGCTGCTGCTCGAAAACCATGGGGCCGTCACCCTCGGACGCTCAATGCTTGAGGCTTTCGACAAGATGGAGTTGCTCGAACGGGCTGCTCAAATGACCGTGATCACAGCACAGATGGCAGCTTCGGGCTATGATGTCTCGGCCTTGGGAGAGAGTCGTTTGAAACAACTGATGCAGATGAAATACCAAAAGTAGGGGATGCATATGCTAGACATGAAAGCCCTCAAACAGCAGGCTCTGGAAATTCGCAGGCTTACGATTGAGGAAATCGGGAACATTGGCTCGGGACACATCGGAGGAAGCATGTCCATCGTGGAAGTGCTTACCTATCTCTATTATGAAGCAATGAGGATCGATCCAAAGCATCCAAAAAAGGAAGACCGTGACCGCTTTGTCTGCTCAAAAGGCCACGCAGGTCCGGCAGTCTATGCCACCTTGGCCAGCAAAGGCTACTTCGATGTGGATCTGCTGAAAACGCTGAATAGTGGAGGGACCAACCTTCCCAGCCACTGCGACATGAACAAGACCGTCGGGGTGGATTTCACAGCCGGGTCATTGGGACAGGGGTTCAGTGCAGCGGTCGGCATCGCCTTGGGACAGAAAATCAAGGGCCAGGACGCCCGCACCTATGCCATCATCGGCGATGGAGAGAGCCAGGAAGGCCAAATCTGGGAAGCAGCCCACACTGCAAGCCAATGGAAGCTGGGCAACTTGATCGCCTTCACCGACTACAACAAGCAGCAACTGGACGGCTATGTCTCCGACATCTCCGATATGGAGTATATCGAGACCCGCTGGCTCGGTTTCAACTGGCATGTGCAGCGCATCAATGGTCATGATTTTGCTCAGATCGACCGTGCCGTCAGACGCGCCCAAGCGGTAACAGATCGTCCCAGCATGATCATCCTGGACACCATCAAGTCGTATGGATTCATTCCTGGAGAAGGGGTGACGGCCAACCACAGCATGGCTTTCGACCAAAAGGCGGCCCAGAAGGCCATCGCCGATTTGTATGTTCGCGAGGGGGCAACGCTATGAGAGATTTGAGTACCTGTGAAAATATGCGTGATGCTGCAATGGCTGCAATCAACGACCTGGCTTCCGAACATCAGGAAGTGGTGATGCTCGATGCCGACCTCGCAAGCTGCCTTGGCTCGCTCTCCTTCTGCTCCCGCTATCCCGACCGCTTTTACAACTGTGGAATCGCCGAAGCGAACATGGTCGGTGTAGCAGCAGGTCTGGCCTCAATGGGTCTCGTGCCTTTCGCCCATAGCTTTGGTTGTTTTGCAACCCGGCGTGCCTACGACCAAGTCTTCCTCTCTGTCGGATATACCGGCCAGGTGGTGCATCTCATCGGCAGCGACCCGGGCATCACCGCCCAACTCAACGGCGGGACGCACATGCCGTTCGAGGATATCGCCCTGATGCGGCAGGTTCCCGGTATCACCATCATTGAACCAAGCGATGCACAAAGCCTCTATGAGTTGATTCGTCAGGCATATGAGCTGAACAAGGCCTCCTATACCCGTGTTCCCAGGAAGGGTGCGACCCACCGCTATCCGGTAGGAACTCCCATCGAACTGGGCAAAGGCATTGTGCTTGCCGAAGGCTCTGATGTAGGCATCTTCGCCACCGGTGAGGTTATGGTCAATGCCGCCCAGGAAGCGGTGAAGCAGCTGCGGGAGAAGGGAGTGAAAGCGACCTTGGTCGACCTGCATACCATTCGTCCCCTCGACTATCCCTTGATCGAGCAGGTGGCGGCAAAAACCGGCCGCATCCTTGTTTGCGAGAATGGACGGTATGCAGGAGGTGTCGGGGAAGCCATAGCCGCCCATTTGGGGCGAGTGCAACCCACCCGCATGGAGTTTGTCAATGTCGGGGAACGCTTTGGTGAAGTCGGGAAACTCGCCTACCTCGCTCAAACCTTTGGATTCACCGCTTCTGCAATCGCAAAGAAAGCTGAAGACTTGGTTGCGCTATGAAGCTGGAATTGGAGACCATTCCCGTATGGGATGGTGTTGCAAGCAAGAGCGAGTGCTATATCTGCGATCTGATGGCCGAGGCCCAAAAGGATGCGCTTTACTTCTACCTGGGAAACTCGGTCATGAACCCGGAGACCCGGGTCAAGGTCAACGAGAGCGGATTCTGTTCCAAGCATTGGCAGCTGTTGGCATCTGCCAACAAGCCCCAGGGCATCGCTCTGATGACCGATACGTATCTGGGTATGACACGTACCAAGCTGGAGAAGTCGATCAACAGCCTGCTGGGGAGCAAGAACCCGAGGCAGGCAAAAAAAGCCATCAAAGCCTTTAAGGAAGATATGGAAAAACGCGAGAAGGGGTGTCTGGTCTGCAGTTCCATGCAGCAGCGCCTCGAGCGGTATCTGTTCACCAC
>JABNAD010001143.1_pt1 | contig 10879 bp, 10 predicted proteins | sample 7240381 | NCBI WGS metagenome assembly JABNAD01 (sample SAMN11332834, study PRJNA596920) | anaerobic digester metagenome | biome: digested sludge; isolation source: digested sewage sludge-derived enrichment culture grown on H2/CO2 | place: Germany: Goettingen | reverse complement strand
AGACCGACGCCGGTACTAAAATTGCCGATGAAACAGCCGAAAGTCTGAAAGAAATCCTCAGTGAGGTGGAAACAGTCACCAGTCTGGTCGGCAATATTGCCCAGGCCTCTAACGATCAGTCCTCAGAAATTGCCCAGATCAATCAGGGGATTGAACAGGTTTCCCAGGTTGTGCAGACGAATTCGGCTACCGCCGAACAAAGTGCTGCCGCCAGTGAGGAACTCTCCGGTCAGGCCGAAATTCTCAAACAGATGGTTGGGGCCTTCCGCCTGAAGGGCAAACATCATAGCAATAGCAGCAGAACCGTGACCCAATTGGCTGTAAAACCGGTTTCTCCAGTAACACCACAAATTGATATCTTTCTGAATGATGAGGAAATGGATAAGTACTAAACTCAATTTTCCCAGCTCAAAAAATCAGCTAAGACTTTACAACAACATACTCTGCAGCTTCTAAAAAACAGAAGTTGACAGAAAAATGCACCCAACGTCTGATATAATGTAGAGGCAAACCAAACAAAAACAGACAGGAAAGGTGCATGCCACTCAAACGAAATAAAATTGGATTACTGCCGAATTATTATTAATTTGGTGAGAGATTTCAGGAGCCGTGTGCGGCAAACGTAAGCATGGTTCTGCAAGAACAAAGAAATCCGGACTAATTATCCGGATTTTAGCTACTCGATTTACAGGCAGTCGGAGGCGATGAAATCGCTTTGTGAGTTTAGATTTAATCGGTAATTACGAAATGGAAAAACATCGGACTGTCTGTCATACCGTGTAAAAATTGTTTCGTGTGAAAATGGGCACAAAACTCACAGCAGTTTCGTAATTACCTACAATCAATATAAAGGAGATTAACCATGAATGTATCCGCTGTTTCTTCATCCACCACGACAACTTCTTCCTCACAAACCGAGGTTGAAAACCTGAAAGCCCAGATGAAAACTCTGCAAAAGAAACTCACCAAGATCAATTCCAGCCAAGGTGATGCCGAAACCAAACAGCAGCAGGTTGAACTGATCCAGTCCCAGATCCAGAATCTGGAACTGCGGATTATGGAAATCGAAAAAAAAGCGGCAGAAAAACAGGCCAGTTCCACCACCGATCAAACCGCTCAGCTCAGCCAGATCGCTACACAAGCCCCAACCTCAGACGCCCTGCTGGATCTTTATGTCTAAGCAATAAACTTTATCACTGAAGTCAGGGGCGAATTAGGTAGAAGAATCCTTACTAACAAAGAACTTCAAATTTTTTATTGATTAGATCCCAAATGATCGAATAATTAAACATTGACTAGTTGCGATTAAAGTATTATAATACTAACTATGTTAGTTGATGCAATCAATAGACTGTTAAAATTTTCCTAAGGCGATGACCAGAAATAAACCAAATAGTCTGATCCTCTGGTTGCAAGCTTGGATCTTTTGTGAGCAGAAATAGTGTCGTGTCAAAAAATATGTATTGAGTCAGGCCGAAAGGCCTTATTATTTGCCCTGGTAGTTAGTGGATTCTAACTAGCTGAGGCGAATCTTTTTTAGGCGCAATGTTAGTTATCAATAACTCAATTTGGGAGGTTGAAATGATACAGGTGAATCAATTGAATTTTGGTTATGGGTCAAAACAGATCTTGCATGGGGTCAGTTTTGAAGCTCAGAAAAAGCAGGTCATCTCGTTGATTGGGCCCAACGGTTCGGGAAAATCGACCCTGTTGCGCTGCCTGAGTGGACTCTTGCCGACGACAGGCGCTGCGGTATTGCTTGAAGGTAAACCCATCAATCAGTGTTCGAACCGCCAGATCGCCCAAAAAATTGCTTTTTTACCACAGTTTCAGGAGCGTCTGACGTCCTTGTCGGTTTATGAACTGGTAGCCATGGGGCGTTCACCTTATCATCGTTCAGGCTGGTTTAGCACTCCGGAAGATCGTGAAAAAATTAACTGGGCGATGGCGTACATGGGGGTGGAGACCTTTAGAAACCGGTTGGTTAACCAGTTGTCCGGCGGTGAACGGCAGCGGGTCTGGATTGCCATGATTCTGGCTCAGGACACACCGTTTATCCTTTTGGATGAGCCGGTCACCTATATGGATTTAAAACACCAATGGGGTTTGCTGGATACCATTCTCAGCTTAAAAGAAGACTGTGGGAAAACGGTGATCTCTGTTTTTCATGATATCAACCATGCCATTGAAGTATCTGATCTGGTGTATATGATGAAAGAGGGCGAGATTTATAATTTTGGCAGTTGTAATCAGGTGATTACCGAAAAATCAATTCATGATGTATTTGAAATTCCGGCGAAGGTATGTCGGTTTCATCCCCTGCAAAAAGCGATTGTTGTTCCTGAAGGTTGTCGAAAGTGCGGCCGGGGATTACATAAACATTAGAATCCTGAGGAGGAAAGAAATGAAGAAGTTATTAGTTTTATTAACGGTTACAGTGTTAATGGTGACGATGCTGGCCGGCTGTAGTCAGTCTTCAGCCAAGGAAGCCGCAGCAACGGAGAAGACCGCTGTGGTAACCGATGAGCTGGGCCGGGAAGTGACAATTCCGGAGAATCCCCAGCGAATTCTCTGCCTGGTGTCGTCAGCGATGAATGCAATGTATAATCTGGGTTTGGAACCTATCGGTAAGGTGGAAGAATATAAAATATCTGAAGCAGGAATGGCGCTGCCATCGGTTGGTCAGGCTCAGGCCATTAACATGGAAGCAGTGTATGAGCTAAAGCCGGATCTGATTATTGCCAGCAGTCGGTATCATGCAGCCCTGGAAGAAGAGTTGGAAAAATCTGGTGCGGTGGTTTATTTCTTTGACCCCGATGCAGTTGGTGAAATTTCAGTGGTGGATATTACCGCTTATTTCGGAACAATTTTAAACCGTGAAGCTGAAGGGGATGCCTATGTTCAAAAAGTCATGGATCAGGCAGCTGAAATTAAAACAAAAGTGGCGGCTACCGGGTTAAAAACCGGAATCATGCTGCAAACCGGCGATAGTATCATGGCCGCTCAAACATCGACCGCATATGGTGCGATGATGATCATGATGGGGCTGGAAAACGTGGTACCAGACGACTTGCCCAATGCCAAAAAATCGCCCCTGGTAGCCTTTGATGCCGAAGCGATTGCTGCGGCCAATCCCGATGTGATTTATTTGATTGCCCAGAGCAATGATCCGGAAGCCGGCAAACAGATGAAACAAAGCTTTATGCAGGATGAAAAATGGGCGGAATTAAGTGCAGTGAAGAATAAAAATGTGGTCGTGTTACCCTTCAAGGCCAATCCAAATCGGGTAACACCGGAAGAAATGCTAACTCTGACGGCCAATGCCCTGCTGGAAAAAGCCCAATAAGCAAAGGAGCAAGAGATGTTAGCGAAGGACAAGCAGGTCTTGACAGTTAAGAAAAAAATAGCAATGATTGGGGCGGCTTTTGCCGCCCTACTTTTTGTGAGCATTTTGAGCATTGGGCTGGGAACCGCCAGTGCTTCATGTAATGAAATCATTTGGGCCATCATGGGACAGGGGGCAGACGGCGGCAATTATCATATTATTCAAAATATCAGAATGCCCAGAATTGTAACCGGTATTCTGGTGGGGATGAATTTGGCGGTTTCAGGTGTTTTGCTTCAGGGCGTTTTGAGAAATCCGATGGCCTCGCCTAATATTATTGGGGTCAATGCCGGGGCTGGGCTGGCAGCAATATCGATTATGGCGTTATTTCCTCAGAACATTCAACTGATTACCCCGGCTTCTTTTATCGGTGCATTGCTGGCCTCATTACTGATTTATTTTTTGGCAGCAAAAACCGGGCAGAGCTCATCAACGGTACACATTGTCCTGGCCGGGATGGCCGTATCCGCCTTGTTAAATGCGGTAACCAATGGGATTATGATGATTAACAGTGATGTCCTGGATGTGACCTTTTCCTGGACCTTGGGAAGTCTCTCTGGCCGAAGCTGGAGTGCGGTCAAAATGATTCTGCCTTACAGTCTGGGAGGCTTGGTGCTGGCAATCGTGATCAGTCCCAAACTAAATCTCTTTGAACTGGGGGATGAAATTGCCAGCAGCATGGGTTTGAGAATCGGTCTCTATCGTGTGATGATCATTATGGTCGCTTCGTTGCTGGCCGGCAGTGCCGTGGCGGCGGCTGGTACAATTGGTTTTGTGGGGCTGATAGCACCGCATATCGGTCGTCTGCTGATTGGCAGCGATCACCGTTTTTTGATCCCGCTTTCAGCTTTGTTGGGTGGTGTCTTGCTGGTTTTTTCTGATACCCTGGCCAGAACTGTCTTTCAACCGGTAGAATTGTCGGTGGGAATTGTGACAGCAGTTATAGGCGCTCCGTTTTTTCTGTATTTGCTTAAGAAGAGTCAAAGAAAAGAAGGCTGATTATAAAAGGGTCAGGGCATCAGTGAAGATAATCCTGGCTGTGCTAATTTTCTGGTATTTGTCAAACCCGACTGCATTGATCATGTTGTCTCTTAACATTGTTCCTCCAAAGATTATTTTTATTGCACATAGGATTTATTTTCGATAATTGACTACGTTTAAAATATGCTGTTATTTTATACCAAACGCGATATGTTTGCTATAAATATTATTTATTTTGAAATTTTTTTATCAGAATACTGCTGAAGCTGGGGTAAGAAAAATAATAAAAACGATTGAAAACTTTTGAATCAAGGTGTAGTATAAAAGTAACGATCTGCTGAAACAAATAATTATTCTTCATGGAATCGGCTGAGTTATCAGCAGAAAATTTTATAAGATGGAGGATAGAGTATTGAAAAAAGTGTGTGGTATTTTGATGGGGATGATGCTTCTGGCAGTGGTTTTTGCTTCTGGTGTTTTTGCCGCCGGTGAAACCGAAGATCCTATTGGCATCCGTTATAAGGGGCATGTGCAGAATAAAGGTGATATAGATTGGGTTTACTCGCCGGAAGAATTGGGTACCCGGGGGGAAGGACTGAGAATTGAGGGATTTCAGATTGAATTGGTCAATGCACCAGTAGGAGCAGAAATCAAGTATAATGTCCATGTACAGAACAAGGGCTGGCTTTACGATGAAAACGATTCTAGCAACTGGCCCGAAAATGGGGCTTATGCAGGCACAAAAGGTGAAAGTCTTAGAATCGAAGCCATCAAAATTGTGATAGAAGGGCTGGACGGATATGATATTACCTACATGGGGCATGTTCAGAATCATGGAGATCTGCCTGAAGCGGGGCCTTGGTTTAGAAATGGTGATCAATTGGGAACCACCGGATCAGGCTTGCGATTGGAGGCCCTACGGGTTAGCCTTGAAAAAGCTAGTCCCATTAAGTTGATTTCGGCAACGGTGGGAACCGGGACCATGCTCAGAGATCTGGAGGGGGCAATGGATGTTGATCCGGCCGCTGAGGATATTGTTCTAACCTTTAGCGACTCCATTACCGCAGAGACAGGCGTAATGAAAAACGTTCTCCTAATTGATCAGGAGGCTAAAGAACTGGTCGATTTGGGAAATGCCACACCATTGCTTCTGACTGGCGGCGGAACTAATGTCCTAACGCTTAATCTCAATGAATCGGGCGGGTCTGGCGTGACGGTAATGAAAGCCCAAACCGGTTACCGGTTGCGCATTACGGATTTGGAAAATGCTGACCATGAGGTTATTGGAGCTGATGAGGTGAATATTCTTTTCACAACAAAATAAATTAATGGGTTAGATAAAAAAATTAAACGCAGTGAAAGCTCAAAGGGTGTTCACTGCGTTATTTTTTGCGAGTTACGAAACAATCAGGAAGCGTGACAATAAGCATTACAGTATCCGGTTGTCATTTTTAGTTGGCGGTGGTGGATGCCTTTTTTCGGATTCGAGTAAAATTCAAAGTCATTGCCCGAAAATACCGTGAGTCGGGGGTGCGCATTTGTCTAGTGGAGTAAATCGCTGAGAATTTTCAAGGCCGTCTGGGGCTCTTCAAAAATAGGGCTGTGAGCGGAGTCTTCAAAAAGATAGAAATGTTTTGCCGGGGCCTGGATTTCTTCCAGATAAATCTCTGACAGATGATGGTTGACAGTGTAATCATAGGCGCCGGAAAAAAAGATAAGGGGAATGTTCACCCGGGTGATCAGATCGCTGAGATTGGCTTGTCGGAATTCTTCATTGAGCTTTGAATTTTTGGAAAAGGCTTTACCTTGCCAGATCTGTAACTTCTCTTTGAGCATATACTCCCGGTGCTTCATCACGGCCAGAAAAATTCCGGTAAACACCGAATACATCGTGTGGGTGGTACCAATTCCGGCCTCATGCATGACCCGATCGCGAATGCGTTCGTATCCGGCAGTACCATAGGGGGCTTTTTTTAATTGCGCCAGATTCTTCTTATCATCGGCATAGTAGCTTAGCATAAACTCATAGGCCAGCTCTTCCGACAAGGCCAGATTGACCGATTGGGCCACCCCGATATAAGCGTGGTAGAGTTCAGGAGCCTGGGCTGCGGCCTGAATGCCCAGATAGGTGCCAAAGGAATGAGCCATCAAATAGATCCTATCCTGGCGAAAGCGCTGGCGCAGATACTGGGTCACCGCAATGGTATCGGCCACCAATTGGGAAGTGGTCATTGTCTCCGGAGGGATTCCGGGGCTGTAAGACAGACCGGCGCCCCGCTGATCCCACCAGACCACCGTAAAGAGTTCATCAAGGTGGCTTGGATAGCTGGCGTTTAGCCAATACTCCGGCATCCCTGGGCCACCGTGGACAAAGAGCAGCACTGGCCGGGTCTGGTCACGGGATTTAATAATCATCCCCATTTCCACCCCGTTGATGGTGACCCAGGATTTTTCCGACAAACTACCCGGTAGTGCCTGGCCGTTGGCATCGGTGTAGGGAATCATTTTGCCAGAAAATAAAACCATAAGCAGGCTGGTGATGATGCTGATCAAACCCAGAACTAAAATTAAAAATATGGCCATAATTTGTTACCTCTTTCATAATAAAACGATATGACGAAACCTGCACTTGATAAGAATCCTACCGATAAACAAGCTGTTTCGATTATATCGAAACAGTTCGATGGCGTCAAGCGTGAAGGATTTAAAAAAGGCCGTGAAGGACTGAGCCAAAACCGTTCGATCAGTGATTAAAAAAACTGAGGCTGATTCCGCATTGCTGGTGCAGAATCAGCCTCAGCTTTGTTTTTCCATGGTCATGGCCGGGACTCCTCTCTGATTAATTAGTGATATTTTTATTAAGGGACATAGGTGCAGAGATAACCATTGATATAGATGGCGTTGTCACCTAAAGGGTTACAGTCAATGTAAATCAGATCGCCACCGGTATAGATGGTGCCGATAGTGCCATTGGTTCCGGTTGTAACGGTTGATGAATAGTAATCATAATAATAGTCGCTGCCGCCGTCGGTTACCAGGAGCATGCCATTGCTGAACTGATAATAAAGAGTAAAACCACTGCCATCGGTCCACTGCCAGGTGCCGCTGATATTATTCTCAAATTGCTGCCATTCAGATATAGCCGGATCGACGGTTGCTGGTGGTGTGGTGGTTGTGTTCGGCTGCGGGATAGTGATGGTATAGGTGCCGGTTTTGATGCCGCTTTGATTGCCATACTTGTCAATGGCAATGCTCTTCAGGGTGGTGGTCGCATTGAGCACGATGGCGCTGTCATAACGACTGGATTTGTCAGTGGGATCGGTTCCGTCAATGGTAAAGTAGACAACAATCTCCTCACCAGCGGGTTTGTTAATCGTGACCTGTTGCGACGAGGTATAACTGCCTTCGTTTAAGGAATAGGAAGGCAGATCGATGGTTATCTGTTTTTCTCCGGTCAATCCCGGACTGGTTTTGGGCGGATTGACGCTATCCTTGAGCGCAAACCATAAAAATGAGGCGCCGCCGATTAAGACAATCACCCCCAGCAGCACGGACAGAATAATAATCACCGTCTTCTGTGATCCGCTCGATGATGGTTTGGGCGGCTCGGACCGTGGGGTAGAAACAATCTGAGCAGGGTCTATTGGATCTTGAGGAACCGGCATGTTCGGCTCAGTTGATTCGGTATTAAAACCGCAATTCCCACAGAATGGTTCGCCAGGTTCCAGTTTTGCTCCGCACTTTGGACAAAATTCTGAATCTTTCATGAATTTCACCTCCCTTCCACAGTGTGAAGGCTTTTTGCGGTCGTCTATATTAACTTAATACCCGTCCATTTTAAAATATATCATCATTTTATGTTGCAGTTAAAAAGATAGATACCGTGTAAAATCTATTAATAACGGGTTGTTTTCAATTTTAAAATGATTCTTTTGGTTTTTAAGATCATCTTACAAGTTCCCCAGGATGATGATATAATGAAGAAAAAAATTATCAATGGGGAAAAACCAAAACCATGTTGTTGCAGCCAATCATGCAGGAACTGGCAGGAACCCAAAATCGATGGTCGGGAGATTGTTTATGGAACCATTGCGAAAAAAATACCGTCAGATCCTGGTGGTCATCATTTTAATCCTTGGCGGGCTGAGCAGCCTGGCTTTTTTGCTGATGACCGTAAAAATGGAAACGGTGTATAAAAAAAATATTGAAGCCAGTATCATTGATGTAAAAAAGAACTTTCTAAAAGATAATGTGGATAACCTGATTATCACCATCGAACAGGAACGGCAGTCCCAGGAAGCTTTATTTGCCAGACTCAATCAGCTGGCCGAAACTGCCCTGGATGGTTACAATAGCTACAATCCGGAGGCCTTTCTGGAACAGGCGATTCTTTACTTTGAGGACCCCATCAGGCAGACTTACTTAACGGTGTTGATTGCAGACCCGGCCACCGGCAGGATTCTTTATTCCGAAAACCTTTCCGATCTGGATCAAAGCCTGTCCTATTCAGAAAAAATAGAGCTGCTGACACCGCTGATGACATCATCAGTGAATAAGGATTACGGTAAGTACCAGGTGTTTTTTGGTGTCCGGCAAAGCCGGGTGGCGGAAATTGTGGAAGCCAATACCCGGACGCTAATCCATGCATCCCGGTACTCCAACGATGCCTATTTCTGGATCAATGAGGTGATCAATTTTGAGGGCGGGGATAACTACGGTATCCGTCTCATTCATCCCAATTTAAAAGATACTGAAGGTCAGCTGCTGTCCACCAGTACGACTGATATCCAGGGAAATTTTCCCTATCTGGAAGAGCTGGAGGGAGTTAAAAGCTCGGGTGAGATTTTTTACACCTACTTTTTTAAAAAAATGAATTCGGATGTGGTTTCAGAAAAGCTGACTTACGCCCGGCTGTATCCGGAGTATAACTGGATCGTTGCCATGGGTGTTCATCTCGACGATATCAGCAGTTACGTTAGCGCCGCCACCACAGATAGCCGGGAAAATTCTGTGTGGATGCTAATGAGTCTGGTCGGGTTCATTATTGTTCTGATTGTGGTCTTAGCCGTTGTCACAAATCGGATTGAAGCCTGGTATTATAAAAATTCCGAGCAGGAACTGAAGAAGGCGGTTTACCTGGATCCCCTGACTCGAACCTATAATCGTCGGGCCGGGAATGAGTGTTTGGCAAAAACCTTTAAACGATATAAAATTACCGGGGAAAGCCCGGCGCTGATTATGATCGATATTGATGATTTTAAAATAGTCAATGATGATTGTGGCCACGATGTTGGTGATGAGGTGCTGATCAACCTGGCCGCTGTCATTAACCAACATATCCGCAACGATGACAAACTTTTCCGTTGGGGTGGTGAAGAGTTCTTATTGGTTTGTCAGGGTCTCAAAGAGGACGATGTTGACGCTTTCACTGCAAAACTGCTGGATATCGCATCATCCTTTTATTATGATTGTGGTGATCAGGCCCGAACGATCACCATTTCCATGGGGGTTTCCTACTGCATTCCCGGCGATATTGACGAAAAAGAGGCCATCAAACGGGCTGATCAAGGCCTCTATAAGGCAAAAAAAACTGGCAAGAACCGGAGTTGTTATCTTGACCCCAAATTTTCCGGTAGCGCTGCTAACTGATTGAAGTTCCGCAAAGGATTTCGCCAATGGTTGATTTTCGGTGTGAATTGTGATTGTGTCAAGTTGATGAAAGGGTTAAACTTTGTTTAGCAGCGTATTTTACAGCGCTTTAACCATTTCAATTAGCAAGGAGTTCAATAATGGGATTTTTTGACAAGTTTAAACAGGGTTCAAAGGATATGATTAAAAGCTATGATAAGGTCAAACTCAATCAAAAACTGAGTTATGAAGAACTGCATGAGATCATGAAAACAGGAACTTATCCCTGCGGGGAACCTCAATTAACCGGAAAAGGGATCATGCATTGCATTCAGTTTCCACCGGTGGATAAGTATGTGATTCAGGTGGCTTTAAGCGGAACCACCGTGACGATCACCAAAATCTACAATGGTGTCGGCGGCATCCTTAAAGAAACGGTTGGTGATGCCGTGACCGGTGGCTGGTATGACGTGCTAAATGGTGAAAACATTGATCTCAATCAGATGACCCGGATCATCGGGGAAGAGTTGACCCGGCTGTGTGGCGAAAAAGGATTGCTTAAAACGGCCTAAGTTGTCAAGGGTAGCGAAAACAGAAAAAATGTCGAAATAAACAAAGAAAAGCGTCATTCATAGCGCTAACAGATGCTGTTGATTTCAGCTGAAAAAAGCAAAAAATCTCCCTGACACGTAACGGTGTCAGGGAGATTTTTTCAGTTATAAAACCGGATAATCCGGGCGGGACATTTGGCCACGGCATCCGTGATGGTCAAGCCGTCCCCGGGCGACAGAGTCTGGCTGATGATCGACGCTTTTTTACCGACCATCTTAAAATGGTTGGGGGCGATTTTGGCGCACAGGCCACAGCCCACACAATAGTCTGCAT
>JABNAD010001142.1_pt1 | contig 10891 bp, 7 predicted proteins | sample 7240381 | NCBI WGS metagenome assembly JABNAD01 (sample SAMN11332834, study PRJNA596920) | anaerobic digester metagenome | biome: digested sludge; isolation source: digested sewage sludge-derived enrichment culture grown on H2/CO2 | place: Germany: Goettingen | reverse complement strand
GGTAAGCAGGTTGCTGTATTGGCCGATGCAAACCAGAAAGCCGGGCAATATCTGGTTCGCTGGAATTCACCGGAAGCAGGTCCGGGAGTTTACATGTACCGCATTCAGGCAGGAGAGACGGTAGTCGGAGGTAAGCTGATCAAACAATAAGGTTTTCAAGGGCTGTCTTAAATACTTTGTGTGCATTTTTTATGCTTCACGCTGATTAATTGGAAAAGGTTGAATTTGCGCTGAGACACAGGGTCACAAATTGTGAAGCACAGTTGCACGCAAAATTAAATGTCCGGGATCTGTTTTGAAAAGGCCTCTTTTTAAACATTTAACATATTACACTGCCATGGGAAAATTCAGCATTATTTCAGTCCTTTTGCTGCTTGCCTGCAAGCTCCCCGCACAGTCTTTGCCCCATTCAGGCGGTGAATTGCGTGATCTGAACGGCAGGATGGTTCCGGTATCAGCAATTATTGAGGAAGGTCATCCCCTGGTTATGGTTTTCTGGAAATCAGGCAGTTCAAAATGCTGTGAGAACCTTGAAACGCTTCAATCGGCCTGGATGGCCAGGCTCAAAGACCGGGGAGTGCGGTTTGTTGCTGTCTGCGAGGACTGCTCCGGCTCCTGGAGTCATGTTAAACCGCTGGCCGCGGGTAAGGACTGGGACTTTGATATCTATATTGATGTGAATGGTGATTTCAGGAGGGCGCTTGGCATAAGTGTCATTCCAGGCACTGTTTTGTTCGACACCGGCATGCGTTTGGTGTGTAAACATCCGGGATGGTGTTCAGGCAATGAAGAAATGGTTTTGAGAAGATAATCAGCGAGCTTGACAATCTGAAGCCATAAACCCGGATCTGCATCTGACAATGCATAAGCGATTTAGTGGTTTTAATCAGCACATTATTAATTGCGCTGAGCAAACACTGAATCGGGGTTACGCTCAAGCAATCAATAGTACAGTCCCGTCGGCTAACTATTGATTAATACGGGATAAAATGACTATCGCGCCATAATACAAACTTCGGGAAGTCATTGATTTACCAACTTAAACCTCAGCGCTATGGAAACATCCCGACACCAGATTATGAATAAGGACAGGCCAGGTACGATTATCGCCATTGTCTTTTTGATTGTGCTGGCGATGATTGCAATCTTCCTGCTCTGACCGGGAAAAAACAAGGTTTGAAAAACCTGTAACCTCAAAAATCAAAAATCCCATGAAAGCCAAAAAATGGAAGAGTTTTCCGGTGCGGCCCCCTTAATCAGGCTTATCCGTTTTTCTGTTCAGGGTTCACACCAACGCATCACGGTTTGAGAGACTGATCTCTTGCCTGTGGGTAGTGGGCTGATTTTAACTGATTTATAAACCTTTAAAACACGATGTTATGAAAACATTAAAATATCTTTGCATCGCAATACTTGCAGGTATTTTCCTGTTTGCTGCATGTACAAAAGATGAAGTCGTTCCTTCTCAGGATCCGCAAAATACCGTGTTGACTGAGTCCAGGTCTGACCATCCTTCCATTGATCAGAACTTAAACTGGACCGATAATTTTTCCAATTCCGAATGCCTTGCCCAACGATGGAATCTGTATGGTTATCCACAGCCATCCTGGGTATTGAATGCCTGTGGAAGGAAGGGATTGTTTGTAAATAACGGAGTTTATCCTCAGGGTAGTTATGCTGTTTCTGACGCTCCCGCAGGAGATATTTGCGGCTATACCGTTGAGTCAGAAGTATGCATCAATGTACTTGACAACGAAGGAATTGTGGTCAGTCCTGAAATTGGCGTGACCAGGTACCCGGATTCCCCTGAATCCGGCATCTCCATGAGACTTATGTACATCGGGAATAATGTTCCCGGCATTCCTCGTGAATATGAAAACAAAACCTATGTAGTCATGAAAGTGCTTGTAAGGGGTGGAAGTTACATTTATTCAGGAGATTATACCTTCCCGGTAAATATTTCATCCGGCAGCTGGCACAAATTGCAGATCAGGATTGAACCGATGCATTTCGTAAGTTTTATCCTTGATAATGCAGTTATCTGGAAGCCTGGTTATCAATTGGATCCTACTATGCTCAACCGCAATCATGTGGTTCTGGGATATGTATCTCCGGATAACAAATCAAAAGCTTATCATGACTATGTCAGGGTATTGTATCCCCCTTATAATTAAATCAATAACGCTATAAAACCAAAACCAGGTGTTATGACTTGTAAGGCTATTTTAAATATTTAAATGAGGCTGTTGTAAACGAATGACAGCCTCATTTTTTTTGTAACTGGTTAATTTTTATGCTTGTCTGCTGATTACTCAAAAGTTCCGGATATGTGCCTGCATAAGACCTGTGATTATTATTCCCGTTGCCCGGCAGGGCAAACCCTGAGGCGGGAACAAAACACCTGGCAGCCATCAGATCATGGATTCAGGGCTTTAATTCGGTATGAAGAGATCTTTATTGCACCCGGGTTAAGTTTATGCAGTAAAGAGACACTTCTCTTCGGTGCTGCGTAAAAAAATAATTACAAAACTTCCCGCTAGGTACCCGGGCAATGAAGGGATTAACTGCCATAGGCCAGGGTTGCCAACATAAGTAATTGGTTCAGCCCTTCAGTGCTTTCAGCTGGTTTGGCCGGGTTATATTTCCGCGGGTCCGGGCCTCAGGAAAATAAAGGTTTTGCCTATGGCCCGGAAGGTAATAACCGATGCCGGGAAGTTAACGGTAATTTTCAGGTTGATCAGGCGGGTGAATATGTTAATAAACTCTAAACGCTGACAGCGGCGGCGTTCTGTTCTTTTGATTTGTTTTACCTTTACACGATTTTTACGTGTTTGAGATTCAGGTTGCAGCCCTGTGTCTCCGGCTTTTATTTACTGAATCAGAACTATTTATCTATGTCAAGGTTGCTCAAACGCATTTTCTCAATTTTGTTGGTGCTGGCTGTATTGGTTTTTATTGCCGGCCACAAAGCAGGTTGGTTTGATAGTAAGGATAAGGATAAAGCGGCCGGAATTACATCCGGTCCGGAAGCGTTGCGGGTAAATGTGGTGGTACTGACCCCGGGCGGTCTGTCCGATCTGATTTATGCCACCGGAACCATCCTCGCCGATGAACAGGTCGAACTGAGTGCAGAAGTCTCCGGCAGGATTACCTCCATTCGTTTTGAAGAGGGCACTTCTGTGAAGAAGGGAGATCTGCTGGTTACCATCAATGATTCCGAACTCCTGGCATTACAGCGCAAAAACAATTATACCCTGAGGCTGGCAGAGGAACGGGAGGCCCGTCAGAAATCTTTGCTGGCGAAGGAAGCTGTCAGTCAGGAGGTTTACGACCGGGCGCTCACCGAACTGAATACCGTTCAGGCAGAAGCGGCGCTGATTGAAGCACAGTTGCAAAAAACTCGCGTCGTGGCGCCTTTCGACGGCACCATCGGTCTGCGGCATGTAAGCGAGGGGGCTTATGTAACTCCCGGACAGCGGATTGCCAGTCTGGCAAGAACCATACCGGTTAAGCTGGAGTTTACAGTACCTGAACGTTTTTCCGGTTCGGTGAACAAAGGTGAGAGGGTTAAGTTTACCGTTGAGAGCATCGACGGGCAGCTTGAAGCGATGGTGTATGCCACTGAGCCGAAAATTGATCCCGTAACCCGGGCGCTGACAGTGAGGGCAACCTATCCCAATACCCGCGGCGAGTTAAATCCCGGCGCTTATGCCCGGGTTGAGTTTAAGCTGAATCACCTGAGCGAGGCCATCACGGTGCCGGCCCAGGCCATCGTCCCTGAACTCGGCGGATTTAAAGTATTCGTTTATCGCAGCGGCAAAGCTGAATCCCGCAATATTTCAGTTGGGATACGCACCAACGAAGCCGTTCAGATCGTTGATGGCCTGAAAGCCGGCGATACCATCATCACGACCGGAATCCTGCAGGTACGTGACGGAATGCCTGTAACTATTGATCATCTTACAACACAGAATCCATGAGCCTTTCATCCATGAGCATCCGCAGGCCCGTCCTGGCCACGGTCATGTCCATTGTGATCGTGCTGTTCGGATTTATTGGCCTTTATTCGGTAGGGGTGAGGGAGTATCCGAGTGTGGATCCGCCCATCGTCAGCATCAGCACTTCTTATGTTGGCGCCAGTGCCGAAGTCATCGAATCACAGATCACCGAGCCGCTGGAAGAATCGGTAAACGGCATTGCCGGAATCCGTACCCTGACATCCACCAGCCGTGATGGAAGGAGTAACATCAGGGTGGAATTTGACCTGGAAGTTGATCTGGAAACTGCTGCCAACGATGTGCGCGACAAGGTTTCGGCAGCCATGCGCAACCTGCCACCCGATGCGGATCCGCCGGTGGTTACAAAGGCCGATGCCGATGCCAGTCCCATCATATTTGTAAATATCAAGAGTGAGCAGCGTAGCCTGCTCGAGCTCAATGAAATCGCTGAACGCACCTTTAAGGAAAGGTTGCAGACCATTCCGGGTGTCAGCCAGATTCAGATCTGGGGCTCCAGGCGTTACTCCATGCGGCTCTGGATGGATCCTTCCAAGCTTACCGCCTTTGGACTTACGCCAATAGATGTACGCAACGCCTTACAACGCGAAAATGTGGAGTTGCCTTCGGGCCGGATTGAGGGGAGAACCATAGAACTGACAGTAAGGACCATGGGCAGGCTTGAGACCCCGGAAGATTTTAACAGCCTGATCCTGAAACAGGAAGGTGATAATATCGTCAGGTTCCGCGATGTGGGATTTGCAGAGTTGTGGCCTGAAAACGACCGTTCTATCCTCCGGAGGGACGGGATACCCATGGTCGGGAATGTCATCGTACCCCAACCCGGCTCCAATCATATCGACATCGCGGATGAGTTTTACCGTCGCCTCGAACAGATCAAAAAAGACCTTCCCGAAGATATTACCGTGGGCATCGGATTTGATACCACTGAGTTTATCAGGGAATCCATTAAAGAAGTTGAACAGTCAATATACCTGGCTTTTGTCCTGGTTGTTTTGATTATTTTCCTTTTCCTCCGCGACTGGCGCACGACCATTATTCCGGTGATCGTAATCCCGATATCGCTGGTAGGCTCCTTCTTTATCATGTATATGGCCGGTTTTTCCGTCAATGTACTTACTTTGCTGGGAGTAGTGCTGGCCATCGGACTGGTGGTGGATGATGCCATTGTGGTATTGGAGAATATTTATACGAAAATTGAAAAAGGGATGCCACCGATGCAGGCGGGCATTCAGGGATCTGCGGAGATTTTCTTTGCTGTAATCGCGACAACCATTGCACTGGCAACGGTTTTCCTGCCGGTAATTTTCCTCGAAGGAATTACCGGGCGGCTTTTCAGGGAGTTCGGAATTGTGCTGGCCGGTTCGGTGATTATTTCTTCATTTGTTGCACTCACGCTCACGCCGATGCTTGCCTCACGGATTCTGAAGCGCCGTGAGAAGCATAATTATATATACAATGTCACCGAACCGTTTTTTTTACGGCTCAATAAGGCTTACAGCAATTCACTCAACTGGTTTCTGAGGCATAAATGGCTGGCATGGGTTATCAGTGCAGGTACTGTGGTGATGATACTTGGCCTCGGTAGTCTTTTGCAGTCAGAGCTGGCTCCTGTTGAAGACCGTTCCGGTCTCCGGCTTGTGGCATCTGCACCGGAAGGAATTACCTTCGAATATATGGATGCTTATATGCAGGAAGTATCGAAGATGGTGCAGGAGAAAGTGCCCGAAGCCAGGGCGATTATCAGCATTACATCTCCCGGCTGGAGCGGTGGAACCAACTCCGGATTTATCAGGATCAGGCTGAACAACCCGGAAGAACGTGACCGCAGCCAGCAGGAAATCGCTGCTGCTTTGTCGGGAGAGGCCCGCAAATATTCAGCTGCACGTGCCTATATCGCGCAGGATCAGTCTATCGGCGGCGGTGGAGGCGGCCTGCCGGTACAGTACGTGATCCAGGCACCAAACCTGGATAAACTCAAGAAAATTTTGCCGGAATTTATGGCCGAAGTCCAGAAAAGTGATAAATTCGATTTTGCCGACCTTAACCTGCGGTTCAATAAACCGGAGGTCAGGGTGAACATCAACCGCGAAAAGGCCAGGATTGCCGGTGTGTCGGTCTTCGATATTGCCCAAACGCTTCAACTCGGGCTGAGTGGCCAGCGGTTCGGGTATTTTATCATGGATGGCAGGCAGTATCAGGTGATCGGGCTGATGGAGCGGCCGTATCGCAGCCAGCCCCTCGACCTGCGCGCTTTGACGGTACGCAACAGCCAGGGGCAGATGCTGCAGCTCGATAATTTTGTCACGCTTACCGAAGATATCAATCCTCCGCAGTTGTTCCGCTATAACCGTTTTGTATCGGCAACTGTCTCTGCAAATCCCGCCAAAGGCCTGACCATTGGTGATGGAATTGCTGAGATGGACAGGATTGCCGGCAAAGTGCTGGATGACACCTATTCCACCTCCCTGTCAGGCGCTTCGAAGGACTTCGCCGAAAGCTCCTCCAGCCTGGTATTTGCATTTGTGCTTGCCCTGGTGCTTATTTACCTGGTATTGTCGGCTCAGTTCGAGAGTTTCCGCGATCCGTTCATTATTATGTTTACCGTACCGCTTGCGTTGGCCGGCGCGGTGCTCACCCTCTGGTATTTTGGCCTCACGCTGAATATTTTCAGCCAGATCGGGGTGATTATGCTCATCGGATTGGTAACCAAGAACGGAATTCTCATCGTGGAATTCGCCAATCAGCGCAAGGCCGCCGGATTACCCAGGATGCAGGCCATCAGTGAAGCCGCGGTGAGTCGTTTCCGGCCCATTCTGATGACCAGCCTGTCGACCATCCTGGGCGCGTTTCCCATTGCTCTGGCGCTGGGAGCCGGATCGGCCAGCCGCGTTTCCATGGGTACCGCCATTATCGGCGGTCTGACCTTCTCGACCATGCTCACCCTTTACGTTGTTCCGGCTATGTACGATTATATCTCCGGACTGACAAGAACCGTTTCAAATGTGGCTGACCTGCAGGAAACCAACGGAAACCCAACAGAAAATGATGAAAGTAATGCGATCTGACAGGAATAAACTTCGCTCACTGCTTACGGGATTATTGCTTATTGCAGTGTTTCCGGTGGCCTTTTCGCAGGTGCTCCTCCCCGGCGATGCCGTGAACCTTGCACTGGAGAATAACTATGCCATCAGGATTGCAAGGCTCGATCAGGAAATACTGAAGAATAACCTCACTGCGGGGAATGCAGGGTTTTTACCCACCGCTGATCTGAGTGCCGGACAGAACAACAGTATCACCAACGCCAGGCAGGAATACCTTACCGGCCAGGTGAATGAGCGCGACAACGCAAAATCAAACTCCCTGAGCGCGGGTGCATCCCTCAACTGGACCTTATTTGACGGAATGAGAATGTTCAACGCTTATGCCATGCTGCGGCAGCAGCTGAATGCCGGGGAGCTGCGCACGCGTTTGCAGATTGAAAATACCATTGCTTCCGTATTGGGCTCCTATTACAATATAGTGCAACTACGGCAAAGGATGGCGGTATTTGTAAAGGCAGTAACACTTGGAGAAGAGCGGGTGGAGATTGCGCGTGAAATGTTGTTGCTGGGTTCGGGGTCGCGGCTAGACCTTTTACAGGCCGAAGTCGACCTCAATACAGACCGTTCGCAACTGCTTGAATTCCAGGAAATGATTACCGGCGCTTCCATCAACCTGAATCAACTGATGGCCCGTGACGCGGCCCTGACTTTCAGTGTTGAAGACACCATCACCATTATGCCGGTACTGGATTACAATGCGCTGGAAAGCGCCATGCTTCGTTCGAATCCGCAATTGTTGCTCAGTCAGCTCGATATTGACATGGCCAACCGCACACTGCAGGATATCAGGGGCAGGCGTGCCCCCGTCATCGGGATCAACCTCGGATATAGTTTCAATAACCAGAACAGCGAATCCGGATTTTTGAAGACCAGCCGGACTTCGGGGGTTAATTACGGGATTACGGCAAATATGAGCCTGTTTGATGGCTTTAACCTTAACCGCCAGGCGCAGAACGCCCGGATCGGGATGGAAAGCGCGGCCCTTCAGCAACAGGCTTATTCCGAACAGCTCAAGGCTGAATTGCTCTCTTCGTACAAGACTTATAGCAGCAAGCTGCAGATGGTGGCGCTGGAACGTCAGAACCTGGTAACGGCAAACATCAATTTTGAAATTGCCGGGGAGCGTTTCAGGCTGGGCGAGTTGTCGGGCATCGAATACCGCGAAGCTCAGAAGAACCTCCTGGCAGCCAATGAACGGCTGATCAACGCAGTTTTTGAAGTGCGGTTACTTGAAATATCGCTGATGCAACTGAGCGGAACCATTCTGCCGGAATAATGCTTTGTTCTTCAATGGAGTAGAGAAGGTAAGGTTAAAAATTACCGGATTCAGAAAAAAAAATCCCATTTGGTTGCACAGAATGAAATAATGTTCTATTTTTGCAGCCCCAATCAAAAGCTATAAACTTTATTGACATGTACTTAACTTCAGAAGTAAAAAAGAATATTTTCAGTGAGCATGGTAAAACTGCCGCCGACACAGGTTCTGCCGAAGGTCAGATTGCCCTTTTTACCCACCGCATTCAGCACCTTACCGGTCATCTTAAGATCAACAAGAACGACAAAGTGACAGAACGCTCACTGGTCAGGCTCGTAGGTAAACGCAGAAGATTGCTTGATTACCTGAAGGAGAAAGACATTGAACGTTACAGGGAGATCATTAAGAAGCTCAATATCAGGAAATAACACCTGAATCAAACTTTTTTCATCGAAGAGGCAATCCTGTATTGCCTCTTTTTGTATCATGCCGGATGGAAATAATTCTTTCGCTTCCTCACACCAATAGATATTAACATTAATTTTGTGCCCGGTTTTCCCTCCTTGGGACTGATCGTGTAACAATCATTTTCACAATAAATTATATGCAAGGAATAGTAAAAACTTTCGACATCGGGGATGGAAGGTCCATCTCTATTGAGACCGGTCGGTTGGCCAAGCAAGCTGATGGTGCCGTTGTAGTAAAAATGGGCGACACCATGTTACTGGCTACTGTGGTTGCCAGAAAAGAGGCCGGCGAAAATGTCGACTTTATGCCCCTCACGGTGGAATACCGCGAGAAATATGCCGCTGCCGGACGTTTTCCCGGTGGCTTTTTTAAACGTGAGGCCCGTCCTTCAGACTATGAAGTTCTGATAGCCCGCCTGGTTGACAGGGCGCTGCGTCCGCTCTTTCCGGATGATTTTCATGCCGAAACCCAGGTGATCATTACCCTGATCTCCGCCGATGAGAACATATTGCCCGACGCACTCGCAGGATTGGCGGCTTCCGCTGCCCTTGCCGTGTCGGATATCCCCTTCAACGGACCGATTTCTGAAGTCAGGGTCGCCCGCATCGATGGCAAATTTGTCGTGAACCCCCATACCAAAGATATTCCGCTGGCCGATCTCGATATCATGGTTGCCGCTTCCATGGACAATATCATGATGGTTGAAGGCGAAATGAAGGAAGTTTCGGAAGCCGATATGATCGAAGCAATTAAGTTTGCGCACGAACACATTAAAATCCAGTGCCGTGCCCAGCTCGAACTGGCTGCAATGGTTGAAAAGGCCAATCCCAAGCGTACCTATTGCCACGAGACCAATGATGCGGAACTGAAAGAGAAACTGCATGCATTTGCCTATCAGCGTATTGTTGACATCGCCAGCAACCCCACCGCCAAGCACGAGCGTTCCGACGCTTTCGCCGCCATCAGGGAAGAGTTCATTGCCACCCTCGATCCGGAGGAAGCCAAGGAGAAAGAATTTATGATCTCCCGTTATTACCATGATGTGGAGAAAGAAGCCGTCAGAAACGTTATTCTTGACAAACGTCAGCGGCTCGACGGGCGCAAACTGGATCAGATCCGCCCCATCTGGTGTGAGGTAGACTATTTGCCTGCCGTGCACGGATCAGCCATATTTACCCGTGGCGAAACCCAGTCGCTCACCACGGTTACCCTGGGGACCAAGCTCGATGAGCAGGTTATCGACGGTGCTGTGATTGAAGAAAAGATCAATTTCATCCTGCATTATAATTTTCCGCCATTCTCAACCGGAGAGGTAAAGCGCATCATGGGAACCAGCCGCCGCGAAATCGGTCACGGCAACCTGGCGCTCAGGGCACTGAAGCCCATGATCCCCAACGGGGAAGAAAATCCTTATACCATCCGTGTGGTCAGCGATATCCTTGAGTCGAACGGATCTTCGTCAATGGCGACGGTTTGTGCCGGTACCATGGCCCTGATGGATGCAGGGGTTAAGATCAGAAAACCGGTCTCCGGCATTGCCATGGGACTGATTTCAGATACCAAAACCAGCCGCTTTGCCGTGCTGAGCGATATCCTTGGCGATGAAGACCACCTCGGAGATATGGACTTCAAGGTTACCGGTACTGTTGACGGAATCACCGCCTGTCAGATGGACATTAAGGTTGACGGGATGCCCTATGAGGTGCTTGCACAGGCGCTTGAGCAGGCAAAAGCCGGCAGGCTGCACATCCTTGGCGAGATGATGAAGGCCATCAGCACCCCCCGCGAGGATTACAAACCCCATGTGCCGCGTATCGTGAAGATGACCATTCCTAAAGAATTTATCGGCGCAGTAATTGGCCCCGGCGGTAAGGTTATTCAGGAAATGCAGCGCGAAACTGGATCAACAATCGTGATTGAGGAAGTCGGGGATTTCGGAATCATCGACATTGTGTCCAACAATAAAGAGTCGATCGAAGCCGTGAAGGATAAAATCAAACGCATCGTTGCCATTCCTGAAATCGGTACTGTTTATCACGGTGTGGTCA
>JABNAD010001141.1_pt1 | contig 10895 bp, 9 predicted proteins | sample 7240381 | NCBI WGS metagenome assembly JABNAD01 (sample SAMN11332834, study PRJNA596920) | anaerobic digester metagenome | biome: digested sludge; isolation source: digested sewage sludge-derived enrichment culture grown on H2/CO2 | place: Germany: Goettingen | reverse complement strand
AGCCAATAATCCGGCCTTGGTTCTCTCTATAATTATTTCGCGTTCGTACTCGGCCAACACCGCGAAAATAGCAAACTGATACCTGCCTAATGGAGTTCTGGGATCAATCCCGTCTTGAATGCTTCTGAATCCGACACCTCTTTTATAAAGGGTGTCTACAATGTTGACAAGATTTCTTAAGGATCGGCCAAGGCATTCTCCAGTTCGGGGCGTTCTTTAGTGGCGGATATTTTTCAGAGAAAATTTCAGTGCATTCAGCTTTTTTCAACGCATCCAACTGTAAATCTAAATTTTGTTCTTTGGTGCTAACACGGGCGTAACCCATTATTACCATATTATTTACGGTAGTTTTATGAAATTACAATTTCGCTAAGATAATACTCGAAAAGTAAAATTTCTCGGTAGGTTTTTTAAGATATGGGAGCGGCAAACCTAGATACAAAAACAGGAAATTTATTGTATTGAGCTCCCTATTAGTCAGGCTTAGCCTCCCGCAACCGTATTAATGACGAGTTGCTCCTCAGCATTGCTCGTTTTCTCTTCTGTCTGCACTACAAGTTAGATAATTATAAGAATAAAACATCACACTATTTTTATTTTATAAATATCCCAGGTTGTCCCGTTTTTATTTCTCTTTCACAACCAATTCATACCAGTCACTACCCTTTTCAGTAGAAACTGTAAAGTCGCATCCCACTTCGTTCAGATAATTGCGTAAACGGTTTATAGAACCGGTCATACTGTTGTATCCCGTGAAGCTTCCCGCCCAAAAAGTTTCCTGTAATACGATTTTTTCTATGCGATGATTTTCATCTTCGAGTAACCATTGAAAGATTTTGAGTTGCTGGGCAGGCAAACTGACGGTTTTTTCTTCGCACCGCAATTTGCCCGACACGGGATTAAAGAAGGTGTATCCGATATTCCACGTTCCGTTGCGATGACGGACAATGGTATTTCTCCGAATCCCATACTTTTTTGTAAGTAGATAAGCAAATAGCATCAACAATAATAAAACAATAAGTAGAAGAACATGTAAAACACCTTTGGACATTTCTTTGAAAACAACCGACGGAGAATAACAAACCAGGCCCCGATAACTTATTTCGTTAAAAACTTCCTGATGTAAAACAGGTGTTCTATGCCGTATGCTACAACTTAGCGTGTCATCGCTCACACTGCTGTTACCTCCGTAATCCACCAGCACATAAGAGCGGACAGCCGGTATCCTTTCCCGCAATCTCTGCCGAAAGACCCGATTAATGGTATCTGCATTCACCCTATCCATCAACAGCTTGTAATCCTGTGAAACATATATCTCGGAACTTCTGGTGGATTTTGAAGATGTTTTCGCGGGCACGGAGATGGTCACACCCCTGACGTCAGGCTTGTTCACTGCCTTCAGTCGCACCGCATCTTTAACCGATTGTACAAAAATAGAATTTATCGTTTCTTTAAGAGCAACTTCGGTCTTCCAATAGCCTTGCCACCCCTTTGCGATAATTACAAGAATCACGACAGCAAGGCCAACTCCGGTTATGCGGAGTCCTTTTACCAGTTGCCTTTGTTGTAAATTCGTCATTTCTGCCAAGTAGATAGTGCAAAAATAGTGCTTTGATTTGATTATTGGAAATACAAATACGATTTTATCGTAAAAATATCTGCTTGAAAACGCCACATAAACAGAACACTGTAAAATGTGAGGTAAATGTGAGGCAACTTTTTCTTTAGGAAGAAGATGTAAAAGCTATCTTTACCCATAAAACAAAAAATAATTTTATGAAAACGGCAACCATTTTACTTACGACGTTCATCACATTATCGGCAATGTCTTGCTCGCAGCCCAAAGGAACAAAAGATTACCTGAAAACCGTACTGGATAATCTGGAAGAGATTCAATCGGCCACCTACTACTCAAGAGTAGAAACGTGGCACCCCGGTGATACGGCAGTCGTTTATGACCTGACCTATTTTATCCGGGAATACGATAACCCTTCGGATACAACCATCGGGGCAATCGAAATACAGACATCAGCTGACAACCATTCTCATTTATACTACGCTTACGACGGGAAAATGAAAGCGTCGGTATTTGAAGAGCACAAAGGCATAATGATTGACAGTTTCAAAGTGGACCGGAACCTGCCGTTCCGTCCAGTCGGACCTCCTTTCTACAACTATACCAAAAGCATTTTGCGGTATATTCTTACCACGAAGGACAGCATCACGCTCGAAAAAAGGGGTAACGAAAACACATTCCACTTGAAACTAACCATCCACGAAGACAGGCAAGTGGAGTTCTTTGGCAGGGCGTATAAAATTCCCGATCCGCCATTTAGGGATGAAGACCCCACGTCGAGATACGAAATCTGGATAGATAAAAAAACAAACCTGCCGTATAAATACCGTAGGGAGATGTCTCACAACATCAGTGCTGAGACCGTGAGCGATGCCACATTCAACAACAATAAAATAGAAGATGTGGATGTTACGGGCTATTTTCCGGAAGGTTACGAGATACGATACTACGGCGATAAGAAAAAAACATCAGGCGATGACGTTGATAACCTGATAGGCAACCCTGCGCCTGGATGGACGCTTACCCAAACCGACGGTCAAGAGATTTCACTCAACAACGATAAAGGCAAGGTGGTTTTGTTACAATTTACAAGTGCGGGCTGTGGCCCTTGCCGCGCTTCGGTTCCGTTTCTCAATAAATTGACGCAAGAATACCCAAATGCCGACTTTGTTTTTTATGCCATTGAACTCACGTGCAAAAATATCAGCGGAGTACAGGCATACAAAAAACGGGTAAATGCAGGTTTTAACTTCCTACACGGGACAGAAGCCGTAAGAGATGCTTATGGCATACAAGCTTTCCCTGTTTTCATTTTAATGGACAAAAACCATATTGTACACAAAAGGATTACGGGTTATCAGGCTTCAGTGGATAATGAAATCAGGGGACTTATCCATGGCTTATTGAAATAATAGTTAAAGGGAACCCGTTTTAGAACATTTTTCCTATCTTTAAAGTCTAAACTACGAAAAAATAATAGGCATGAAAACAGTATATTATTTACTATCGACCTTTTTCGCAATACTTGCTTCCACCGCTTGCAACCAACCGGGCAACACATTTAAGATTATCGGACAAATTGATCATGTTGTCGATGGCGATGTTGCCCAGTTATTTACCATAGAAGGTAATGTTGGAACCCTTTTTATGAAAGACACTGTCCGTAACGGGAAATTTAGCTTTGAAGGAAATACAGATTCGCTCCAAATGCTTAGTTTTATGGTTTATGGCAATAATTATCCCATGACAACAGCCCTTATATGGATTGCCCCTGGTTCCAGAACCAAAATTACGGGAATAGGATATTATCTTTCTTCGTGGAATATTGAAAGTAACGTCAAGGAACAACAGGAAGAGGAAATATATAGGAATGCCCTGGGTGAATTATCTTCAACGTCCGACTCGTTACTTCTACTCTATTATCGTTCCATTGACCGAATGCAGCAAACCAACAGCAATGAAATGGAATCTGTTCGTAAGGAATCCCGTCGGCTTCGAGATCAAATGGACAGTATCGGTTTTATTCAACACCGTGTTATCTTTGATGTTATGGCAACACAACCTGTCACAAAAAGCTGGATAAACAAGCTGGCGGACTATGCAGGTTATGCCGTATCCTACAAAAACACCGCCTCTTATCCCGAAAGGAACATAAAACGGCTCCAGCACCTGTACAACCGCCTTAGCGATGAACAAAAGCAAAGCCCCAAAGGGCAACTCATTCATCGCTATATTTTCCCCATGCAGCTTGTTCAGGAGGGACAACCCATGGCCAATGCCGAGTTATATGACCCGCAAGGTAATCCGCACAGAATTGCCGAAGATTTCCAGGGGAAATACCTGTTACTAGACTTCTGGGGCGTGGGCTGCGCGCCTTGCATCGCCGCTTTCCCCGAAATGAAAGAAATTCACGAAGCCCACAAGGATAAATTGACCATCATCAGCATCACCACCGACACGGAAAAAATATGGAAAGACGGATTGGAAAGACATCAACTCCCGTGGGTAAACTTAACCGATAACTTGGGGATGGAGGGTTACGTAAGTCGTTACGGCATTCGTGGAATACCCTTTTATATTCTTATTTCGCCTGACGGTATTGTCGAAAAAATGTGGTCGGGCTACGGAACAGGATCGTTGAAAGAAAAATTGAAAGACATAATACAGTAACCGTTTCTTAAACGAATAAGTTCAGCCATCAATTACCACGTCGCTTTAGTGCGCGAATAAAACAAACCAGCTATCCGGCTTTAGCCGATGTTTATTTTAAAACAGAATATGATGAAAACAAAAACAATCCTTCCTCTTTTCTTGATTGTTGTGGCAATAACAGCTTGCGCCCAAAGCAACACCTTTAAAATTACCGGACAAATAGACAATATTGCCGATGGTACTGTCATACTATTGAATACCGTAGAAGGAACTGGCGGACGCATTCTCGAAGCCGATACCGTTCGTAGCGGTTCTTTTTCCTTTGAGGTAGAAACCGATTCACTTCGGAAATTTATGTTAACAGCCAAAGGCGGTGAATTTTCCCCTTATTTTCGTTCCTTATGGACAAAGCCCGGTTCTAACACTAAAATAACCGGAGACGGTTATTATTTTCTTGGATGGAAGATAAAAAGCAATGTAAAAGAGCAACAGGAAGAAGATAAATACATCGAAATTTATAATCGATTCCCGGAATTGGATTCCTTAAATTCCGTATCTGATGAATTGAGAAATAAAAATAGCTCACTAACCAGCGGACCGGAAAAAGAAGAAGTAATGAAAAAATTAGAAGCTATTACTTTGCAACAACGCTCAATATTTCTGACTCTCGATAGCGTTTTATACAGTTTTATGGAAAAAGAGCCTGTTTCACAAGTATGGATAGACAGACTAAATCAGTATTCAATGAGATTGATGTTTGACAAAAATTATAAATATGCCGACAAGCTAAAGAAATTATATGAGCGACTTACGCCCGAGCAAAAAGAATCGGAGTCAGCACAAAGCATTTACCGCTATTTATATCCTCTTACTGTGGTTAAAGAAAAACAGCCAATGGCCGAAGGGTTATTTTTTGACCCTGAAAACAACCAAAAAGATATAACCGAATACAAAGGAAAGTATTTGTTGCTCGATTTCTGGAGCGTGGGTTGCGCACCCTGCATCGCCGCTTTCCCCGAAATGAAAGAAATTCACGAAGCACATCAAGACAAACTCACTGTCATCAGCATTAGCACCGATACGCGCGATATGTGGCAAGAGGGATTAAAAAGGCACCAATTACCGTGGATAAACCTAAATGATTTTAAAGGGATGAGCGATTACGCTGCACGCTATGGAATACGCGGAATTCCGACCTACGTTCTTATTTCACCCGACGGAATTGTAGAGAAAATCTGGTCGGGTTACGGTAAAGGTTCGTTGAAAGAGAAATTGAAAGATATTTTTTAAACGAGATTTAAAGATGAAAACAAAAACAATCCTTCCTCTTTTGCTGGTTGTAGTTGCAACAGTGACACAGGCGCAAAAAACGGAGCCGCTTATTCTGCAAGGGCAAATAACCAACAGTCCCGAAAAAGAGCTCTATCTTTTCACCGACAGCTTGGGAAAGTATAAACCCGATACCCTGCGGCTCGATAATGAGGGGCGTTTCCACTTGAAAACCTACAACGTGATCAATCCCCAAAAGGTAGATATTCAAAACAAGCGTACCCAGTTAAACAACATATATGTCGCGCCCGGTTACAACCTGACCATCACCGCCGACGCTACTGATTTCCCCACCACGATAGAAACTACTCGGATTACCGGAAAAGGAGCGGAAAGCAACCGGTATCGGGAGCTTTATCTCAAAGAATACATCGCTCGGAAAGATTCGGTCGATTGGTATGAAATTACCGATGAAACCAAGTTCTTAAATTATCTGGAAACTGAAAAACAGTTGACCGACTCTTTGGAAAAAGTAGCCTTCGGCAAGGTTGCCGGCGACGATCCCTATTTCTCCCTCTTTGCGGAAATGACCCACATGGATAATTTGTTTCTGCACGAGTACAAAAAGATAGCCTTTACAAAGCTTACGGGAATGAATGCCGGGCAGGCACGTGAATTTGTGAAAAAACAGGCAGACGCAGCATTGATCAAAGATATCAACAACGAAGCCTATTTCGTCTCGGAGAATTACAAAGGATGGTATGTGAATGCATACCTTGATTATCTTCTGAAACTCGATTATGATAAAGATTCCACGTTGCTTGCCAACAACTTCTACAGTATCGAAAAAACAGATGAAATCCTTAAGGGGAAAATACGTGAATACATTCTGTACAACAAACTGATGGGTAAAATTCATTATGCCTCGGGAAATTTTCAGCAACTGAATGAAGTTCGGGAAAAAGCGCGTCCGTATGTGGCTTCCTTGGAAAACCGATATTTCAGACAAGCCATCGAAAACGCGTTTGCGGAGAAAGAGAAGCTGCTTTACCACACGCAGAAGGGACAGCCCGCCCCGCCGTTCATGCTCGGAAACGACAAGGATAAGGTGTACAGTCTGAGCGACTTCAAGGGGAAAGTGATTTATCTGGATTTGTGGGCGAGCTGGTGTGCACCGTGCCGCGCTCAAATACCTGCTTTGAAAAAGATTTACGACACCTATAAAAACGATGACCGAATCGAAATCATCGGGATTGCGGTAAATGACGGTAAAAAAGAGTGGCTGCGTGCCATTCAGAAGGACATGCCGCAATGGTTGCAGCTATACGATGAAAGCGGTGCCGTTCACCGTTCTTACAATGCCATTGCCATTCCCAGGTACGTGTTGATCGACAAAAAGGGGAACATTGCCGACTTTGACGCACCTCGTCCGTCGGATGACGAAAAGTTGATATCGAAAATTAATAAATTGTTAGAAGAAAAATAATGATGAGCCCCAAAACAATCCTCACCATTTTACTTGTTACCATATTTTGCACACTTGCAAAACCACAAACAGCGATGAATAATCTGGCTGAACAAGTTGAAAAATCAGCAGTAGATCAGTCGCCGGAATTTTTGTATGTACAGACATCTAAAGACATTTACGAAACGGGTGAGGATGTATGGTTTAAAGCATATGTGATGCAATCGCAAGCGCTCCGGTTGTCTTCTCTTAGCCAAACTCTCTATCTGCAGGTTTTTAACGAATCAGACAGCATTGTATGGCAAGAAAAATATCCCATAGAGAATGGAGTTTCAGCAGGACATATGTATTTGGATGAAAAATTATCTGCCGGAATATATTCCATTGAAGCTTACACCAGGCACTCTTTCCACGCCGACAGTGCCGAATTTAAAGCAATTCGAAAAATACGGGTGGTAAACAAAATTGCCGATTACCGGCTAACGAAGGAAACAACCGACAAAGACTTCCGCTTTTCCTTGTTTCCCGAAGGGGGAACCCTTGTAAACGGCTTGCGTTCGAACTTAGCATTTAAAGCTACTGACGGGAAAGGCAATCCGGTAGAAGTTTCGGGCGTTTTGGCAGAGAACGGCACAACAATAGTTTCGTTCGAAAGCACCCACGCCGGAATGGGCACGATAACGTTCAAGCCCGATAAAAACAAGACCTACCTCATTCAACTCAACAACGGCAAACAATACGCTTTACCCGAAATTCGGCAACAAGGAATGGTCTTGAATTTGCAAGAGCAAAACAAAGAGCGCCTTGCTTTTGTGGTATCTAAAAGCGATGAGTTACCCCAACAACCCGTTTATCTTTTAGGACAGATGCGAGGGATGGTTTGCTGCATTGCCCGCGGATTGCTTCAGGATAGTTTACGCGTGCAAATTCCGCTCACCGAATTTCCAATGCAGGGAATAGCCGAGTTCACATTATACAACAGCCACTTGCAACCCATAGCAGAAAGACTGGTATATGTCCATTCCGATAAAAAGCTGTACATAACCGCCCAACCCGACAAAGGCCGGTATAAAACACGTGAAAAAGCATCCTTAAAAATAAAAGTAACCGATGAAAACAACAATCCCATATCGGCGCATTTGGGAATGACCGTTTTTGACAAGGCATATATTGATGATGCTAACCCCGTGAATATAATGACACATTGTTTTTTATCGTCTCAACTTCGCGGAAACATTTACCATCCGGCCTATTATTTCAACGAAGAAAATAAAGACAGCCACGCCGCGTTGGACTTGTTGATGCTCACGCAAGGCTGGCGGCGGTATGTGTGGAATGCCTTTGCAACTCCCGTTGCAGGAGAACACGTATTAACGGATGAAATAACGGGCAGGCAAACTTTCCAAAGCGAAAAAAAGAGTAAAGATATTAACAGCGGGGAACAGTTAATACAAATATCGGGAGCCGATGGAGATCCGGAATTTATATGGACAGATTCAGCGGGATATTTTTCCGTCAGTCCCGATTTGCAAAACAAACTTCGGGGCGGATATATTTATCTGAAACCGATGTTAGACAAAAAATACACGCCCCGCATAGAATTAAGATCGGATTTCAACGCCATTGCCGGTATCCGGAAACTGAAAAACAGCACTTATCCTTTTGTGGACATGTCGCGGTTGAAAAGAAATTATGTGCCTGATGTTCCCATTGTTACCGTCGATAGTGTGATTTTGCTGAACGAATTAACCGTTACGGGTAAAAAAGGGCGTCCGTTTCGCGATAAAATGATGGGACGACTCGACAGCCTGGCACAGATTAACCTCAACCCTGCATGGGTGTGTGAATGTCTGCCCGGTTATCTAAACGACTATCGGCCGGGATATACACACCATCCGTCAGGAGGTGCAAGATCTGGAAGATACGACGGAAAAAGGTTGGCACCGATTCACGGGAAAATATACAGGATGATTAAATATGAACCGAGGGAAGATGGTATATGGCATGTGAAAGACATTCAAGAGGTAGAATACAGAGGCCCATACTACACTGACGAGGAACTGTTGGAAATGAATAATATCTTCCGGGAGAAGGGTTATTACGGAAACCGGGAGTTTTACCAGCCTGATGAGTTTGATATGCAAACTTCCGTTCCCGATGCCCGCAACACGTTACTCTGGGCACCGAATGTCATTACGGACGAAAAAGGCGAGGCAACACTCTCTTTTTATTGTTCCGACATCAATACGGAATTTACCGCCCGAATAGAAGGTTTGAATAACACCGGCCTTATCGGTATGGGAAATTGCGAATTCAGGGTGTTGCGCGATATAAATAACAAATAAAAAAAGATGAAACACAAAACAATCCTCTTCCTCTCCCTTATTCTTATTCTCTCCGTCTGCCAGCGGCAGAAAGAGAACAGAATGCCGCCCATATTCACCGGAGAGAAAACAGACTTGGGAGAAAAGGCCATTATTACCGGCAAAATAATCAACAGGGATGTCTATCCGCACGTGAAACTGCTCGAAATAACATTGCCCGATTTCTACGGGAATGAAGCCATGTACACCGCGCCCCTTACCGAAGACGGATTGTTCCGTTTCGAAATTTACCCCATCACCACCCTTGAAATATCGTTCGTTCCGGTGGAAGACCGCATCGTTATCGCTCCGGGTGACAGCTTGTATATCGAAAAGGATTTCCAGAACATCACACATACCGTTTTCAGGGGAACGAGCGCAGAGTTGAACAAGCACATTAACGCATTCCGCAACCAATACCTAGGACGTTATTCGCAACCGTATGAACTCTCGTTTTCGGATTACAAAGCAGAAACCAAAAAACAATACGACGAAACCTTACAAAAACTTGCCGTTTTTCAACAAGAAAACAGCACATCGGAAACATTTAACACGTGGGCAAAAAAGCAAGTGGCGTTGGATTATTACAACGCGCTGTTCTTATATCCCTATCAGCACACCATCCGCACAAAAAAAGAACCGACGGGCAAAGAACGGGAAATGTATTACGATTTTGTGAAAGAATTTGAAAGGGAAGTGGATAATTCCATAATCATGGCGGATAATTTTAAGGCGGTGAACGGATTTTCGAGATATGTAATAGAAGAAAGTTATCCCGAATTCTACCCCAAAATAAACGAAGCTCAGTTAAACAACCCTCAGTTATTGAATAAGATACTGGAAAAATTAAAATCAGGTTCAAAAAACGTCTATTTGTCTCAATTCGCCTTCGCCGGTTTCCTGAATATTATCCATCTTCAAGCTCACAAAACGGACTGGATCGATAGTAACCGCGTTATGATAAACAAAATAATTACCGATCCTTTTTTGCGTGCCACACTCAACAACCAATACAATCAGGTGAAAGCCTACAACACCAATCCGCGCGTGTATTCCGATGCCGTTTTAGGAAGAAACGCCGTTGAGTTACACGGAAGAGGTTCGCTGATAACCGATTCTGCCAATATCGTAAAACAGGTTCTCTACTCCAATCCGGGGAAGGTGGTGTATGTGGATATCTGTGCGACGTGGTGCGGGCCGTGCATGAGGCAAATGCCGTACAGCAAAGCGCTACACGAAGAACTTGACGGCAAACCCATTGTGTTTGCGTATCTGTGGCTGGACGGTGAAACCGAACGCGGGAAAAACATCATTGCAAGTCTCGATCTTCCCGGCATTCACATTGCCCTTTCCGACAAGGAATGGCAGGACATCAACAAGCGTTTCAACACAAAAAGCAGCGTCCCTTATTTCCTGCTCTTCGACAAAAACGGCGTAATGGTGGATTTTGGCAACCATATACTTCCTTCTTTACCGGGAACCAAGACGAAAATTGATAAATTATTGGAAGAATGAAAACCAGCCAAAGAACTCCGGAAATAAAGAGCAGCCTCTCAGGAGGAATCGAATA
>JABNAD010000054.1_pt2 | contig 10900 bp, 8 predicted proteins | sample 7240381 | NCBI WGS metagenome assembly JABNAD01 (sample SAMN11332834, study PRJNA596920) | anaerobic digester metagenome | biome: digested sludge; isolation source: digested sewage sludge-derived enrichment culture grown on H2/CO2 | place: Germany: Goettingen | reverse complement strand
ATAACCCCGAAGGGGTGACATAAAAGAGGATGAAGATAGAAGTTAGCGGAAGTTAGCGGAATGATTTTCTAATCTGTGTTCATCTGTATAATCTGTGTTATTTGTGTTCTATGAAGATGGAAATAGCGGAATAACTCCTTTTAACCCGTATTCGTCCCAATAATCCATATTATTTGTATTACATCAAATTACACTTTTTAACAATAGCAAACACGGCAATTGCCGTGTTTGCTGCTTTACAGAATATCTAGTAAAAAAATGTGGTTAAAATAGGTTAAGGTTAACTTGGGTGTGGTTTTTGTGTTAATCAAACTTTAAATTTGAATTTCTAACCTATCCCAAACAGCACGTTGAAACCACTTGCCGCTTTACTGATAGTTTTAGCTAGCTTTCAGAGCCTAATAGCCTCTGAGCTAAGCCCAGATACTATACCCACAATTACCTTTCAGGTGCTAGATGCCGAAACCAATGAGCCCATATCTATGGCTCATATAATTAACATCAGCAGAGGTAAAGGAACCATAAGCGATTTACTAGGATACTTTGAAATCCCCATCACATCTGGCGACTCCATAAGAATTACTGCTATTGGATATTTTGAGATGGTTTCGCCGCAATGGGGCCCTTTCTCCACCGACTCGCTCTACTACCCAATTCATCTAAAACCGAGGGTTTACGAACTGGAGGGAGTGCGATTCTCAAGATTTGGATCCTACCAACGGTTCCTTAAGGAGTTTGCAGCCCTTAAACTTGCAAAGGACAAGGATGCTGAAACAGAAGACCTTGTTGCTAAGTACTTTGCTAAAACCATTAGGGACATGGCCATGATGAACCTTCCTTCGGGCACATCGGGGATATCGTTTGGAAAAGACTGGTACGCCAGACAAAAGGAGAAGCTGGAGGAACACCTGGAAAAGGAACGAAAAGCTGATGTTATTCGCAAAAAATTTAACGAGGTAATTGTAAATGAGCTAACAGGTCTAACGGGAGTATCGGCAAACATCTTTATGGCCTACTGCGATTTCTCCGAAACCTTCCTTTACGAGTCCAACGACTACACCATACGCATAAGAATTGTTGAGAAATGGGAAGCCTACAAGCAGGAGAAGATTAACCCTAAAATGGAGTTTACGCCAATAGCAAAGCCAAAAAAGAAGAAAAGGGATATAAAAGTTGAAGTATCCGTACAGCAAGGCGTATCCAAATACTAGCCAATAGATAGTAGAACAAAAACGCACTAAAAATTATGACTAGAAACAACATTATAGGAGTTCCAACCATTACAGATATAGAAGAGGCATACGAACGAATTAACGGACAAGTAAAGCGCACACCAGTACTCTCCTCCGAAAGCATAAATAGGATTTTGGGTGCTCAAATCTTTTTTAAGTGCGAGAACTTCCAAAAAGTAGGGGCTTTTAAGTTTAGAGGGGCATCGAACGCGGTGCTTAGCTTAAGCGAACAGGAAGCCGCCAAGGGGGTAGCCACACACAGCTCTGGGAATCACGCCGCTGCACTTGCTCTAGCCGCTGCGCTAAGAGGAATTCCTGCCCACGTTGTTATGCCCAACAACTCGCCGCTAATTAAGCGAAGAGCCGTTGAAGGGTATGGTGCCCGCATAACATACTGCAACCCAACACAGCAGGATAGAGAAGAAACCCTAGCAAAGGTACAAATGCGCACCGGTTCTGCTTTTGTGCATCCCTACGATAACACTAGGGTTATATGCGGACAGGGAACCGCTGCAATGGAGCTGCTACAAGAGGTAAATAACCTTAACACTGTTATTGTACCAATTGGTGGCGGTGGGTTAATGAGCGGTACTACTATTTACGTTAAGGGGGCATCATCAGCCATAAAGGTATTTGGTGCAGAACCCAGAAATGCCGATGATGCATTCCGCTCGCTACGCGACAACACGCTGCACCCATCGGTAAACCCAGCCACCATTGCCGATGGCCTGCTAACCTCTCTATCGCCCTTAACATTTAAAATAGTTGCTGGACTTTCCAATGGCATACTCACGGTATCGGAGAATGATATTGTTAATGCCATGCGGATGATTTGGGAACGCATGAAAATTATTGTAGAACCATCGGCTGCAGTTCCGCTTGCAGCAGTGATGGCCAACCCCGATAAGTTTAAGGACCAGCGCATTGGTATTATCCTAACCGGAGGTAACGTTGATTTGGATAAGCTTCCCTTTGGCAAATCGCTGGCTACGCTATAAAATAACAGTAAAGGTAGTCCCCTCGCCCTCAACCGACTTGAAACTTATGGTTCCACTCATTAGCTTTAGCATTTGTCGAGACAAGCTAAGCCCAATGCCCGATCCTGTTTTGCTTGTTGTAAAAAATGGAATAAATATTTTATCCTGAATCTCTAAAGGAATACCGCATCCATTATCGGAAATGGAGATGGATACTTTTGATTCCCGCAATGTTTGGCTAACCACCCTAATCTGTTTGTTAGTGCGCCCTTCCAGTGCATTAACCGAGTTGGCTATAAGGTTTATTAGTATTTGCTCAAGCATGGCGCGGTCGGCCATAACGCTTACCGATGCAGCATTATAACAGCACTCAAAGGCTATGGCTTTAGCCTCAAGCCCATTCTGCATTAAGCGTTCAATCCCCTTAAGCAGAACATTTAAATCGAAGGTTGCCATGGCGGGTTGGGGCAGTAGCGTTAAGCTGCGGAACTGAGAAACAAACTGCACCATTCCTTTGCTCCTCTCCTCCACTATCCTTAAACCGCTTACCACATCATCAATAAATTCGGGGGTTACCTTACTGGGGCTAACCGACTCGCCATTAGACATAACCATAAACTCCATTAGGGTTGATATGGTTGAGCTTATTGGCCCCACAGAGTTCATCACCTCATGGGTTAACACCCTAATAAGCTTTTGCCAGCTCTCCAGCTCGTTCTCGTCAAGCTCAGCCTTAATATTCTGCAACGAAACCAGCTTTATTAGCTCATCACCCGAGCGCATTACCGATGCTCTTACCGAGAGGTGCACCACGCCCGATGAGCTGTAAAGCGAAACCATCTTCTGTTCGGCCGGTTTAATTCCCATAACCAGCTTCGACAAGCCCTCCTGAACCAGATCTAGCTGCTGCACTAAGCTCAGCGAGTTCCTGTTTATAAGCTCCTTTGCCGCCCTATTTAGCAATGAAACCCGCCCAGTATCCTCATTAAAGGATATTACCCCCACATTAATGTGCTCTACAAGTAGCTTAAAGTACTCGTTCTGACGCTGAATCTCTGTGCGAAAACGCTGAATATCCTTCGATACCAACTTGAATTGCTGAAAAAGAGGATAAAACTCCTTTCTATCCTTTGTCTGAACTATGTTAAGGTTATAATCGTTGCTACGAATAGACATAAACAGCGTGGTTAAGTCGTAGTTTATTCTATTGATATAACGCGCAAGTAGATATCCCTGTAAAAGCAATAGCACCGAAACGTTAACAATAACCAAAATATCGGCACCGGTAACAATAACCAACGCCAAGCCAAAACAGGTAGCAAGAATGGCTGCAACCCTAATCCAAACTAGTATGTAAAATCTGCGGAACATGTAAATCGTGAGATGTGAAACGTGAAAAGTTAAACGATATGATAATTGCCAGAATCTTGAACGTTGAACATTGTACCTTGAATTTTGAACCTGAAACACAAACCCTTACAACCCATACTTTTCAATTTTTCGATATAGGGTTTGCCTACCAATATTAAGCTCGCGAGCCACGTTGGAGAGGTTTCCCTTATTTCGCTTAAGAGAAGCCTCAATGAGGAGTCGTTCTGCATCATCAAGGGTTATGGGATCAGAACCCAGATTATGCTGACTGGCGGGGTTTGCGTAAGGCAACGACAAATCGGACACAGTAATAGCTTTCCCCTCACATAAAATCACTGCACGTTCTATGGTGTGGCGCAGCTCCCTAATGTTTCCTGGCCACAAGTATTGCTGCATAGCATCCATTGCTGGTACCGATAGGGCAATGCCCTTTTTGCCGTACCGTTCGGCATACTTGGCTAGATAGTACTCTGCAATATCAACTATATCAGAATCGCGTTGGCGTAAAGGGGGAAGTTCAATTTGTATGGTGTTTACCCTATAAAGCAAATCCTCCCGGAACTGGTGTGTAGCAACCATCTCGCTCAGGTTCTTATTTGTGGCACAAACTAGCCTAATATCAACAGGAATAGACTTGCTAGCGCCAACTGGAGTAATCTCCCTATTTTGCAACGCCACAAGGAGCTTTGCCTGCATGGGTAACGATAGGTTACCAATCTCATCTAGAAAAAGCGTACCACCCGATGCTGCTTGAAATCGACCAACCCTATCCTCCTTTGCATCGGTAAAGGCACCCTTTACATGGCCAAAAAGTTCACTTTCAAAAAGGGTTTCGGCAATTGAACCCAGGTCAACGCTCATAAAAACCCCAGCGGAACGCTGCGATTGCCGGTGCAGCTCCCGTGCAACTAGCTCCTTTCCCGTTCCATTCTCGCCAAGAATAAGCACGTTGGCATCGGTTTTAGAAACCTTCTCAATGGTTCGGTACACTTGCTGCATGGGCGCCGATGTGCCCACAAAATCCTGAAAAGGAGCCTCCATGCTGCGTTGCAACTCCTTTTGCTGAACCTTAAGCTGTACATTCTCGCGCCTAGCCCGGCTCAGCTCAACTCCATTGCGGAGCGTGGCAAGTAGCTTTTGGTTATCCCAAGGCTTAAGAACAAAATCAGTAGCACCCTCCTTCATTGCGCTAACGGCCAGTTGAATATCGCCATAAGCAGTAATAAGAATAACCACCATTAAGGGGTCAATCTTATGAATTTCGCGCATCCAAAAGAGCCCTTCGTTCCCAGAGTTTATCCCTGCCGAAAAGTTCATGTCCAGCAAAACCACATCTATAGGTTCCTTTTGTAGCGTGGCAGCTATTTGGTTTGGGGTGCTGCACGTAATTACCCTATTAACCTTACTTTTAAGAAAGAGATTAAGCGATGCCAGAACGCTCTTGTTATCGTCAACTATTAGAATATTACCTTGCATAAATCTACCAAATTTGGGAATTACCAAACCAAAGGTATTCTTTTAATGTAACAGCGACAACCCCACTGTATGATATTGAGACACCTGTTGGATGATTTTGAAGCAGCAGCAGCACATACATGCAGCACAACGCTCCTGTATCAAACTGTATTCCTGCACTTTTACTTACATGGCACACCAATTGAAAAGGGTTCAGCAAACAGACAATACAAAAAGCCATGATTTGGATTAACCTGAAACTAACCATTAGAAACCTACTTCGCAGCAAGGGGTTTAGCTTTATTAACATATTTGGACTAACTGTTGGAATGGCCACTGTACTGCTACTTTTGCTGTGGGTGAGCTTTGAAACCAGCTACGACAAGTTTCACCAAAACAGCGATAGGCTTTACCAGCTTGCCTGCAAGCAGTACTGGGATGGAGATATGCACCCAATGCCCAACCTTCCCGGAAAGGTTATCGATATGGTAAAGGAGAAGTATCCTGAGATTGAGCTAGGCTCCAATGTAAACACATTTGGAGAATCAATACTCTTTACAATTGGGGAGAAAAGCGTGTACAAGCGTGTGTACAGCGTTGAAGGGGACTTCTTTAAAATGTTCTCTTTTCCAATTATTAAAGGGGATACTTCTAAACTGTTAACGGATCCCTACGAGCTGCTACTTTCCGAAACAGAGGCTAAAAACCTTTTTGGCGATACCGATCCCATTGGGCAGAGTGTGCTGGTTAACAACACCGAATCGTTTAGGGTGACGGCTGTATATAAGGATATCCCTCAGAATAGCGCGTTTAAAGAATTTGGATGCATTACATCATTTGAGTACTTAAAACGCAAATACGATTTTTACAACTACATTGGTAGCCACTGGTTCTTCGGCTTTGTTAAAACCAAAGAGGGAACAAACCTTGATGATGTAAATAAGAAGCTGGACACGTTTTACAAGGATTACATCAGCGAGGAATCAACCACTACACTTTTCCTTTACCCATTGGTAAAGAATCACCTTTACCATTTGGGCAGAGAAACGGGAATAAGAACAGTTAAGATGTTCAGCTTTATAGCGCTGCTAATTCTAGCCATTGCATGCTTCAACTTTATGAACCTGTCCACAGCACGTGCATCAAAACGCGCAAAGGAGATAGGTCTAAAGAAAACCATTGGTGCCTCAAGAACTAAGCTAATTTGGCAGTTTATTGGTGAATCGATGCTAATATCCTTTGTGGCAGTTAACTTCGCCATACTACTTGCACAGGCGCTGCTGCCAGAATTTAACAACCTTATGGGTCGTGAGCTAACCATAAACTACAGCGATCCAACCTTTATTCTTATTGTGCTGGGGATTATACTTACAACGGGCTTCCTTGCTGGTGTTTACCCCGCATTCTACCTAACAAAATTCAATCCTATTAGGGTATTAAAAGGCGAAAGCAACAGAGGGAAAAGTGGTGCCAGATTTAGAACAGTGCTTGTGGTGTTGCAGTTCTCCCTATCCATTGGGTTAATAATTGCAGCACTAACCGTAGGCCTGCAAATGAACCATATGCGTAACCTTAACCTTGGCTTTAACAAAAAGGATTTGGTGTACTTACACCTACGTGGAAACCTAAACGAAAAGAGGGAACTTGTACGTACAGAGCTGCTCTCTAACCCGTTAATTGAGAATGTTACCTTTGTTTCCCACATGCCCTGCGAGGCATACACCAATGGATGGGGAGCAGACTGGGAAGGGAAGGATCCTGAATTTAACCCTCTTATCACGTACCTAAAAGCTGATCCGCACTACATAAAAACCATGGGTATAGAAATGGCCGAAGGGGAGTTCTTTCCAGAGAATCCTAAAGCAGCTGATTCGCTCTCAATTGTTGTGAACAAGACATTTGCCGACATGATATCCAACGAGTCGGCAATAGGCAAAACCATAATCCAAAATGGCAATAACCTAAAGATAATTGGCGTAACCCAGGACTTTAATTTCACACACATTCACGGCAAAGTTGGGCCACTACTTATATACCTAAACAATTCATACAACGTGCTGCATGCCAAGGTTAACCCATCTAACTATGCTGGTGCGCTTGAGCATATTCAGCAGGTATGCCAAAAGTATAACCCAGGGTTTCCTGTGGCTCCTGGCTTTATAGACGATTACCTCTCGTACATGTACGCTGGCGAATCGCAATCCATGAAAATGCTTATCGCATTCTCCATTCTAGCCATGATTATCTCTTTACTTGGAATATTTGGGCTAGCCTCCTTTATGGCCGAAGCAAGAACCAAAGAGGTTGGAGTGCGGAAGGTATTGGGTGCATCGGTTACAAACCTTGTAACCCTGTTCTCCTTCGACTTTACAAAATGGGTACTACTTGCCAATATTATTGCGTGGCCAGCGGTTTGGTACTTCTTACGGAACTGGCTAAATGGTGTTTCCAACAGAATTGACATGCCTTACTGGGTGTTTGCTGCCGTGGGCTTGGTAATATTTACCATTGCATTCCTAGTGGTTTCGTTCCAAAGCTACAAGGCGGCTTCGCGAAACCCTGTTGAAAGCATTAAGTACGAGTAATAACTTACTAGACATCTGTAAAGGGGCTGCCTAAAAGGCAGTCTCTTTTTTATTGCTCAACACTACCTGCAAACCAAGATTTGAATGGAGCAACACGCTCCCGACTCACAATTACCTCCTCATCAAAATCAATGGTTAGCCTAATTTTTAGTCGGGTTGATGAGTACACAACCGCATCAACAACATGGTTAATGTTAAGGATCATGGAACGGTTGCACCTAAAGAACTGCTCGGGATTAAGATTAGCGGTTAGCTCCTCTAACGTGTTATCGATAATGTAACGGCGCTTTTCCTGCGTGTAAAGGTACACGGTACGCCCTTCGGCATAAAACAGCACAATATCATCAACCCTAAAGGCCTTACAAACTTATCAATAGTGATGCTGGCAGGAAGTGTTACCACAATAAAATCGGCTAGTAACCAGAAAAAGAGCAAAGAGAACCCCGATACGATAAGAAAATTGAGAAACAGCTGAGCTAAGAACCTGATAAAAACACTCGCTTGCCACGGAACTAGCCTATTAAGGAGCATCCTATTTGCCGCATACAGTGCAATGCCCACAAATCCCGATACTGCCGACGCAACAACATAAAGCAGGGGGTACATGTTGGGCTTTGGAATAAACCCCACCTGACTGAACAAAATATACGCAAGTATTACAAAACCAATAAGAATACTTACAACAACAATAGCCGCCCGTTTTAGCATTTGCATTGGGAAAGAGTTGCTAACAAATTTAGGGTTTATGATTAAATCCTTACGCTATTTTAGAAAAAACCAAGGGTTCAAGTGCATTCACGCATTGCAACAAGAACCCTTGGCCGCACCTAAAAAACAATTACTCAAACTATTTCTTTGCTAGCATAACCTTTTCGTACTCGTAATCGGATTCAATTTTCTTAGCTACAGAGTCAAAAATGTAGTCAAGATTCTCGTCCTTAGGCATGCAGCTATGAATAAGTATCATAGATGTAGCACGCTCAACATCAACTTCCATGTCCTCAACAACAGCTAGTAGGTAAACGGCTAGTTTGGCATCAACCTTTCCGCGTTCGCAGAACATACGCACAACCTCCTCCTTACCCGAGTCGTGATCTACACGCTCTAGCACATCAAAAAAGTCCTTGTACAACGACCCATCGGCAGGTAGGTAAGCAATGGCTTCACGTAGAATAGCGGTTGCGCCATGCTTGTAATCACTATTAGCAAGCGATTCTGCAATTCTAAACATCTCGCTAAGAATTTGCTTATTCACCTTTTGGGTATAGAGCAGGTCTAGCATTAATGCATACTGCTCCATCTCATTGTTAAGGGAACCAACCACATCAAAGTACTCGCCAATAAGCTCAGCATCGTCGCCTAAAGAGGCGTTAACCCTACGTAGGGTAACGGTTTTTGGGGTGTTGCTGGTGTAACCCTCCGCAATTGCAAGAAGCGATAGAACACCTGCTTTATTTATTGGTTGATTTGGTTTTACACCATTGGCAGCAACCATCTCCAGCAGCTCATCGCGAAGGTAACGGTAGCTATCGCCAATACCCGAAACCGTACGGATGTACTCCCTTACAACAGTTGAATTATCGCTCATTTTGCTGGCAACAACACGTAACACTGCCGCCTTCTCGCTCTCCGATGAGAATTGGGCCACCGTACTAATTAGCTCTGCCATAACCCTATCGTCTAGCTTCTGAGTATTCAGAAGGGGCTTAAGCACATTACCCTTTTCCGAGTTGATGCTCATGTTACGGATAACATCAAAGTAAGCATCATAGTTATCCTCATTAATTCGGTACTTAGACTGGAACTTACGAAGTACATTGCCCCTTTCGGTATTGTACGATAACGATTCGGTGGTTTGGAGCAACTTAGCCATTAGGTAGCTATCAAGCGGGTACTTATCGATAATGGTTCGCAGCAACGTACCCTTTGTACTATTAGACTCTATGCTCTCAATAACCCGAAGTACCTGTGGTAAATCCTTTTTATCCAACTTAGCCTCGTCAATAAGGGTTTTAAGGTACATGTTGCGAACATTAAAGCCCCTTATCTCCATACTTTTGTAACCAAAAATGGTGCTATTGAAGGAGAATGCGCTGGAATAGCCACTAATTCTATCAACCTCATCAAGAATACCGTACACCCCTTTGCTCTTATAAATTCGCATTGCCCGTTCCTTTCCACCAACGCCAGTACGGTAAATTGCTTCCTCAAGAACCTCTTGCAACCAAGCGGAACCATCGGAATCGTAGGTGCGCTCCTTTGCCCCCTCAAAGTACTTACGGGTTAGATTTCCCTGGCTATCGCTGGTAAACTCTAGCCTACGGCTATTTCCAAAGCTGGATTTCTCTATTACTAGATACCCATTGGGCGAAATGCTTTTGATATCCTTGTCGTTATCGGTTACCAGAACCTTACCCTTGTAACGAATTTCGAACTTTGAGAACGACTCGTTAATTCTATACACATTCTCACGCTTGCTCCAGTCCTGGGGATCTGGGAAGAACCAAAGGTCGGCACTGGCCATTGCGGTTGAGCTTAGAGTGGTTGCCACTAGCAGCCCCAAAACTCCTTTTCGTATTGATTTACGTGTTAGCATAACATTCTATTTTTAGCGTTGCACTTTGTTAATATCCATTTTCACGATACAAACATGGCGCATTGCAAACAAGAAAGAAAGCAGAATGTAATCATCAGTTGTATATATGTAACGAATGGGTAAATTTGGGTAGCAAACGGGAAACACCTATGTTTATTTGCCTTTGAAGGTTTCGAACCTCAACAAGAATAAGCAACGGCTAAGTTACGCTCAAATGTTAGGGGTGCAGAGCAATGCGAAAAGCATACCCTACACCCCCTAAATTTTATGCGTAGATACATACCAGTGCACTTTAACTTATCTACTAAATCATGTGTTGTTAACGAATTTGCAAAACCCAAACTCTACGCATAAAACTATTTTATATGGAGTGGATTGGCCATTAGGCTGCATCCTTCATTTCAATGGAACATGAATAGATGGTGACGGGTGACTAGTTGCTAGTTATGGCCACACCCAGTCTTATGTGCGTCTTCATCATCTCCCTCATCTTCATAGAACACAAATGACACAAACCCTACAAATGCTCACTAATTAGGAGGAACAATTCCGCTAACTTCCGATTAACTTCTGCTAACTTCTATCTCCCTCATCTTCATCATCTCCCTCATCTTCATAGAACACAAATAACACAAACCCTACAAATGCTCACTAATTAGGAGGAACAATTCCGCTAACTTCCGA
>JABNAD010001140.1_pt1 | contig 10914 bp, 13 predicted proteins | sample 7240381 | NCBI WGS metagenome assembly JABNAD01 (sample SAMN11332834, study PRJNA596920) | anaerobic digester metagenome | biome: digested sludge; isolation source: digested sewage sludge-derived enrichment culture grown on H2/CO2 | place: Germany: Goettingen | reverse complement strand
CAAGGATGGCGGGGAAAGATGGGGTAGTGTTGGCTGCATCAAGGCCAAGGGTGAGCTGGATTGGGGAGGTGCCCAACAAGGTGGCCACCACCCCATTGACCGTCCCGCTGAAGATGCCAGGACTGAAGGCAAGGTCGGTGGTGAGGGTGAAGGTATCGGTCAAACCGGTCTGCTGATAATAAGTTGCAGTAAATTTATCCAGATAATAGGAGAGGTATTGGTTGTCAAACCATGGCAGATTGATCATGGCGCCTGCACTTGCGCTCTTTACCTTGGGGACGCTGAAGCCAAAGCCGTACAGGCTGTCACCCTTGCCCAGGAGACGGTAGTCATAGCCCATGTCTACATATTCAACCTTCTCTTCACCAGAATTTTTCATCTTGGTGACGATCTTGATCTTGTTTGCTCCTTGTGCAAAAACAAAATCCTTGAGCCGGTAAGTACCTGGTTGGAAATCCCTCGGGCCAAATACCGATGTGTCATTGATGAAAATCTCCACCGTGGAGGGCTCGACCAGTACGATGCGATACTCAAACTGGTTGCCTTTGGCACTTCCCGTACCATATGCATAGTTCTTTTCAAAGGTGAATCCGAAATTGGAATTGGCTCCGGTTACCGAGCTGAGGTTGGACCCCACGTTGCCGAAGCTGAGTCGATGGTTCGATTCAACAAAGTCATAGAAGCCGTTCCAGCTTCCGGGATTGAAAACAGGAGCTTTCGACGAGAACGAGAAGTAGAAGTTCAACCCGATGCCCAACAGGGATGCCCTATTGGATACCGAGAGCGAGACAAGCTGGGATTTGATTTGGGAGAAATCAGAGGGATAGTCCATCATCGCATAGAGGCTCAAGGAACTTGCCAAGGCAAATTTGGCCGGTTTGAGAACGATGGCACCGCTCATGCCATACTGCTCCCTGCGGTTGATGGAGGAAGCGGTGACACTCACCGAGCGCTCGGGCATATCTGCAATGCTGAAATTCAAATACACGGCAAATTCGACGGCATCGTAGCGGGCATCGACTCCGCGGCCTCTCAAATCGTCCAAAGATAGATATTGCAACCCATCGCCAAAGATCCGTTCGTATGCCGCCTTGGTGATGTACGTACCGACGTAGTACGTGAGATCTTCGGTGCTGAGCAGTCTTCGATCCTGTATGAATTCCACCTCGATGTCGCCTACCCGCTCGTCGTTCACAAACAAGTTGAGGAAGTAGAATCCATCCTCGAACGCTATCGTTGCATCCTGGCCCACAACAAAAAAGTCCGCCCAGAAGTCATCGGAAGGCTCGGCAATTGCAGAAGGCTGAGGATAGAACATATCATACTCTTCTTCTGTAAGAACCAAGGGTTCGAACATATATGGAGGATCGGGAACAAGAGGCTTCACCGTCGGGGGTCCTGCAAACCTGGGGGCGGGAGGAAGAACCACCCGCTCAATGGGTTTGATGACCGGCAGAGAAATCAAGTGAACAGGAGGCGGCAACGGTTTGACTTCTCGTACCATCTCCTCAACAATCGGCTTTCCTCTGAAAAGGGGAGCAGCAGGGATGGCCACAGCCACCGGCTGTTCAGGTTGCACTATTGCAGGTTCAGGTTCTCTTGGAATTTCCGGCTTCGGCACAACGGGAGTGACCACCCTGATCGGGGCTGGTTGTTCAACCTCGGCAGGCTGGAGAAAACATGTGTAGATGAAGGCAGAAAGAAAGAGGGTCAAGAGCACAAGCAAGACCAACAGGAACACTGCGTGTGCAAACCCTCTTTTCCTCATGTAAAAGCCCTTTCTTAATCTGGAAGGAGGAAACCCCTCCTACTTCGTATACTTGATCGTGGCTTGGTAGGTAACCCCTGAATCACGGGAAAGACCCTCGGGCCAGGGAACCTTCTTCGTTACAGTCTTCTTAGCCAATATATTCATGCCATCGATGCCGGGAAGAGCTTCAGCACCTTGCAATACAACAGAATTTCCTTTGCTGTCTTTGATTTCCACAACGGCAGAAATGAGCAATTGATGTACGGTGCCGAGATTGGCCAACGTGACAGCAAGGGCGGGAGAACCATCCTCCAGTGTGGATGCAGCCATCGATCGGATTGCAACATTTTCCACTACGCGGGAAGGAAGTACATACAAACTGGTTGTATAGATGTACAGGAAGTTGAACATGCCCTTGTCGGTGCTTGCCCTACCTTGTGAATAGGGAATCTGCTCAGCCTTGAGCCGGAAGGAAAGCTCGTTGGTGACCGTTCTCGGCCCACGATATTGAACCCGCACGACCCAGCTGCTTTGGGGAGGAACAACCAACTTATTGGGAACGATGGAGAAGTAAGCATCGGCAGGGGTGTTTACCTCATTCCCTTGCGCGTCCTGATCACGAATGAGTGCGGAAATACTGATGGCTATGGAATCATTGCTGTCATTGACGATGGTATACGTCTTGGTACTTTCTGCTCCAGTTGGCTGGAAAGACTGTTCCAACGGAGAAAACTGATACGCATGAAGGGAAGAAAGCAGGAACAAAAGCAAACCTAAGGCAAGCACCACTCTCTTCATTGTTTTATTCGCACATTGATTCATATTCTTCTCTCTTTCATTACAAGACGACTTTTGTGACAGTGTACGCCATCGATTTGGATTCATCAAGACTGGAATCTGGAACAATACCATGAATTAACGGCTTGCAGCCATCCTTTTCAAGGCTGCATCGAAGGTTCCCTGCAAAATGGGAACCATTTTCTGCACGATATCGTCAATATTGCCGGAGAGTCCTCCATGTACCCAATCGAGCAAGGAACCGACAAAGGCATGCTTGTAGAAAGCAATCAGGTAATCGAGGTCCTCCTCTGTGGCACCAAAGGCCTGTGCCCGGTAACTCAGGGTTCCATGCAAGAGCTTTGCCATCTCCCGACAGAGATACCTGTCCAGAAGCTCGCGACCCAGGCTGTGGTAGATGTTGATCACTATCTGCCTGTTATCCTTGAGATAGGTGCACATGTTACGGATTGCAGCCTCACCATCATCGTTTGTCCGGCTGTCGGGGTACTTGCGGGAAAACTCCTGACCCTCATTGATGAACATCCAATCGAGCAAATCGTATATATCCTTGAAATGATAATAGAATGTCTGCCGGTTGACTCCGCAACGGTTTACAATTTCCTTGACGGTGATTTTGTCCAAGGTTCGTTCAGCCATCAATTGCTTCAGTGATTGGGCAAGTGCTAATTTGGTCATCTGTGCCATGGGTATCCCTCTCATAACTCTACGTACGAATATATATAGCTCATCCATAGATGTGTTATTAAAAATTAGTACTAATACTACTCCAAAAATCTTTCTTTGGCTACCTATTATCCATTTATTGACACAAGTATGCATCTATGCTAAGGTTCGTTCCTGTCGGGTGACCGATACATGTTCGGGCTGTAGCGCAGGGGTTTAGCGTACTAGTCTGGGGGACTAGGGGTCGACGGTTCAAATCCGTCCAGCCCGACTCTGCAAGGAACTGCTGAAAAGCGGTTCCTTTTTTCATGCCAATTCCCCACCACTGTGCAGGATTTTCTCACCATGGGTTTTTCTTGGCTTTTCAGGCACTCTGTCCTTATACTGCAAGCAAGGGAGATCATCCGATGAACTACATGCCTCTTGCTTTTTTGTCATTGGCTTTAGCTTCTTGTTTCATGTATGTTGAATACAAAAAGAAGTTCGTTGCTGCTGTTGCATTGAAAGCGTCGGCCTCCTTTTGTTTTATCGTCTTCGGCATACTGTCCGGCTCTCTTGCCTCTGACTCGCTCTTTGCGAACCCCATCATCATCGGCCTGATTCTTGGCGGCATTGCAGACGTACTGCTGAACCTGCGCTTTGTTTTTGAAAAGCATGGCAAAAAGTTGTTCCTGACAGGCATTCTCTTCTTTTTGGGCGGCCACATCCTCTATGTGACTGCATTGATAAGCCGTTGCGACTCCCTGCTTCCTTGCATACTTGCAGGCACGCTGCTCACCGCCCTGGTTCTTGCATGGCTGTTCAGCAAAATCACCGTGGGCTTGACCTTCAAGATCTTCGGCATCTTCTATATCGGTGCCATCATGCTCATGAACAGCATCGCAGCGGGGGTTCTGCTTGCCTTTCCATCAAGCTTCAGCGTCTTGTTTTTCATCGGTGCCCTCTCGTTCCTCGTAAGCGATATCGTTTTGATTCTCAACACCTTCGGTCCCAGGCAACAACAAAACCTGAGGGTTGTGAACCTATCGCTCTACTATGTCGGTCAGCTCTTGATCGCTTTGAGCCTGCAGCTCCTGCGCTGACCGACCTTGACCGTGCAAGCACTCTTCTCTTTACATTTGGGGAATCTCATCCAATAATCGATAGCCATGAAACTGGCACATATTACGGACATACATCTTGGACATCGTTTTGAGCAGAAGTTCGGGGTGGACATCAAGAAGAATCTCATCACCGTCTTGGAGGATGTCTGTCTGAGAAACATCTCGCAAATCGCAGTAACCGGCGATATTGCGGAGGACGACGAGAGTGCGTGGTTCTTCGACACCATCGAAGAGTATGGATTTGAGATGCATTTCGTACTTGGCAATCATGACAATCCACAGGTCATGGGGCTACATCCAGAGCATATGCATGGCAGTTGCTACTTTTACAAAGTCGATGCTGAACAAGCTACCCTGCTCTTCTGTGACACCAGGGAGGCCTATTTGGACGAGGAGCAGCTCTGTTGGTTGGTAAAGGAGATGAAAGCGAGTACGCTTCCCATCCTTGTTTTCCTTCACCACCCTGTCCTGGATTGTGACAACTCGTTCATGGACCGCAAGTATGCGCTCAAGAATCGGGAAACTGTCAGGACGGCATTGCAGTCAACAGGCAAGGAAGTCCATCTGTTTTGCGGTCACTACCACACAACCGATGAGCGCAGCGACCTCGGCATCCACCAGTACATAACGCCTTCGATTTTCTACCAGATCAAGAAATATTCAGAAACGCTGGAGAGGGACGACAAGCCGTTTGGGTATCGGATCATCGACCTGGATGAACAAAAGCCTTTTGCTACAAGAACATTGGATTTCAGTTAGTCAATTTCACAGTAGTATTCCAACAGCCTCCTACACGAGCATTGTTGTACAAATTGCTGTAATTGGAGACATGCATCCCTATATTTCAACGCAGATTTGCTATAAGGTGGCAATGGGAGGATGAGGTATGCCAAAGGGAGCAATCATAGTATTGGTCGTTGTCGCCGGCCTGGTCATTCTAATCGTCATAGGGAAAATGTTATTCAAGCGTGTTGAACACAATTTGGAAGGACTCAAAGACCTTTCAATAGCTACACCCCTTCTTTCCTCAATACAGGATGGAACCTATGAGGGAAGCTTTGCAACGTTTCCGGTCAAAGTAAAGATCGCAGCAACCATCAAGGAAGGAACCATTTCCAACCTTCAACTGTTGGAACACAGAAGCGGCCAGGGGCAACCGGCAGAAGCGATTCTTGCCACCGTCTTGACCGAGCAGAAACTGGATGTAGACACCATCAGCGGTGCAACATACAGCAGCATCATCATCCTCAAAGCCATCGAGGATGCTTTGAGCAAGGCGCGATGAGTATGAACTGGATTCGAAAAACACTCTTCACGCTTCATGTGATTGTCGGAATTGGAGGCTTGGCCGGCGGCTATGGATGCCTATCAGACATCTACAACCCTCTGGGTGCCCCGCTCTCCCTTTTGGAGAATTCCCCTTTCACATCCTATTTCTTCCCTGGCCTGTTCCTCTTGTTCATCATCGGCTTGGGCAACATCGTATGCAGCATCCTGGTATTGCGGTACCCAATCGTCGGCATGATGGGCAGCCTGGCCCTCGGAATTGCACTCAGCGCATGGATTGTCATCCAATGCATCATCCTGCAAGACATAGTGGCACTTCACATCATATTCTTGGTAGTCGGATTGGTGCAAACCGGCCTCTCCTTATGGCAGTTGATCCAAAGCGGCGATTTAGCCTATCTCTTGAGAGAGCTGATCAATTAGCTTGCCGATGAAGCTCCCGCTTTGCTATAGTGGGAGCATGAAAGCAACAAAGACAAGCATCCTGCTCTTTTTCATCATCATCGCGGCTTGCATCGCAGGAACACTTCTGTTGACAGACGACGATGCTGCTCCCCTGCTCAAGGTTGGCGTCATCACCGCCTGTTCCATCGTTGTCAGCTTTTTCTTCTCTGTGCTCACCGGCGATTACTCGTGGACCGACCGGCTTTGGAGCACCCTCCCGGTAGCCCTTGCCTGGGTGTATGCATGGTCCGCCGGTCTGAATGCTCCCTCGGTCACTGCATCACTTCTCATCATGCTCTGGGGTGCAAGACTTACCTTCAACTTCGCACGCCGCGGCGGCTATACCGGTGAGGAGGACTACCGCTGGGCGATCCTGCGAGAGAGAATCGACAATCCTGTGCTTTGGATGATCTTCAACCTGCTTTTCATCGCCCTCTACCAGCAGCTGCTCTTCATCGCTTTCACCAGTCCTTTGTTGTTGCTTGTTGAACCTGCACGACTTGCATTCACCCCGCTTTCATTTGCATCCATACTCTTGTTTGCCCTTTGTCTTGGCATCGAAACCCTTGCAGATCAACAACAATACACCTTCCAGCAGGCAAAGTATCACCTGCTCCCACGACTTGAAGAGCATGAAGATGATTATGAGCGTGGTTTCAGAACCTCCGGCTTGTTCAGATTCAGCCGTCATCCCAACTACTTCGGCGAGCTTGGGGTGTGGTACTCGATCTATCTGTTTTGTGCTTCGTTCTCCGCTTCGATTGTGCATTACACCCTTGCAGGGCCGATCCTATTGACCTTGCTGTTCATCGGATCGACCCTGTTCACCGAGAGCATCACCAAGCGCAAATACCCGGCATACCAAGCATATCAGCAATCGGTTCCCCCGATTCTTCTCAAATTCTGGTGAATCCAGAAGGAGGATGTCCATGAATCGCTCCCTAGTCCTGCTGTTCATCATTCTCATCCTAATCGTGATCATCGTTCTCATCAGACCTAAAGCCCAAGCACAACCGCAACGCGAGGAAACCATGGCAACAACACATCAGCGTTTTACGTTTCAACCACTGGACCAAAGCCTTAAGAATACCCTCAACTCCCAGGAGTCACGGGTAATCATCGACAAGGGAACCGAACGAGCCTTCACCGGTATCTATACCGATACCGAGGATGAGGGAACCTACTACTGCAGGTGGTGCAACTCACCATTGTACAGCTCACAGAGCAAGTTCCACTCCGGCTGCGGGTGGCCTTCGTTCGACGATGAAATCCCCAACGCCGTAGAGCGTCATCCCGATGCCGATGGAAGCAGGACGGAAATTGTCTGCGCGACCTGCCAGGGCCATCTGGGCCATGTATTCTTGGGTGAACGATTACCGAAAAGAATACGCGTCACTGCGTCAATTCCATCTCCCTGGTTTTCCGACAGGAGAAACCGGTCACCGAGGCGGTTTTCGCCGGTGGATGTTTCTGGGGTGTTGAACACCTCTTCGAACAAAAAAAGGGAGTATACTCTGCGGTAAGCGGATACACAGGAGGAAGCCTGGCGAATCCCAGCTACCAGGATGTTTTAACGCACACCACCGGACACTTGGAAGCGGTAAAGGTGTATTACAATCCACTTGAGGCCAGCTATGAGGAGTTGGCAAAGTTCTTTTTCGAAATCCACGATCCGACGCAAACCAACGGGCAAGGGCCGGATATCGGCAACCAGTATCTCTCAGCGGTTTTCTATCGCAGCAGAAGCGAGTTCGACACCGCGGTCCGCCTGATTGAGATCCTCGAGGAAAAAGGACTGAAGATTGCCACCACACTCAAGCCCGCGGCAATCTTCTACCCCGCCGAGGAGTATCATCAGGATTACTACGTCCGCAAGGGTTCACAGCCGTACTGCCACGCATGGACCAAACGATTCTAGTCAGTCAGCACATCGGCACTGACAACACAGCTGGCTACCACGTAAGAGCCCTTCTGCAGTGGTTTTGCCAGCTGTTTTGCTGAGAGCACCAGATCCAGATGCCCCATCTCGGTTGCGATGGTTGCAACCATGCACAGCGTATCACGAAATCCGTGCCTGCGCTCCTCAACAGCCAGGACCGGACCGCAAAGCAGCATCATCTGTTCATCCCGGGCGAATTTCTGTCGGGTTTCCTCACTCAGGCTCTCGTCACGCGCCATGATGTAGTTGAAAGGGAGCAGCTTCTTGTCTTCCAACCTTCCCTTCTCATCGGTCGCCGATTCATACGCCTGCCGGCTGTCAAAAACATCGAGGGCCTGGGGAAACGCGCAGACCTGCAGATTGAGGATGGTATCCTCGTCAATCTCCTCCAAGGTCGCTGCATGCACCAGCGTAGCAATGAAGGCGCTCCTCTCGCTTGGATTGGTCATCAGCAGCGTAAGGGAGAGAGCCTCGCCCTTCCCGATGCGAACCAAGGGTTTGGCCGACCAGAGACAACGTCCGCTCATATGCATATCCAGACCGGCAATCTCAGTATCGGAACCTTTTGCGACCACGCGGTATACCAACGTAAGCCCGCTTTGCAGCACCTTGGTGGCATAAAACCCATACTTGGTGGGAATGCGCACTGCCTCCTTGAACCATTCGAGCATTTGCTTCTGGTCGAGCGAACCGTCTTTGAGCAGGATTTCCAACCCGGTATTAGCGAGATACACAGCCATAAGCACCTCCGAAAGTAAGCTATGATAGCACACCCGAGGCTTGCAAGAAAGAGTGTAAAAGAATACCCTGACCCACATGCAATCAGAACTTACCTTCAAACAAGGCTACAAAGAAGGCTTTCCCATCTTTGTAGGGTACTTTCCAACTGCGATGGCTTTCGGCTTGGTGTGCAGGGACCTGGGACTAAGAATTTGGGAAGCGGTGCTCTTCTCCCTGACCAATTTTGCCGGAAGCGGGCAGTTTCTTGCAGCAAACCTCATAGGCAAGGGTGCCATCCTGGCTGAAATCTTCATCAGCGTCCTGTTGGTCAATCTTCGCTACTCTTTTATGGGAGCTGAAATGTCACGCAAGCTCACCAAGGGAATAGGAGGTTGGCAACGGGTGCTGCTCGCCCACGGGACCACCGATGAGGTCTTCAGCGTTGCGGTATGGCACAATCAACCTATCACCAAATACTACCTGGCAGGCTTGGAATGCACAGCGTATGCAGGCTGGGTGAGCGGAACCGCAGCAGGCTTTTTGGTCGGCATGATTCTGCCTTCCGCCCTGCAATTGGCAGTTGGGGTGACCTTGTATGCGATGTTCAGCTCCCTGCTGGCGCAGGAGTTCCGGCAGAAAGGTTTCAAGGTTCTCCTCATTGCAGCCATTTCGGCCATCCTCAACAGCGTTCTCATCATGCTTTTGCATCTGGGCGTCGGTTGGGCATTTGTCATCTCGATGCTCGCAGCAAGCTTCATAGGCGCTGCAATCACAGACGATATCCAGGAGTATGTATGACCGACCACCCACCCTTCATGATCCCCATCCTGATCAGTGCTGTTGCAACCTTCCTGGTACGTGCGCTGCCTTATTATGCAACCTTTCTCGACCGTCTTCCCCCATTCCTCTCAAAAAGCCTGAGGCTATTGCCCATTGCAGCCCTCGGCCCCCTGATTTTCCCCGGTGTCATCCTCAACTACGAGAAGAGCTGGTACGCAGGACTGCTGGGCATCGCAGCGGCTGCGCTCTTCGCTTACAAGCGGCAGAGTATGATCATCCCCATCCTGCTCTCCATCGGCGTTACATACCTTGCCCTTCTGCTCTAGCTTGACGTACCATTAGGCATGTTTGACGCTCATCGACACCTCAGCGACTGCGAAGCAACTGAAAACGCCCTCTATGCAACCAGCACTCCTGCTGAATGGACGCGAGTGTTAAATCTTGGTTCAATGGCAGCGGGGGGCCTTGGGATCCTTCCATCCGAATTTCCCGGGGACTCAGAGGCTATGTATACCCTGCTTGTCGCACATCCCGACCTGCAGATAGCCGAGGTAGGTCTGGACCGCCGCTATCCAAACAGGGAGGAGCAGCGTACCTTTCTTGCCCAGATGCTGCACATGGGTTTCGAACTTGGCCGCAGCGTCAGCCTGCACTGCGTACGGGAGGACGGCCTCTTGTTGACGGTGTTGAAAAATGAGCACAACTATCTGCCCCCTTTGTTGTGGCACGGTTGTACTGCAAGTTTTGAAACGATTGCAGAAGCGGTGCGCTATCAAGTCATTCCATCCTATGGACCGAATCTTTATGCAAGCAGGCTTCGATCACGCATCCAAGACATACGAGAGCTTCCCTTCGCCTTGGAAACCGACTTCACAGGTACCGAAAGTGACTATGAACAGTTTTTTTCCAAGCATATCGAAACCTTTAGCCGCCTCAGCGGCTGCAGCGAAGAGCAACTGGAGAACCACAACGATGAAATCAGAACAATTCTTACGCATAACAAGACTTCTCGGTGAAGATGCCGTCCAATCGCTGCACGAAAAGCGGGTTGTGTTGGTTGGGCTGGGTGCCGTTGGGGGCATGTGTCTGGAATCTTTGGTACGCAGCGGAGTCGGCACGCTGCGGATCGTCGATTTCGACACCGTTGGAATCACAAACCTCAATCGACAAATACTGGCCACCTATGAAAGCCTGGGCCGACTGAAAACCGAGGTGGCATCAGAGCGGGTGAAGGCAATCAACCCCGACTGCACCTTGGAAGTGCTTCCTCTCTTCGTACAACAGGAGACGCTGGGGCAAATCCTTGCAGGGGAAATCGATCTGGTCATCGATGCCATTGACTCGCTGAATCCCAAATGCTCCTTGTTGCAGGAGGCATACAACCGCAAAATACCGGTAATCAGCAGCATGGGGGCGGCTCTCAGGCG
>JABNAD010001139.1_pt1 | contig 10921 bp, 10 predicted proteins | sample 7240381 | NCBI WGS metagenome assembly JABNAD01 (sample SAMN11332834, study PRJNA596920) | anaerobic digester metagenome | biome: digested sludge; isolation source: digested sewage sludge-derived enrichment culture grown on H2/CO2 | place: Germany: Goettingen | reverse complement strand
GGCTTGCAATTGCTGTGTCAAATAATTACTGGTATAATAACGGATGAGCAAATTTTATTTTATCATATTGTAGAGAATACTGATTTCTTCAGCCCATCGCTCTTCATCCGGTGTTTCGAGTATAATCGGGATATTGTTAAAACGGGGGTCGTTCATAATTCTCCGGAAGACTTCAGTTCCGAGAAAACCTTTGCCGATGTTGTCGTGCCGGTCAACATGGCTGCCCAGCGGTTTCATGCTGTCGTTCAGGTGCAGGCCGCGCAGGTAACCGAACCCGATGATCTCATCGAACTGTCTGAATGTTTCTGCATACCCTTCAGGGGTGATAAGGTCATAGCCGGCGGTGAAGGTGTGACAGGTATCGAGGCACACACCGACCCTGGATTTGTCTTCAACCAGATCTATGATAAACCGGATATGTTCAAAACGATGGCCCAGGTTGCTGCCTTGCCCTGCTGTATTTTCTATCACGGCTATTACACCCCGTGTTTTGTCAAGGGCGATGTTGATGGATTCAGCAATGGTCTTAAGGCTTTCTTCGGGGGAAACCTGATTGAGGTGGCTTCCGGGATGAAAATTAAGGCGGTCGAGCCCAAGCTGTTCGCAGCGCTGCATCTCGTCAAGAAAAGCGGCGCGCGATTTTTCAAGTTCCGCCTTTCCGGGATGACCCAGGTTGATCAGATAGCTGTCGTGGGGAAGTACCTGCCAGGGTTTAAAACCGTGCAAGGCAAGGTTGGTTTTGAATTTTTCAATGCTCTCCGCCGACAGGGGAGCAGCAACCCACTGCCGCTGGTTTTTTGTGAAAAGTGCAAACGCTTTCGCTCCGATGGCTGCCGCGTTCAGCGGCGCATTCTCAACACCTCCTGCGGCGCTCACATGCGCTCCGATATATTTCATGTTCCTGGTTGTTGTTATGCAAAAATAATATGAGCCGGTCCTTCTTCAAACAGGCAGATGATAAAATGCCCGGTTCATGATCTGAATCCTGCAGCAAGATAACAGGCTGAAGGACTTTACGAATTTATTAAAAGGGCAGGAGGCCCGAATGAACCTCCTGCCTTCATTACAATTTACGTTCTGAGTCCGGCTTACGCGAGTTCAAAACGGTCGAGGTTCATCACTTTACCCCAGGCAGCCACAAAATCGCTGACGAATTTTTCCTGAGCATCGGCACTTCCGTAAACTTCGGCAAGCGCCCTGAGTTCGGAATTGGCGCCAAAGATCAGGTCAACGCGGGAGGCTGTCCATTTAACAGTGCCGTTCGAGCGGTCAACGCCTTCGTAGGTTTCATGGTCGTCTGATGCAGGTTTCCAGGCAGTATTCATATCCAGCAGGTTCACAAAGAAGTCGTTGGTGAGCAGGCCGGGGTTTTTGGTAAATACACCTTTGTCGGAATTGTCATAATTAGCGCCCAGTACCCTCATGCCGCCGATCAGCACGGTCATTTCAGGTGCTGTAAGGGTGAGGAGCTGCGCTTTGTCGATCAGCAGTTCTTCAGCCGGAATGCTGAACTTCTGCTTCAGGTAGTTGCGGAAGCCGTCGGCAACCGGTTCAAGCACACTGAACGATTCCGTGTCGGTTTGTTCCTGGGTGGCATCTGTGCGGCCCGGTGCAAATGGCACTTTAATCTCTGTACCGGCATCACTGGCAGCCTTTTCAACTGCTGCGCAGCCTGCCAGCACGATCAGGTCGGCCATGGAAACTTTTTTCCCGCCTTTCTGCGCCTTGTTGAATTCCTGCTGTATCTGCGTCAGCTTCTCCAGCGTTTTTGAAAGCTGTGCCGGATTGTTTACCGCCCAGTCCTTCTGGGGAGCAAGCCTGATCCTGGCGCCATTGGCGCCACCTCTTTTATCTGAACCGCGGAAGGTAGAGGCGGAAGCCCAGGCGGTGGAAACCAGTTCAGCAACGGTTAAACCCGAGGTCAGAACTTTTGATTTCAGGTTTTCAGCATCCTTTTCGTCAATCAGCGGGTGGTTAACAGCGGGGACCGGATCCTGCCAGATAAGTTCTTCGGCGGGAACTTCGGGGCCCAGGTAACGGGAGCGGGGGCCCATATCACGGTGGGTCAGCTTGAACCAGGCGCGGGCAAAAGCATCGGCAAACGCGTCCGGGTTTTCGTAGAAGCGCCTGGAGATTTTTTCATACGCGGGGTCAAACCTGAGTGAAAGGTCGGTGGTGAGCATCGCGGGGGCATGACGCTTGTCGGGGTCATGGGCGTCGGGCACCGAATTGGCCCCGGCGCCATGTTTTGGCCTCCACTGGTGCGCACCGGCCGGACTCTTTGTCAGTTCCCAGTCGTAACCAAAAAGGTTCCAGAAGAAATTGTTCGTCCAGCGGGTAGGCGTGCTCGTCCAGGTAACTTCAATTCCGCTGGTGATGGTATCTCCGGCTTTGCCTTTGCCGAATTTGCTTTTCCAACCAAGGCCCTGTTCCTCGATGCCGGCGGCTTCCGGTTCGGGTCCGATCAGCGCGGCATCGCCTGCACCATGGGTCTTTCCAAAGGTATGGCCTCCGGCAATCAGGGCCACGGTTTCCTCGTCGTTCATGGCCATACGGGCAAAAGTCTCGCGGATATCCTTGGCTGCAGCCAGGGGATCGGGATTGCCTCCGGGGCCTTCCGGATTCACGTAAATCAATCCCATCTGCACCGCTGCCAGTGGATTGTCCAGATCACGCTCACCCGAGTAACGCTCTTTGTCTTCGAGCCACTTTTCTTCTGCACCCCAGTAAATATCTTCATCGGGTTCCCATACATCTTCACGCCCGCCGGCAAATCCAAAGGTTTTGAATCCCATGGATTCGAGGGCAACGTTACCGGTGAGGATCATCAGGTCGGCCCATGAGATCTTCCGGCCGTATTTCTGCTTGATGGGCCACAGCAGCCTGCGTGCTTTGTCAAGGTTAACATTGTCGGGCCAGCTGTTCAACGGGGCAAAGCGTTGCTGCCCGCGACCACCGCCTCCGCGGCCGTCGCCGACACGGTAGGTCCCGGCGCTGTGCCAGGCCATACGGATAAAAAACGGACCATAATGACCGAAATCTGCCGGCCACCAGTCCTGAGAGTCAGTCATCAGCTTGCGGAGATCTTCCTTCAGCGCAAAATAGTCAAGCTTTCTGAATTCTTCGGCATAGTTAAAATCCTTTCCCATAGGATTTGACCGCTCTGAATGCTGGCGCAGAATATTTAACTTAAGCTGGTTAGGCCACCAGTCGCGGTTTTTTGTTCCTGCCGCTCCGACACTGTGCTTCTTCGTGGCACCGGTCACCGGGCATTTGCTTTCATTTTTAGGGTTGTCTTCCATATTGTTGATTTTGTTTTAATAAAATTCATTGATTTTCGCTTACAAGTTAACAGCCCATGGGGTTTATTCAGTCAGTAAGTCGTCGGTTCTTTGAACGTAGCTGATTTCAGGAGTTTATAATTGAGTAAGGATTTTGTCCGGAAATAAGATACGCGGGTCAATGAGAGGCTGTGAAAAAAAAGCCGTGGAGTACCTGTATTCCGCGGCTGAATGATAAACCATTGAAGGTTTGTGTAAATAACCCGGGGCGGGCCTGAAAGTTCAATTCAATTAACCTTTTGTAGACAGGATAAAACTTTCCCCGGGTCAGTGCATTACAGACTCTTGTGGCAGAACCACCAGTCGTAGCATTCGTATTCCTTCAGACGTTTTTTGGCTGTTTCAACGTCCTTTGCAGGCGGGATGATCACGCGGTCGCCGATCAGTTCGTTGTTCGGCCATCCGGCAGGAATGGCAACCTTGTTGGCATCTGCGGTCTGCAAAGCCTTCAGGGCACGGAGTATCTCATCCATATTGCGGCCGATTTCCTGAGGATAGAACAGGATGATACGGATCACCGAGTTGGGGTCGATCATAAATACGGCGCGCACCGTATCCGAAGCCTTGCCCGGATGAATCATACCCATGGCCATGGCTACATTGCCCGTTGAGTCGGCAATGATGGGGAAGGGAATCTGAACGTTGAGTTTCTCCTCAATCCACTCATCCCACTTGATGTGTGAGAAAATCTGGTCGATCGAAAGACCCAGCAACTCGGCATTGAGTGCCTTAAATTGCTCGTAACGCTTTGCAAATGCAACGAACTCTGTGGTGCAGACAGGGGTAAAGTCGGCCGGGTGGCTGAACAGCACCAGCCATTTGCCTTTGTAGTCATTGATGAGATTTTTCACCCCATGGGTGGTTTGTACGGTCAGATCGGGGATTTTGTCACCGATCAGCGGAAAACTTTTTACTTCGCTCATCTGGAATATTGGTTTGTTAATGAATAATTATGTGAATTATTTTGCCAGGAAAGCAGAATACATCCAAACCAGTTTTTCCTTTTCACGTATGTAATCGCTGGCCATGGCATTGGTTCCTTCGTCGTTCAGGTCTGCTGACATTTCAAGAATATCGCGTTCCTTCTCAAGCAGGGTTGTAAAAGCATTCAGAATATGTCCCACGCATTTCGGGCCATTGGTTTCATTTTCAACGGGCTTGATCTCAGCCACTTTCAGGTATCCTGAAAATGAATGGATGGGGGTGCCGCCCAGGGTAAGGATACGCTCGGCAATCTCATCAATTTTTATCTGAAGGTCGTTGTACAACTCCTCGAACTTAAGGTGAAGTTCAAAGAATTTTTCACCCTTGATGTTCCAGTGAAACCCGCGGGCATTCTGGTAAAGCACCTGGTAATTGGCTAACAGGTCGTTGAGTTTTTCAATCAGTTTGGCTGATTTGGCCTCGTCAAGGCCGATTTTGTTCAGTTTTTTCATAATTTGTTTTTTTTATGATTGTTGTTTCTGGTTATTTTCAAAGTCTCCCATCAGCTGCAGCCGGATATCGGTAACATTGAATCCTTCTATTTTTTTGCGCGTGAAGTATTCGCTGAGGATATGATCCAATTCAGGGTCAAAATAGTCCTCCATCCTGTCGCTTATTGCACAATAGAGATGATGGTGATGTTCGGTAATGGCGTCGTAACGCATAACATCCATATCGGTCTTTACCCGTTTTACCAACCCCCTGTCAACAAATGTGTCAAGCGTATTATAAATGGTCGTGGGGGAAAGGCCGGGAATGGTTTTAGAAACCTCAGCAAACAACTCTTCCGCTGTAGGATGGCTCTTCAGTCGCATCAGGGTTTGCATCACGGCAACCCGCTGTGGCGTAATCTTAAGCCCCGCTTCATTGAGTTTTTGAATGATTTCCGGTATTATTTTCATTTTCGATTCAGTTTTAACTTGAAATTGAACCTTGTTTGTAATAAATACAATCTGGATGGAAAAATGTTCAATCGGTATCAGATTTTTTTTCTTTTTATCCCGACCGGATTTGCAATTTTTTACTGAATTAGGTTTGCAGTTATTGCAAGTATATGGTTAGCATAAGGATTATAGAATGCCGGAGAAACTATAACGGATTGATGATGAAATTTTATAATGCATAGAAAGCCTGAGTATAGAACATTCACCCTTGATTTGCAGCCAACCGGCAACATCAGGGTATTGTTAGTGATAAAGAAACTGAAAGCCGGATTGATTCAATACGGATCGCATGCAACGTGTAAAATCAGGCACCACGCCGGGATTTGACCGGGATTAATTTATGTGGTTACGGAAGTCTGCAGAGAGCAAGCCTGAGCAATGCCGGTGCTGATTGAAGCAATGCTAGTTTTCGGTATCCTCATCATTGTTATCGGTATCAGGCATATCCGGCAGAAGCAGTTGCGCTTCAGCTTCACCCAATACTTCCACGCCTTTCAGTTTTCGCTGAATGGCACGGGTACGCTTGCCCATTACTTCATCAATCTGGTTGCTGGCTGTCTGTATATTTTTCTGGGCTTTTTCGAGCATTCCGCCAAAATTTTCGAACTCTTTCTTGACGGCGCCAAGGATTTTCCAGACTTCGGAACTGCGTTTCTGAATGGCCAGGGTCCTGAAGCCCATCTGCAGGCTGTTGAGGATAGCAGCCAGGGTGGTGGGCCCGGTTACGATTACTTTATAAGTGCGCTGAAGTTCTTCAAGCAGGCTCGCTTTTCTTACTACTTCGGCATAGATACCTTCGAAAGGCAGAAACATAATTGCGAAATCGGTGGTTGCAGGAGGATCGATATACTTCTCGCTGATGTCTTTTGCCATTTTCTTAATGGTCGCTTCCAGCATTTTCTGAGCGGCTTCCACCTGTAAAACATCGCCGATGTCATAGGCATTCTGCAGTTGTTCATAGGCTTCGCGCGGAAACTTGGCGTCAACCGGCAGCCATACCTGTCCGGTGATATCGTCTTTGCCCGGCAGTTTGATGGCGAACTCCACCACATCGCTGCTGCTCTTTTTTGTCCTGACATTGGCTTCGTATTGTTCCGGCGCCAGTACCTGCTCAAGTAACATAGCAAGCTGCACTTCGCCGAATCCGCCGCGCATTTTTACATTGCTGAGTACCCGCTTGAGGCCGCCGACATCCTGCGCAAGCGTTTGCATCTCACCCAGACCTTTCTGCACACTCTCCAGCTGTTTGCCCACCAGTTCAAAAGACTGGCCAAGTCTTTCGCTTAAAGTCTTCTGCAACTTTTCGTCAACGGTAAGCCGCATTTCTTCAAGTTTCTTTTCTGTGCCTTCTACCAGTTTCTGCTGCTTTTCCTCCAGCTGCCCGAATTTTTCGCGCTGCAGGTTGTTAAACGACTCAACGTTCTTATCAAAGGATGCCTGAAATTCCCTGATCACCTTCTCCACCGCTTCGCGCATCTGCCTTGCTTCCACCTGCGACTGCTGACTGATCGCGTTCAGCTTTTCTTCAACCTTCGCGGTGATTTTTTCCAGCTGTTCCACTGTTTTTGAGGTCAGCTCCTTCTGCTCGCCTTTCAGTTCGTCGAATTTACCGCGTTGCTCCAGGGTAAAGTCTTTCAGACTGCTGACGAGCGTTTCGCGGTTGGCTTTATTGTTTTCGTCGACTTTTGTTATCAGACTCCCGATTTTTTCATCCAGGGTACGCACGATCATCTCCAGCGCCTTCTGGTTTTGTTCGGTGATGAGCCGCAGGTTTTCAGTCATTTCGGATTTGAAGCTGTTGAGCGAACTGCTCATCTCGCTGCGGTTATCGCGGGCCGAAGCGGCGCTTTCCTCGCGGTTGGTCCTGAAGTCATCTTTCAGGTTGCCTTCAAGCCGGCTTAAACCTGTGTTTAATGCATCCAATTTAAAGGGCAGTTCAGCAATACCGGATTTGTTCTGCCTGAGCAGAATGGTTGCCAGCAGGTTTGCTGCCGCCAGGATAATGAGCACAATCAATAAGATATTCATACGGATGAAGAATTTTCAGATGGATAAAGGTAGCGGTTATTTTTTAGTTGATAGTTCTCCAGGCAAGGTCATTCAAGCCTGAAATCGGGATTCAGGGTGTAGAATACCCCTGACTCTGAATAGTTCATTTTAATAATATTCAATATGATAAAATCCGCGAGGATATGTTCGCAACGGGGCAGGGAATATCCGGAAATGCGGCGGAAAGCAGAAAGGGTGATCTTTTGGTGCACCTCAAGGTATGCGAGCAGGGTGCGTTCGGTTACCCCGTATTCGATGTACACACCTTTGGGATCTTTCTGCTTTTTCCACACTTTTTTTAGGACGCCGTTTGCCGGAAAGTTCTGGTCTCCCACCCGCACATAAACACGGTATTCACCGTCTTTATCAGGCGCCGAATGAGGGGCTTTGCTGCTTTTGGGAATAATGATTTCAAGTACGGTTCTTCCGCCTTCTTCCCACTCTTTCATCTCAAAATGAACCTCAGGGCGGCAATACAGGCTGGCTCCGGCTTCTACCATATAAAATTCCTCATCCGACCTTACCCCGGCAATGGCGCCATTGTCCTTCACCCCCAGCAGCAGACGGCCACCGTCGGTATTGGCGAAGGCGGCCAGGGAGCGCGCTATCTTCTTCGAGTCGGTAATCCCGAATTTGAAGTCGAGTTGCTGATGCTCCCCTTCGCTGATAAGTTTCCTGATATGAGAGGGCAAGGTTAATGCGCTTTTGTAAACCTGAAATATAAGTGTTTTCCGAACAGCAGTTACCTGCTGAATTTTGGCAGTAAATCCTTTATAGCATCCCTGTGAACCAGGAAGGTCATCATTTTGAGTTTTACATAGTCCTCATGAAAGAAGTAGTAGCCGAAATTGGGGTTGTTTTCCGGTCCGCCGGTTCTTGATCCGGCCCCCGAATCCTTCAGAAGAAACCAGGTGATGCCGTCTTTTTCATAATAACCGGTAACATGCATTCCGTGGTCATCGGTGGTGGTGCCGTTGCTGAAACGAAACTGCCGTGCATTTTCATCAATGGCAGCCGAAGGGATATCAAATTCAGGTACCATGGCTGCATTGGCTTCCCGGGCCATGAATCCCGCTTCCGAAACATCTCCTGCCAGCGAAACCGTATAGCCTTGTTTCAGAGCTTTTTTCAGCACTTTCATGAAATCATCCAGCGGCACATTGTAATAGCTCGTGTCGTGCCACCAGTTGTCGGGCACTTCAAATTCCACCCTCTGCCAGTAAGGTTGCTGCATGATGGACAGCACATCAACATAATCGGCAGGGTTGATACGCACCACTTCTTTAAGGTATTGCCGGGGCGAATATGCTTTACCGTTTATCGTGACCGTTTCGGGAGGCGTGCCGATGTAATGATCCAGAATGCTTTTTACGGTCGAAACCACTGTTTCTTTATCCCAGGCAATCGCGGCCTTTACTCCGTTCAGATATGCCCTGATCTCCTCAAACATTTTATCATGAGAATGAAATTCCTGGCCAGGTTTCAGTCCTGAATAGGCTGACCAGGGTAGAATGCCTTCTTTGTTCATGATTTTGATTACCGCGTTCATTTCAGAGCCTTCGCCAATATATATACCACCACGGGTCTCTACAAAAAGCCTTGCCCTTTCCAGATACTCGTGGTAAGCAATGAACATTTCGGATAGTTTGATTTCCTGGCGTGTAAGGCGGTAGATTTCTGACTCCAGCATCGAAATGGCTGAAAAACTCCAGCAGGTATTGGTGTTCCCCTGTGAAACAGGTTCAATATGCCAGGCTGTCGTAAAAAGCGTTTTATCAGCAGGAATCTGAAGCCCCGCCGGGTCAAGCCTGAAGGTTGGCTTCTGTTTTTTTGCTTCCTTCTTACTCTCAAAACTTTCCACACCCTTCAGGATAGTGTTCTGGAAATACCCGGGTTCATAGATTCTGAAAACACCTTTATGGGGTGTTTGTGCCATCGCGTTTATGGCCAGAGATGAAATGACCATACTGCTGATAAACAATGCTTTATTCATATTTCCTTTGTTTTGGGAACAAAATCCGCTGCCCCTGATACCGGAGCAGCGGGTTTGGTTTTTTCGTGAAAATTATAAAATGTCGATGTTATTCTTACCGGTAATCTTTTCGCAGTAATGACATTGCAGTTTCAGGTCTTCCTTGTCGATTACCGTGAAACGGGTGGCAACCTGCTGATGATTGGTGATGCAGTTCGGGTTGACGCATTTTACGATTTTCCTGATTTCGTCAGGAATTTTAACATTGCGCTTTTCGGTCACTTTGTAATCTTTAATAACAATCAGCGTTGCGGTTGGCGCTACCAGGGCAATCTTGTTTACTTCCTCATCCTCGAAGTATTTGTTGCTTACCTTGATAATTCCTTTTTTGCCGTATTTGCGGCTTTCGAGATTGAACCCCACCGTAACCTGCGTATCAGTATCTTCAAGGTTCAGCATTTTCACGACCCTGAAAACACTTTTGGCGGGAATGTGATCGATGACCGACCCGTTTTCTATGGCTGATACAACCAGCTCTTTTCTGATATTTTCGTTTTCCATTGTTCTGATATTTCTTTTGATACACCTATTTAACACCGAGAATTGAAGCAAGCAGCGCCTGGCGGACGTACACCCCGTTGAGCGCTTGCTGGAAGTAGTAGGCCTGTTTGGTTACATCCACATCTTCTGTAATTTCGTTGACTCTTGGCAGCGGATGAAGTACGCGCATGTTCTCTTTGCATCCGGAAAGCATATTGGCTGTCAGAATATATGCGTTTTTGACTTTTTCATACTCAATCGGGTCCGAAAACCTTTCTTTCTGAATCCGGGTCATATAAATAATGTCGGCGACCGGCATTACTTCTGACAGGTCGGTGTACTGATGGTAATTCAGGTTGTTGCTCTTGATGTGCATCTTCACATAGCTGGGCAACTTGAGTTCGAGCGGCGATACCAGGTGGAAAGTGGTGTTGAAATTGCACAGTGCCATAACATTGGAATGCACGGTGCGGCCATATTTAAGGTCTCCGACAAAGGCGACATTCAGTCCGTCGAGTTTACCCTGGGTCTTCCTGATGGAGTAGAGGTCCAAAAGACACTGGGTAGGATGCTGGTTGCCGCCGTCTCCGGCATTGATAATGGGTACTGTTGATACTTCACTGGCAAAGCGGGCGCTTCCTTCGCGCGGATGCCGCATCACAATGATATCGCTGTAGTTGCTGACGGTGAGTATGGTGTCTTTGAGTGATTCGCCTTTCACAACACTTGAATTGGATGCATCTGAGAATCCGATGACTTTGGCTCCGAGGCGTGATGCCGCGCTTTCGAAACTCAGGCGGGTTCTGGTTGAAGGCTCGAAAAACAGCGTAGCCACAACGAAATCCTCAAGGATGCGCTGCGTCGGATTCTTTTCAAACTCTTCTGCCAGGTTAAGAATCTTTATGTATTCTTCTTTGGTGTAATCTGTGATGGATACGAGACTCCGGTTTTTCATGTATCTGATCGGGTTTTGGTTTTCGGGTTACAAAAATAATTAAGACTGTTTTGCTACAGGTGTTTTGTTGATAAACGGTAAAAAAAAAGAGGCTGTCTCAAAAGGGCAGCCTCTTTTTAATTTATTGATTATCAAC
>JABNAD010001138.1_pt1 | contig 10952 bp, 6 predicted proteins | sample 7240381 | NCBI WGS metagenome assembly JABNAD01 (sample SAMN11332834, study PRJNA596920) | anaerobic digester metagenome | biome: digested sludge; isolation source: digested sewage sludge-derived enrichment culture grown on H2/CO2 | place: Germany: Goettingen | reverse complement strand
GAAAATGCCCGTGTCGATAATGTCACGATGACTATCCACGCCAGGAATGAGCAATGGGCAACGGCGTGGCGGCAGGTGCTCGACGATGCGGCGAGGAGAAGTGGCGTGGGCAGCGGCGAATTGGACAATGATCATCCCTGGTTCTATCTTTACGAGGATTCTGTTAATCCAAATGTCGTCTCTCTAGAGATTCGGAACGACTTGGGGGACCCCGCTGTCTCGAAGGACGTGATGCTCAACCTGATCGAAGCCCCCCTCCAGGTAACCTTCGAATATGACGAATCGTGAGGACGGGGTATCGGAGGTGATCGGGGGCGTGCTGCTCATCGCCCTCGTGCTGATCGGCGCTACTCTCGTCGGCACGTACGTCGCCTCGCAGCCCCTTCCAGAAAAGGTCCCGAAGGTGCAGTTCAGTGTCATGGATGTCGATACAGACAGAGACGGTGTAGGTGACCGCATCATCCTCAAACACGAGGGTGGGGAGAGCCTGGACCAAGACATTTTTTATGTTATCATCGACGGCAAGAACATCAATTGGTCGCAATGCACGATTTCCGGAGGTGGGACCCTGTGGGAGTTGGGCAAGCGGATCGTCATCGATAATTATGTCGGAGACCGCAATTCCGTGGGTCTGGTCTACAAGGGGGGGTCAGGCGAGACGCTCCTCCGGGCCCCGAACTCGCCATGGGGGTTCGACATTGTCTTCCCCTCGTACGACCCGAACGAAACCATAGATATCCCTGCCCCCTTCCCCGGTGAAGAAGAATACGGTGATCTCGCGTGGCAGTTCCCCGAGACTGGCGACCCGCAACCACTCTTCCCCCCTCTCAACAGTAAACACGTGTATGTAGCCGCCAAGGACTCGACCATCACCCCACCCAACCCGCCGCTCTTCGTCTGTGACGGGGTCAACGACGAGAGCGAGATCAACGATGCGATCGCTATCGCGGAGGGAGGTATTGTCGAGCTGCTGGACGGGAATTTTAAGTGCGCTGGCAGGATCACGCTACGCGAGCATACTACGCTTTGGGGTCAGGGGTCCCTGTCCACGACGATCGAGACCAAGGCGAACGGGGGATCGGGGTACCTCCCGATCGCGGTTGGCGCCGAGTACGTGAACCTCGGTGGACGGGATGGGGGTGATATGAAGGGTTTCACCATCCGGGGCAACGCCTTCGTGATGGTCACCCGAAGCCATGTCCGTGTGCATGACATCCGGGCGACCTGTGTCGACCTCGACGGCGTCTGGCACGAGGCATCGGGCAACGGGATGTTCTTCGTCTGGGTCGCGCCGCCGGTGAACGTGATCGACGATGTCGAGTTCTGGGAGTGCCACGTCGTCAACTCTCACACGCACGGCTTTAACATGAACCAGGACTACAGCGATCGAGTCACCCGTGCCACGACGAACATCCGTTTTGTCAACTGCCGCGCCGTGAGATGCGGGTTCGGCCGGGTCGGCGATCCAGGCGTCGTGGCTGGCAATCAGTCCCGTTCGGAGTGGATCACCGGTTTCGACTTCCACGAGTGGCAGGACCTGATCAACTGCGAGGTCGTCAACTGCATCGCGGAAGACAACTGGGAGTCCGGGTTCCACCTTGAACCTGGGGCGCGGTACCTAGAACCCCCCGGACCACGGACCGTCTCAAAAAATATCCGTTTCAGGGACGGTCTCAGTTCGAACAACGGCCAGAGGAACACCTACACCGGCCACTTTTTTATGTCCGGATACTACCTCTCCCGTGACACGACGCTCACGAACTGCCATTCCCTCAACAATCGCAATTCGGGATTTTACGTCCACGGCGGCACCAACAGCTCGTTCGTCGGGTGTTCCGATGATGGCAGCACCTATGGGTGGAAGATCTGCAAGGCGAGCTCTGACATCAGGCTCGATGACTGTTTGTCAAAGAACAACTTGCGTTGGGCGCTCTGGATCTCATTCTCCCAGCGGGTCATCGTTGAGAATTTCCGGCAGGACAATGTGCAAGGGGATCGTGGGTATCAGAGTATCCTGGGGTGGTACAAGGACGAGGCGAAGTACCAGCAACCGGTCACCAATTCAAGGTTCATCATCACCGCCTACGGCAGCAGGTTGCCGATCATCAACCAGGCAGGGGGAGGAAATGTGTACTCTCTTTCATATGGGTGATCGGTGGTGTTTCATGCATTTCCGCTCGTTGCGATGAATCGAGAAGCATTGTCTGGAAAAACCGGGAGAAGGAGTGTCTTTTTGATATTCAATAATGGATATATTAATATACTGTGAGTGGATAATGTTTGAACGAAACGCCATGGATCGACCTCTGGCCGAGGGGGGGATATCCGAAGTTGTTGGCTTCGTTTTCATCCTCGCGGTCGTTGTCGGTGGGATGTCGTTATACCTAGTATACGGTGTTCCGGTCCTGGGAAGGGAGGCGGAGATCAGTCATATGGACGATGTCAGGGGGTGGTTCGTCGATTACAAGACGGGTGTTGACCAGCTCTGGCTGAACAGCCCGGCGGTTCCGAACAATAGCACACCCTACGTACCTGGGGATCCCGCTCCGCTCCTGGATAGAAAGGCCCTCTACAGTATTTCCACCGGGCAGGTGACCCTTCGCCGTGTGATCAACGCCGGCGCGATCCAGGAACGAGGTTTTGTTTTGCGGTATCTGCCCATGCTCGCACCGGTTCCGGCCTCTGCAGAGGTTTCGGTTCGAACCGATGAGAAATTCACGGTCTCGGGATGGCGAAACGACGTGAAAGTCCTCAACTGGAGCAACATTAGTGCACCCGCTCTCGTCTATACATCGCACAATAACTACTGGCTCCAGCAGGAGTATTATTACCAGCTCGGGGGTGTCTTTCTCAGGCAGTGGGATCCGAACGGAGACGTGCCAGAGACGGTGATGGTGGTCCAGTCTCCCCCATTCTCCGTCTATTCGCCCGATGTGCGCGACACGGGTTACCAGACGATGGCTGGACTGGTTGTTGTGAACCTGACTGCATCCCAGGGGGGTTTCGGCGCGAGATCTCCCATCCGCGTCGAGACCAGGCTCGCGGCGGATCCGCTCCCGCTCGAAGCGAATGATATGAATCAACAGTACGAGTTCTCCAACGTCTCCCTGACCTTCGAGGGGAAGAACGACCAGTCCGCCCGTGTCTGGTACACGGTCTTCAATGGGTCCGCCACCAGAAACTCCCTCAATCCCAGTTATTACACCGTCTCTCAGTCGGGCCCCGTCGCCCGCATCGATATCACCGGGTACGAAACCAACCCGAACATTGCTGACGTCGAGTTCGGTGCTCTCGTGGCGAATTATACGATGAAGATGGAAAATGTTCCGACGATAATCGAATAGGAGTTGGTCTTCATGAATCCAAACAGTCGCTGGGAATTAGGTGTCTCAGAGGTGATTGGAGCGGTGCTCCTGGTCAGCCTCGTCGTGATCGGTGGTGCGGTGGTCGCATCCTTCGTATTCGGCCAATCGACTCCGAACGAGGTGCCCCACCTCAGTTTCGGAGTCGCCGTGGACAGCGAGGACCACCTGCTCACACTCCGCCATACAGGGGGAGATACCCTCCTGAATGGCACGTATCGGATCCTCCTGGATGGTTCACCCGTGAGTCCGGATCATTACCGCAACTGGTCGGTGAACGAGCCCCTGGAGATTCCCGACGTCACGGACTTCGATGGAACCGTGATCGTCACCTTCCTGGACGGGAGCGGGGGAGAGACGGTGCTTCGCAAGGTGGACTTCGGCGACGAGCTCAACCCGGGTTCAAATCCAGAAAACCCGGAGCAGCCTACAGGCCCCTGGATCATCTCGGGGTACAAGCGGAACGTGACCGTGGACAACCAGCACATCGGCCCGCTTGCCGGCGTCACGATGCGCCTGATAAAGACGCAGGGTGACTTCTCGTTCCCCGAGGAGGGTATGACCACGACGACGAATGGTGATGGGTACTACTCTTTCTCAGTCCCCGAGCATGAGGGGCGCTACAGCCTGGCGGAGGAGGTCAACCTCACGGTCTGGGATCCAGTCAGTCCGCCGAGTGGAGCGTACGACTCGATCTACCTCAATCACCACCAGACGAGCGCGAAGTGTAACTTCTCGAACTATCGCCTGCCGCCTCCACCCATGAAGATCTCAGGACACAAGTACAATGTGACGTGGAAGGGCGCGATGGTCGGCCCGCTGGAGGGGATCGTCATCAACCTGACCTTGACCAGCGGCGATGTCCCCGGGTTCCCCTCTCAGGGGATGACCACGACAACGGACGAGAACGGGTACTACGAATTCGAAGTGCCGGGATGGTGGGACTTCGAGGTCCCCCAACCCCTGCCCCTATACCGTCTCACCGAGGAGGTCGACAGAAACGCCTGGCGACCGTACGCACCTACCTCTGGGGTCATCGATGACGTGGTGCCGGGAGCCACAGACCAGGACTTCAGAAACGAGATGATCGTCCCGACAAAGAAGATCTCGGGGTACAAGTGGGGATACTACACGAATGGTGACCTGATCGGCCCGGTCAACGTTATCCAGATCACCCTGACGATGACGGACGGGGACATTCCCGATATGCAGGTCGGCCAGAGCATGGAGACATGGACGAACGAGACCGGGTACTACGAGTTCGATGTGTCCGGCTATCCGGCTGTCTATACGCTCGAGGAGACGATGGATCCGGCAGCGTGGACGCCCTATATACCCGTGTCGGGGATGATCGAGAATGTTCTTCCCGGGGCGACAAACCAGGACTTCAAGAATAAGCACGTACCCCCCGAGCCCGAAGGGGGTGTCGTGATGCGCCTGGAGAAGGAGGAGCCATCTGATGACCCAAGTAAGAACGGACACCTTGTCGGTGGTACTTACTTCCAGGTCGAGACGAAGGGTGGTGATTACGCGACCATCGCGGGACAGACCTTCACGTTCGGCAACAACGAGCAGGTCAGGTTCGTCATCGACGGCGACCAGGACCGGGGCCGACTCACGGTTACGAAAGGGTCGACCACCCTTGAGGAGTTCTCGTTCAACGTCTTCATGCAGAAGAAGAGCGGGAATGAGTGGGTCAACGTGACGGGCGCCAGGGGCAAGGTCACAGATATTCGCATCACCAACATCAACAAGAACGGGATCTGCGAGGATTCCACCCTGACCTACCGCCAGCCCTCCTACAATTCGGAGACGATGCTGCGACTAGACGGCGATCCACGGATCACGAGCCCACCGGACGACTCGACCCCGCTCGAGTTCAAGAAACTCCACATCGTTCACGATAACTCCGAGCACGAGGGCAACAACATCATGATGATCTGGCTCGAACCGGGCATCAACAGCCTGCTCGTCCAGGGTGACTACGTATATCTCTGACCTCTTCTTTTTTCATGACCGGTCAATCGTCGAAGAACGAGAATGCGAATGCCGAGATCCTCGGCGTGGTGATACTGATCGGCATCTTCGTGATCTCAGCCGGTCTCATCTCGGCCACCACCCTATCAGCACCCGCCCCGACGAAGATGCCGGCTGCGACGATCGAGATCACAGGAGCGTCTGGTGGAATTACGATCTCTCACCTGGGGGGCGATCCCCTGCCACTGGGTGACCTGAAAGTGCGGGGGACAAGAACAGATGGTGGACCTATACCGACAGACATCCGGTCATGGCTCGGTCTTTCGCCAGGTGAACCCAACCTGAACAACGGTTTCAGCATTGTGAAAAACGAGGGTTGGAGTGCCCTCGTGTTGATCTGGAAAGGTAACGATGGTGAATCTGTGCTCGCGAGCTGGGACCCGTCAGGCATCTATGGACCTCTTGGCCCTGCGTCGGTCGGCAGCCCGGATGCTCCCGGGGTACCCGATGGTCCGCGGACCCAACCCCCTGTCCCAACTCCGACAACGAACTGGAACGTGACTCTGCATGGGGTGCAGGCAAACTTCACCCCGTTCGATGGCACTGTCATCACGGACGTCGGTGGCATAGTCCCGTTTGTTGATACTTCCAGTGGTCCAATCACGCACTGGTTTTGGAACTTCGGCGATGGCTCCACGATCACGACGACGGCACCCTTTGCGCAATTCGACCATCCCTACAGGTACGAAGGGATATACTCGGTGACGCTGACCGTCTCCAATGCCGAGACCGGTGCGCACGATACGACCGTCCATACCATCCAGGTGAGCCCGATCTCAGGCCAGGTTCTTCCCGTTGACTTCACGATCGAGCCCCGCACCAGCGGCAACCGGGAGCTCTCGGTTACCTGCCTGGCCTCCGTGACCTCTTCGTTCAACGCAACCATCTGGCAATGGGACGTGACTGATGGCCTGAATGGGACGACGACACGGTTCGGACCCGATTATGGCAGCCTTCCCGATGCACCCAGCAAGAGCCAGGTCTTCACCTTCCTCAACCCCGACGGCACCACGAACAATATCGGAATGATCGCCCTGACTGTCTGGTCCCCGTACCTCAAGGACCCTGTCATAGTCACAAAAACGGTCACCGTCGGCCCGCCGATTCAGGTCAGTTTCTCCCCGAACGTCACCGTGGGCATCTCGCCGCTCCCCGTAAAGTTCGTCGATACATCGATCGGTGTGGTCGATTCCTGGTCATGGGACTTCGGGGACGGGACCACCTCATCAGAACAGAACCCAGCCCACGTCTTTACTGTCGGGCCGAACGAGGTGCATACCTTTACGGTGACACTCACGATCACGGGCTACGATCAGACTGCCCCCGGCGACCATATCGTCGTTCAGACCGCGACAGCCACGATAACGGTCCACGCGCCGATCGTCGCAGACTTCACATCGGACGTTTCCGAGGGCACCGCCCCGCTCACGATCCATTTCAGGGACCTCTCGACCGGGAACCCGACCAAATGGACCTGGTCGTTCGGTGATGGGGCGACGTCGAGCGATAAGGACCCGGTCCATACCTACACGTCCGACGGGATTTATAAGGTCTCTCTGCTTGCCGAGAAGTTCAATCCGGACAGCGCCGACATCATGGTCAAGCCCATCTATATACGTGTCGGAGCTGATGTCGCAGCCGACTTCACTGCGACTCCCACACGTGGGGTGGCGCCCCTGTCGGTACAATTTACCGATGCCTCCTCAAGTGCCGCACCACTCATAAGCTGGTCCTGGGACTTCGGCGATGGCACGACCAGCACCGAAAGGAACCCGCAGCATACCTACTCGTCACCCGGTCCGTACTCGGTCACGCTGACGGCAGCGAACGCCTACCGGTACCATTCAATCACCAAGACGAACTACATCACCGTGGTCCCCGCGATCGTGACTGCATTCTCGGCGAATGAGACCGTGGGGGAGAGCCCGATGACCGTCCAGTTTTCCGATCAATCGACCCAAAACCCGACAATCTGGTCCTGGAACTTTGGCGATGGCACGACGAGCGATCTCCAGAACCCGGTCCATACCTACGAGTCGGCGGGTATCTACTCCATCACGCTGACTGCGAGCAATGCAGATTCGACAAACACGCTGACTCGCACCAATTACATCACGGCCCTGGGCGTAATTACGGCCTCCTTTACCGGGAATCCAACCGAGGGTCAGGCTCCACTCGCCGTCCAGTTCTTGGATACCTCGACCGGAGGTCCGACGGCCTGGACCTGGGATTTCGGTGACAACACGACGAGCGATGTTCAGAATCCCCGGCATGTCTACGAGGCGGCTGGAAATTATTCGGTCACGCTCACTGCGAGCAACCCCCTCTCCACATCGGACCCGGTTACCCGTACGGAGTACATCAGGGTATCCGCTCCAGTGGCACCGACGGCTGCATTCAGCGGCACGCCTCTCTCGGGCACCGCTCCCCTCACTGTCCAGTTCACGGATGAGTCCATTAACTTCCCATCTTCCTGGGCCTGGGACTTCAACAATGACGGCACGGTTGACAGCACGGCCCAGAACCCGACCTACACCTACCCTGGTGCCGGCACCTATACGGTGAAACTCATAGTGATGAACGGCGCGGGGTCGGACGACGAGGTGAAGGTCAGCTACATCACGGTCAACGCACAACCATTGCCGCCTGTGGCACCCGTGGCCGCGTTCAGGGCGAATACCACCTCGGGAATGGCTCCTCTTATTGTCCAGTTCACGGACGAGTCCACCAACTCCCCGTCCTCGTGGGCCTGGGACTTCAACAATGATGACATTGTCGACAGCACGGACCCGAACCCGATCTGCTCTTATTCTTTCGCTGGGATCTACCCGGTGAAATTAACCGTGACGAATGGAGCAGGGTCAGACGACGAAGTGAAGGTCGGCTATATCACCGTCATTGCACCTCCGGTGAAACCCGTAGCCTACTTTACGGGAACACCATTGAACGGTATTAAACCGCTGACGGTCAAGTTCACGGATGGTTCGACGAATTCGCCGACATACTGGCGATGGGATTTCAACAATGACGGCACGGTCGACAGCACGGCCCAGAACCCATCATATTCGTACAGTCATAGGGGAGTATATACGGTTGTCCTGACCGTCGGTAATGCGGCCGGTGAAGCTACCCTGACAAGGACGGCCTATATCACGGTAACCAATAACTAGGAAATTGTTCAGACGATGAGGATGAATAAGCCTCCATATTTCCATAATCCGCTCCTCCCCTGCCTCTCCGGGTAAAGGTCCCTGTAGAGGATGACTGTGTCGTGCTCCCCAACGAGGAGTTCTACCTGCGTGTCGTGGCGCCCACGCTTGGCGTAGCAACCGAAGGGTGGTACCATGAGACGGAACCCTCTTCGAGATCTATGTTGCCGTCGCTCCCGGATACTCTCTGATGGCGCACGCCGCTCTCGTACCAGGCTCCTCCTAATGATCGCATGACGCCGTGATTAATCAGACCAGAAAAACCCATGCGATCGCTGCGGCTCTGGTGAGGAAGAGCTTCGAGGCCAGGCTATCTCATCACACGTTCTATCATTTCGTGGTCGAGGGTCGATCTTGAGAACATTCACACGATGATCTCTCACGGCGTCGATGAGTATCGACCCTATCTCCTCCCACCGATGCGACGTCAGCTCTGTTTTCCCACGGCGGAGTCGTTCCTGGACTGTGTGGAGTGTCGCCTGGGAAACGATGACTAGGTCCGTCTCCTTTGCGAAGCAGGAGAGATCGAATAGAGTCCGGTCATTACCCTCTGACGTTCGGCCATGCCCATCTTTGCTCCGGCACGTTTCTTTTGACAACGGGCGCCGTCCACACCCAGTACCGAGGCCGGCTGATAACCTTGCGGTGAGGAACCGACAGGTTCCCACCCAGAAAAAAACTGCCGGCACCGTACCCCCGACCACGACAGACCGGCGAGGACCCCTCAGCACGCTGCCCCGTTCTCAACGCATCACCGAGCGGTGAGATTTCGTGGACACGCTGCTAGATGTGGTGCCGGGAGCGGGGCTCGGTCGATCAGGTGGGCGTCACGGTCGAGCGGCGGTCGCACGATCGGGTCCGGGGCGTATTCCCCCGTACCCGCCTCCGTTCCGGATCCTACACGTGCGGACCCATCACGTCCGGTGACCGGGACGGGAGGAACAGGTCACTGCCCGCGAACGTGGCCCGATAGACGGAGGGCTTGCCGGAGTCATCGGCCCACGTATATTGCACGGCACTGAATGAGCCGTCCGCTCCGGTGGTGGTGGCGGTGAAGAAGTCGAAGAAGTGCATGTCAGGGGAATTTTCGTCCAGTCTCACCATCTGGCTGGCGACGGGCGCACCCGTCTGGTCGATAAGCCTGCCGTGGAGGTTCAGGTAATAAAAGACATGGTTCTCTTTCGTATACGTATTGATAACTGTACACTCGAGGGTCAGGTTCGTCTGGTGCCCGAGCGGCCGGACCCCGGGCTCCTGGGTCGTCGGGAACATGGGCGTCAGGCTCGGTGCGATCCCCCCCTGGAGCGGTCCGGTCTGCCCGGCGCCCGCGAGCAGAAGACCGACGGCAATGCCGACCACGGCGATGGCGGCGATCGCGAAAGGAAGGATCGTCCGTTTCATGAAACCTCGCCCCAAGTAATGCTGAATGTTCCAGCACCGGGATGATAATGCTTCCTCTCGAGCATCGGCGGAGGTGATCGCCGGGATCGCCTGCCGATCGCAGTCGAATACCGAGAAATTTCCGCCAAGCGGGTCCCCTTCGACCGTGCCGGCGTCTCGGCCAGGTACCGATCGGCAGGTCCGGTCCACGCGAGAGAGGGGACGATCAGACCGATGGGTAAGGGCCGGGTCCATTCCTGCCGTATGCTTCTGAGTCGAACCCTCGAATCACCTCGTGAGATCATCATCCGGGTCCGCGTGATGCACTGTGAAAGGGAGGAGGCACAGTGGCTGGAAGAACGGGTCCTGTTGAAAAACGCTGACTGGGCTTCGGGCGGCCCTTCGCGTTCAGTTCCCGGACCCCCAGCGCCGCTACGGTCTCAGGTCGATAGAGGTCTATGGTTCGTACGTCCGGGGGAACTGAGACCAGAGGCGATCTCGACCTCCTTGTCGAGTTTGATCCCGCGAGGAAGGTCTCGCTCTGCGACCATGTCGCGATGGAACAGCACCTCCCGGATCACCTCGGGATCCGGGTGGAACGTGTCGAAAAACGCGGCATCAAGCCGGCTCTTCGGACTCGTATCATCGCCGAGTCCACATCGGTATGACGCGTGAGCCGCAGGCCAGGGTGTACCTGCGAGACATGTTCGAAGCCGCGGATAAGGCCCGTCGTTTCGTCTCTGGCATCATCCAGGAGGAGTTTCTCGAGAACGACGAGCAGATCGTCGCCGTGACCCGGGCTCTCGAGGTGATCGGCGACGCGGCACAACAGGTGCCGGTTCCGGTGAAGCGACGCTATCCCGCGGTACCATGGCGTGCCGTGGCCGGCACCCTGACGACGATCGCGACGGACCGCCGGGGAGACCCCGCGGAGGTGCACCGCCGTCTACCAGCTGGGCGGAGA
>JABNAD010001134.1_pt1 | contig 10959 bp, 12 predicted proteins | sample 7240381 | NCBI WGS metagenome assembly JABNAD01 (sample SAMN11332834, study PRJNA596920) | anaerobic digester metagenome | biome: digested sludge; isolation source: digested sewage sludge-derived enrichment culture grown on H2/CO2 | place: Germany: Goettingen | reverse complement strand
GGGAAATGCCAAACGCTGGAAATCGGGACCGCTTGAAATGACCGTTGAAACCGGAATGGGTGAGGTAACTCTCAGCGCCCTTAAGGGGGATATGACCGGCGACGCTTTTGAGATCACCTTTGGCTGGGACAAGCCGGAGATGCCTTTCGAACAGGTGCTGGAGTTTGCCGGCAAAGTCCCGCTCCCACCCTACCTGAACCGGGAACCGGTGGAGAGCGATACGGAACGGTATCAGACCATCTACGCGGAATTCAACGGCTCGGTGGCGGCGCCCACGGCCGGCCTTCACTTCACGCCGGCGGTTCTGGAAAAGCTTGAATCGCGGCACTGCAGCTTCGAATACCTCACCCTGCATGTCGGCGCCGGCACTTTCAAACCCGTTTCGGTGGAGGATGTCCGTGAGCATGCCATGCACGAGGAGGAGTTGATCATCGAACGGCAGATCATCCTCAGGCTGTTGCAGCACAGCGGGGGCAACATTATCCCTGTGGGGACCACATCGATGCGCTCGCTCGAAAGCCTTTACTGGCTGGGGGTACAACTGATCAATGGCAAAGATCCCGGGGAGGAGTTCTTTATCGGCCAATGGGAACCCTACCAATCGGAAGTCAACATCCCGCCGGCTGAAGCCCTGCAGGCCATCTACGATTATCTCACCGCCAGGCGGATGAACTCCATCAGCGGGTTCACCCGGATTATGATCGCTCCCGGCTACCGCTTCAGGATATGCGACGCCCTGGTGACCAACTTTCACCAGCCCCGGAGCACCCTGCTGCTGCTGGTGGCCGCCTTTATCGGCGAAGGATGGAAAAAGGCCTATCATTTTGCCCTGGAAAACGGCTACAGATTCCTCAGCTACGGCGACAGCTGCCTTTTCTTTCCTGAAAAAGAAAAAGGCTGATGCAGGGGTTGTTTATCATCACCGGAGAACAGGGGAGCGGCAAAACCTCGCTGCTCAGAGAAATCAGCGACGCCCTGGCTCAGAAGGGGATCAGTTCCGGCGGAATCCTCGCCCACGGAAAGTGGGAAAACAACCGGCGTTCAGGCTTTGACCTTGAACTTATTCCGGATGGCAAAACCGTGACCCTATGCGAGAGCGCACCCCGCAGAGGATGGATCAGGTTCAGAAGGTTCTGGTTTAACCCCCTTGCATTCGACATGGGAAAACAATGGCTTGCCGGAACCATCGCAAAGAAACCCGGTGCGCTGATCCTCGATGAGATCGGCCCGGCAGAAATGGGAAACGGCGGTTGGGCGGCCATTCTCCCCGCGCTCTTTGCTGAAGCCGATCATAGACTGGTCATCGTGACAGTCCGCGCACTACTTACCGAAGCCGTGGTTAAGCGCTGGAACCTCGCCCCTGCGGGCATCTTTGAGGCCGGAACTGAATTAAACACCGTGATGGATGTCATCACGGCAACGGAAAAGGAAGCGCAAAAAGACATCGGCCGGCTTTGATAAAACCTTCAGGATGCCCTCAGAATTACCGGTACCGGATAATTTCTTTAGTTGATGTGCCGGTATTAACGTTGCAACTTGCCAAAAGAATTTTGCCACCATTACGATCCCGATAGCGATTATGTTGTGGCCTGATAATCATCCCATCAGAAATGAATTAACTCCCGATATGGCAAGGCGGATGCCTGGTTTCGGGAAAACCGGAAACGAAAATACCGCCGGTTTCTTATATTTGTTCTTCCTGAGCCAACCATATGCCTGTTCAAGCCGGTACCGCAGCAATCAGTTACAGGGATGCATCCCTTCCGGATGAATTATGGATCAAGGCGGCCGTAGCCGGGGGATTGTGGGCCTCCTTCGAGATCATCATCGGCAGTTTTCTTCACAATATGCGTATTCCTTTTGCCGGCAGCATGCTGGCCGTTACCGGGATGGTGCTGATGATTGCCTTTCACCGGTTGTGGCCCGAGCGGGGATTGATCTGGCGTGCCGGCCTGATCTGCGCCCTGATGAAATCCATCTCTCCAAGCTCAATGATACTGGGGCCTATGACCGGCATAATGACCGAAGCCATGCTGCTTGAATTATCGGTAAGGCTGCTGGGGGCCAACAAAGCCGGGTATATCACCGGCGGGGTGCTCGGGGTAAGCAGCGCGCTGCTTCATAAAATTATCAGCATACTGATCCTTTACGGGTTCAGTCTGATTGAAGTATATCTGAACATATACCGTTTTGCCGCCCGTCAGTTCGGCGTTGAAAATCCCGACCCCTGGAAGCTGCTGGCCGCGCTGGCAGGCGTTTATATAGCAGCTGGACTGGCTGCCGGAATGCTGGGACTTTCGGTGCCGGTTCCGGAAAAAACATTGCAGGCGGATCAGTTTCCTGCAAGCATTCAATCCGCGGAACAACCGTTTGCCGCCACCGGACGTCGCTTTTCGCTCACGCTGTTATTGCTGCACCTCTGCTCGATACCGGCATTTATCATACTGACCGGGCAGACAGGAATAATAACCGGTTTGGCTGCCGTGGCAGTCTGGTGCCTGCTGATAAGCCGGCGATATAAAGAGGTTTTCAGAAGATTCAGAAAACCGGCGCTCTGGCTGCAATTTCTCATCATTACTGTTTTTGCCGCATTGTTCTGGAAAGTTGATTGCGCCCGCTGGATCTGCCTCAGCCGGGAAGGATTTATGGCCGGCCTGGCGATGACGCTCCGGGCGATCGTGGTGATCACCGCCTTTTCGGCCATCAGCATCGAGATCAGGAATCCGGTAGTACAGGGTTTCCTCACAAAAAGAGGCATGCAGGGGCCATATATTGCGGTAACCATGGCCTTTTCGGCCCTGCCGTATCTGATTTCGCGCATGCCCGGAGCCCGGCAGCTGATCAGGCATCCCGGCCTTTCGGTGAAACAGGCCCTGACTGACGCCGGGGAACTGTTGCTAAAACTGAAATCAAGCGGGATTCACTCCGGTTCGCGAGATGCGAAAAATCATCTCCAATAGACGAAACATCGTCTTACGGGTCGCCGGTGACCGCCTGTAATAATGTGTTAGGTTAGCCCACGGAGATTGCGTATTTTTGACGCATCAATCAAATATCCGGAATGCCTGAGCCTGTTTCGAGCAAGAAAAAAGCAGCAGATCCTGAACCCGCGGAGGAAATGTCGTTCTGGGGGCACCTGGATGCCCTGCGCGGCCATCTGTTCAGATCAGCCCTTGCCATTATCGTGCTGGGCATTGTCGCTTTTATAAACCGGGAGTTTATTTTCGACACGCTGATCCTGGCCCCCAAGGAGCCGGAATTCATCACCAACCGGCTGCTCTGCAGGCTGGGAGAATGGGCCGGCGTCCCTTCCCTCTGTCTCGGTAACCTCAACCTTCAGATCATCAACATCAACCTTTCGGGGCAGTTTACCACGCACATGTATATCAGCATGTTTGCGGGGCTGATTGCTGCCGCGCCTTATGTAATCTGGGAAATCTGGCGCTTTATCAAACCCGCGCTTTACGAGAACGAACGCCGCCACTCCCGCGGGGCGGTCTGGGTAATGTCGCTGCTCTTTATACTTGGCATCCTCTTCAGCTATTATCTGATAGTTCCCTTAACCCTCAACTTTTTCGGCACTTATCAGGTAAGCGATTCCATCAACAATCAGATCGCTTTATCGTCGTATATCAGCACGGTGGTTTCGGTTACTTTTTCACTGGGGGTGGTTTTCGAATTGCCGGTTTTCGTCTATTTCCTGACCAAAGTGGGCATCATCACCCCGGAATTCCTTGCCAGGAACCGCAAATACATGCTGGTAATCCTGTTGACGATTTCAGCCATCATTACACCTCCGGATGTGATCAGCCAGATCCTGGTATGTATTCCGCTATACGGACTTTACGAACTCAGCATCCTCACGGCAAGGCGGGTGGCCCGCAAAAGAAGGGAAGCCGGGGAATAAGCCGGTGTAACCTTTCCGGAGGTACTGCGTCAAACCTTTCGAAAATAAAAAACAAATTATGTCAGACACAAGATTATACCGCTCCGTTCACGGAAGGGTCATCGGTGGGGTGGCCGGCGGTCTGGCCGATTTCTTCGGCATGGATCCCACTATCGTAAGGCTTATTTTTGTCCTGCTGGTAATCTTCGGCGGCAGCGGGGTGTTGCTTTACCTGATTCTCTGGATTATCCTGCCGGAGAAGAATCAGTATACCAGCTTCTATTCCGGCGCAGCACCTCCCAATCCCGCCCCGACCGGGTCGGATACCGGCATCGGGGAAACCTACGAGGGATTTGAACAGGGTAAACCCAGAGAACCGTTCAGCACAGGCGCACCCGGTACACCGGAAATGCAGCAGCGAAAAAAAGTTGAAGGAAGCCTGATCGGCGGCGTAGTGCTGATTTTTATCGGATCCCTCTTCCTGATTGAACGCTTTGTCCCCAGAATTGACTTCGGCGACCTTTGGCCAGTTATCCTGATTGCCATCGGACTGGTGCTTATACTCGGCAACCTGCCTAAAAAAGGCAATAAGGGAGAAACATCCGGCCCTGCCGATGAAAAAAACGAAAACAATCCGCAAACCTTTTAATCCATAAACCATGAGCTACCGCAAAATATTCTGGGGTGTGATCCTTGTCATGATCGGCACCTTATTCATCCTGAAAAACATAGGGATGATCTACTTCGACTGGCTTACCATCTGGAGGTTATGGCCTTTGATCCTTATCCTCTGGGGCATCTCCCTGATCCCGGTGAAGGATTACCTGAAACTGATATTCTCCGTGCTTGCCATCGCCATATCCATATTTCTGGTAAACCGTTACGACAAGACCGGCTATTACAGTTTCGGCTGGCGCGATTCCGATCGTGAATACCGGCACAGCTGGCGCGATGACAGTAATTGGGACGACAGTGAACAAACCCAGGAACTTTATCAGGAGTATGATTCCGCCATCAGCAGGGTTGAATTGAAACTTGAAGCTGCAGCCGGGGATTTCAGGCTGAACGACACCGCCCCGTCTGACAAACTGCTGACTTTCTTCAAACAGGGCACCGTGGGTAATTACAGCATGACCTCGCGTGACGACAGCAGTAAAATGTTTATTGAGCTGAAAATAAATGAATCAAATATCAGGTTTAAGAACAAGGGCAACCGGGTAAAGCTGGGATTGCATACCCAACCGGTATGGGATTTTGACTTCGATATCGGCGCTGCAAGCATTGATTTTGACCTGAGCAATTATAAAGTCGGGCACCTTGACCTTGACGGAGGAGCCTCGTCCATCGATCTCAAGCTGGGCGACCTGAACGACTACACCTCGGTGAGCATAGATGCAGGCGCCGCCTCCATAGATGTAAGGCTGCCCGAATCGGTGGGCGCCCAGCTGAAAACCGAAACCGCCCTTACCAGCCGCAACTTCCCGGGATTCAAAAAAATCCGCAACGGCCTTTACCGTACCGACAATTACGAAAGTGCCGTCAAAAAGATCGATCTCGAAATTGACGCTGCCGTCTCCAGCCTGAATGTAATCAGGTATAATGCAGACGGGGAATAAGCGCTGGCGATTCAACCGGAAACTGACTCCGAAAAAAGAGGAATTCCGGTATTGACCGGGACACTGCTGAAGCACCAATGAAATCAAAGAAAAACCGGAGAGGACACCTTCTCCGGTTTTTCTATGGCCAATATTGTGCCATTCTTAATCCTCAAAACCCGGGGCAACGCACTCTTTGCCAAGGAAAAGGCTGAAGAGCCTGCAGAGTTCGGTGGGGGCGTCGGCATGCACCCAGTGGGAGGCCTTATCGATGGTCTGAATCCGGGCTTGGGGAAACATCTTCATAATCAGGGGTGTATCTTCATCCACTATATAATCTGACCGACCTCCGCGGATAAACAAGGTGGGCCCTTCGTAAACGTCGGAGCTCTCCACTCCTTCAAATACAAAATCCATGTTCGCGCTCAGGGCCTCCAGGTTCAGCCGCCAGTCGAAAGTGGTCCGGGTCTTGCGGTAAAGGTTTTTCATCACAAACAAACGAATACGTTTGTTGGGGATGCTGGTTTCGAGCAGCTGCTCAACCTCCTCGCGCGAGTGCACGGCGTCGAAGTTCACCGCCATCATCGCGCTGATCATATCGAAATGCACATTGCGCCCGGGATATTTGCGCGGACTGATGTCGACCACCACCAGTTTATCAACCATTTCGGGATGCTCCAGCGCGAAGGTCATAGCCACCTTGCCACCCATGGAGTGCCCGATGATCATGGGCTTTTCCAGTTTGTGCTCCCGGATGAATTCATGCAGGTCGTCGGCCAGGGCGAAGTAGTTAAACGTCACACTGTGTGGCGACTGCCCGTGGTTGCGCTGATCGGGAATATACACCGAGAACTTTTCGGCAAGCCGCTTCCCCAGGGTTACCCAGTTGTCGGAAATCCCGAAAATGCCGTGAAGAATGATCAGCGGCTGTCCCTCTCCGTAATGGCGGTAAAAGAGTTTCATAAAAGGAGTTGATTGAATTTCCACTGAACCTACACCGGAAGCCAGGGCTTCAGTTCGCGCAGGTAGAGCTGTATGGTGGTTTCCAGTCCGAAGTATAATGCGTCGGCAATCAGCGCGTGGCCGATGGATACTTCGAGGATGCCCGGAATGGTCTGCACAAAATACCGGAGGTTATCGAGGTTCAGGTCGTGCCCGGCATTCAACCCGAGGCCCGCTTTGGTGGCGGCTTCGGCGGCCGCGGCAAAAGGCGTGATGGCGCCTTCACGGTTTTTCAGGTAGCCGGCGGCGTAAGCCTCGGTGTACAGCTCCACGCGGTCGGTGCCGGTATAGGCGGCGGCTTCGGCCATGCGCGGATCGGGATCCACAAAGATGGACGTACGGATGCCGTGCTGATGAAAAGTCCGGACAATATCCGTGAGGTGGTTGCGGTATTTTACGGTATCCCAACCCTGATTTGAGGTAATCGCATCGTGGGCGTCGGGCACCAGCGTCACCTGATGCGGCTTTACCTCAAGCACCAGGTCGATGAAACGCGGCTCCGGGTTACCTTCGATGTTGAACTCCGTTTTTACCAAAGGTTTCAGATCGCGCGCATCCTGATAGCGGATGTGGCGCTCGTCGGGACGGGGATGCACGGTGATTCCCTGTGCGCCGAAGCGTTCACAGTCCATGGCTGCCTTCAGCACATCCGGCAGATTGCCGCCCCGGGCATTGCGCAAAGTGGCAATTTTATTGATATTTACACTGAGCTTAGTCATAATTCAAATCTTTGTTCTGCAAAGGTAAGGATAAACGGATAAGACAACCGGATGAAAAGGCCAGAGTAAAACTCCCTTAAAAATCAAAAAACTTCCTTGCTGGTTGAAAAAGAATTTTTGCAATATTTGTAAATGATATTCATGCATGAATCATCTGCTTTTAACCATTATAATTGAGCGCCCATAAAACATCAGTTAAAAAAGACCCGAATCGAGCTGTACGCAATGGTTACGCAGCAGGATTAATTGAAACAGATTACATTTTTCAATAAATACAGACCGTCTCCGGATCAGGCGTTGAAATGCGCTGAGCGGAATCAAAGGAAAATTAATCACAAACCGAAAAGCATCAAGTATATTAAAATTTGTCAATCAACACGTTACACAGAACACCAAACAATCTTATCACTAACTTATCAAATCATGAAATCAAAATTTCAGCAAGCAGGGTTTATCCTCACATTTGTCATATTTATAAGCCTGCCGGGCTTCGCGCAGTTAAACGGGTTTGAACTAAATCCATCCGGCACAACCAGCGATTTTATGAAATATATTCCCAGGATAGAACAATACAACGGCACCAATTATGTAACAGGATATTTGACGCTTTCTGCATTTCAGGTGCAGCTCGGTGATATGTATGATCCCGGAATGCCTGTGCAGAAACTTCAGTTGCAGGGTGGAAATATTCTGCTTTGTAAAAGTTTCAATCAGAGTTATTCACCCGCTTTTAATCCCACCTCAAAAAACGGGGCGATCCTGTTCTCGGATAATGTCACCAATACACACAGGCACGGCAAATGGGGCATTGAATATGACAATGTTTTCAGCCCCGGCGGGCTGAATTTCTTCAATCCGGTTTCGCAGCTCACCGACGAGCGGATCAATTTCAATCTTTTCCTGAGCAATAGCGGCAATGTGGGTATTGGCAGCGGCGAACCGGTAGCGAAACTTCAGGTGAAAGACGGTGATATTTTTATTGAGGACATCAACCGCGGCATCATCATGAAATCGCCAGACGGCAATTGCTGGCGGGGCGTGCTGAACAATCAGGGCCAGCTTGAATTCACGCTGCTGCCCGACTGCGCCGGCACACAGGTATCCTCCCGGAATATTGAATCAGCACCGGGATTCAACATCAGTCCCAATCCGGCCACTGGCTATGTGCAGATTACCTGCACAGCAGGAGACCTCAACCGGTTTGACACCTACAAAATGATGGATGCATCCGGCAAAGCGGTGAAAACAGGAATAATCCGCCAGGTATCGCAGCAAATCAGCACGCATGACCTGAAAAGCGGTATGTACTTCCTGCATTTTTACGGGAAGAACACATTCTGGACTGAATAACTGATGATTCAATAATCAGGCATGGCCTTTCGGGGCCGGTGTGCGGAATACATGGTTCGCTTTCCCCGGCCGGAAAGGCAGAGGGACCTGATTCCGGTTTATATCAGGGCTTATTCATCCCGGCCTTTTTCATTCATTCTGCAAGCCATCAAACCCGACTTCTTTATCAGGTAATAGGTGACGCCCAGGGCCACAATCAATGCGGCAATGCCCAGGATCAACTCGCCTGAAAGGTCTTCAATCTTCAGGATTACCACCTTTCTTGCCAGGGCAATGATGGCCACCAGCACCACCACTTCCACGTGCACCACATTGTCGCGCAGGTAAATCTTAATGGTGTCGAGCAGTTCAATGCCGATCAGGACCAGGAGGAAAAGACCGAAAAGGTCCATCAGGGCGTCCAGGTCGATCAGCATAAAATCGGAGTTAACGATATTATTAACCAGATAATATCCCAGCTCAACAGCCGCCAGCACCAGTACCCCCACCATCATAAGGATGAGAATATAAATCAATACCCTTTCAAACAAACCAAGGATTTTTTTCAGGGTCGCATCCTTATCAGGTTGGTCGTTGTTCAGCATCGTAAAAATATTTAGTTTAATAACTAACCATTGTTTTTATGCCGGTGATTTGGCCCGGCCAAGCCATTCAGCCGCTATATCAGCTTTTTCCGGTTTGATCGCGGCGCTGGTTGGCCAGGATTTCCTCGTTTTGCTTCCGGATGAATTTCAGCAGTTCGCCCAATATGCCGATCATATAGGACATCACGCCCCAGAAAGCCAGGATGGCCAGCAGAATCAGGGAGGGAATGTAGGTACGGCTTTTATCGGGGTGATCGGTAATCCACAGCAGGTAGATAAAACGGCCGCCCAGCACGGCGGCGGCAAGGTTGAAAATGGTACCTATCCAGAGAAAAAAGCGCCCTGGCCGGTAGAGGATAAACATCCGGATAATGGTATCGGCCGATTTATAGATATGTTCGAAGATATTCCTGAAAAGCCTCGACTCCCGGGTTTTGGGGTTGACCCTGATATCCACAGACTGCACCCTGAGGTTGGAGTTTCCGGCCTGTATCAGCGTTTCCATAGTGTATGAGAACCGGGAGTAAATGAACATCCTCAGGCAGGCTTCGCGCGAAAAGGCCCTGAAGCCCGAAGGTGCGTCTTTTACATCCGTTTTAGATATCTTGCGCATAATCCAGCTGCCCATCAGCTGAAGCAGCTTCTTCACCGGGCTGAACTCCTTGTGCGCCCTGATGGGGCGGCATCCCACCACGATGTCGGCCTTGCCCTCTGCAACAGGCTGCACCAGCAGTCCGATGTCCTCCCCCGCATACTGATTGTCGCCGTCGGTGTTCACCACGATATCCGCCCCCTGATCCAGGGCATAGCGAATCCCCTGAGAGAAAGCGAACGCCAGTCCGCGGTTGCTGCCCAGCTGCAGCACATGGTGCACTTTCAGCTCGTGGGCCACCGCCACCGTATTGTCGGAACTGCCGTCGTCAATCACGAGGTATTCGATCTGACTGATGCCGGGCAGTGAGCGGGGCAGGTCGCGGATTACACCGGGCAGGGTTTTCGCCTCATTAAAGCAGGGAATTTGTATGATGAGTTTCATAACGGCTACTTCTCCATAATTTTTTTACTGTAGAAAAACTTCGCCAGCGAAAATATAACAACATTTCCAATCTGAACGAGCAGGTAGTATATTTTTGTGTGCTCCACCAGTATTGTATACAAGCCCCAGTCGAGCAGCCGGAAAAAGGCAATCCCCCAGAGGAATTTGAAATAGGTTCTGATAACCGCTTCTTCACTGCTGCCTTTAAAGACAAAAATCCTCAGCAGGATGAAATTCACGGTCACCTGAAAAAACAGGGTGATCATGTACGCCAACGGTTTCGAAAGTCCGGCCTGTTCCACCAGCAGCCAGTTGAGCGGGATGGCCACCAGAAAGGAAGGCAGCCCGGCCATGCCAAACTTGATCAGCTGCACCAGCAGGTTGCGGAATCTGTCGGAAGGCCTGATTTTCCCCATAATGAAGTTAAGTCACGAGATCAATAACGGTAGTAGCGCTAAATACTCCCTGATTGTGATTGATTTCCGTGCGGGATTCGTATCCCCTGACCATTTCAATATCTTCGCGGTGGAATGAATCGGCGCTGGCAACATGGCGTTTGGAGAAGCGGGGCGCCTTCACGATCTTTTCACCGCCCTTCAGACCCGAAATTGCATCTGTAACAATCACGCTGTCAGGCATTACCTGCACTTTTCTGATAAAACTGTATCTGGGATCACTTTTTCTGAAAATCAGCAGATCTTTCAGGATGGAAATGATTTTATGCCCCGACAGGAAACTTACCACCCTCAGGACGAAATGTTTCAGCGGGGTGCTGGTATTTTCTTTG
>JABNAD010001133.1_pt1 | contig 10961 bp, 11 predicted proteins | sample 7240381 | NCBI WGS metagenome assembly JABNAD01 (sample SAMN11332834, study PRJNA596920) | anaerobic digester metagenome | biome: digested sludge; isolation source: digested sewage sludge-derived enrichment culture grown on H2/CO2 | place: Germany: Goettingen | reverse complement strand
CATCTATCTTAATACATAATATGTCCATTTTTTATTTTTGTTAAAGATTTTGTAAATTTAAATTTATGTGGCCATTAAAGATACATAACTTCTTCACATTTTTATTATATAATAGATTGTTAATTATATAACTTGAAATATTGAAAGGAAAATTCAGATGTTAAGCAAAATGACATTATGTGATAAAATATTAATATGCTCACTTATTATTATAAGTGTTGCATGGTTAGGATTAGCTGTATTATTTGGTACAAAAGATGAGGCGAAGGTAATTGAAATTAAAGTAAATGGCAACATTGTAGAAAAGTTATTATTAACTGAGGAAGCTGCAAATACTTACAGCTTTAAATTTGGAGAAAATACAGGTTTCATAGAAGTCAAGAATGGGGCTGTAAGGATGTTAGAAATGGACAAAGACATATGCCCTGAAGAGATATGTTCAAAAACAGGATGGATAAAAGAAGAGTATGAAACTATTGTTTGTATGCCTAACGGAATTATTGTTAATATTAAAAGCAATACAAACAATCAGGAAAATGATATTGATATAGATGTTGTCGCATAAAAATAAGACCTTTCGGTCTTATTTTTACTTATATTGGGGGAGAAATAAATTGTATAAGCTTCAATTTGATTCTAAATATATTGTACATCATAATTATGAAGATATTATGGAGAACAATAAATGTAATATTCCATTGTTTTTCAATAATAAAGCTTCGCTATTATTGCGAAGCTTTTGTTATGTTAATTGCTTTTTAATTCAGTCCAAATTTCATCATAAACTACTGTTGTTTCGCCAAGGTCTCTTAAGTGTTCTCCCTTTTTAATGATTTCTGAATCGGGATAAATAACCTCATTATCCAGAGTTTCAGCATCCATGAGCTTGTGAGCTTCAACGTTTGGATTTGCATATGGGAAACTCTTTGAAATTTCTGCGCTTATTTCCGGCTCAAGCAGGAAATTTATAAATAATTCCGCATTATCCTTGTGAGGAGCACCATTTGGAATTACAAAATTATCCTGCCATAAATATAATCCTTCTTCTGGGAAGAAAACCTTGATGTCCGGATTCTCCAGCTGAGCAAGCACTGCTTCTGCTCCCCAGACATATCCAACAGCCGCTTCACCGTTTATAAGAGAAGTTTTGGGGCTGTCAGAATCAAATATTTTAATGTTGTCTTTCAGCTTAACAAGTTCATTTTTTGCTTCTTCAAGCTTGGCAGGGTCGGTTTCGTTGAATGAATACCCAAGTTTCTTCAGAGCTATTCCTATAATTGCTCTCTGGTCGTCAAGAACAACCATGCTGTTATTAAGTTTGCTGTCCCAGAGATCTGCATAGCTGTTGATTTCAGTATCAATCATTTTAGTGTTTACAGCAACAACTGCATTGCCCCACATGTAAGGTACTGTATACTTGTTTTCAGCATCAAAAGCCAATCCCTTGAATTCATCACCTATGTTTTTGTAGTTAGGGATGTTGTTCATGTTTATTTCCTGAATCAAATTTTGATTTCTCATAACATCAACCATATAATCTGTTGAAACAGCTATGTCAAACTGAGCTCCGCCTGCCATTAGCTTTGCAAGCATCTCTTCATTTGATGCGTATGTGGTGTAATTTACTTTGATATTATACTTTTCTTCAAATTTTTCTATTACTTCTTCTGGCAGGTATTCTGACCAGTTGAATACATTTAATACTTCTTCGTTTTTTGCACCAGCTCCGCCTTCTGACTTGCTGCAGCCTGTAAATACTCCTGCTATTATCAATACTGCAATGAACAATGCAGCAATTTTTTTAATACTTCTTTTCAAATTTATTTTCTCCTTTAATATTATTCTTTCTTTTACTTTTTTTTCTTTATCACTTTTAAAACGAAGTTTTTCTGAAAACAGAGCTATGCTCAATGTAAAAATCAGCATTAATGTGGACAAAGCATTTATTTCAGGGCTTACTCCAAATTTGACCATTGAAAATATCTGCAGCGGCAAAGTTGTAAAGCCTGGTCCTGAAACAAAAAAGCTTACAATCACATCATCCATTGACAATGTGAATGCCAGAAGCGAACCGGCCAGTATTCCGGGAGCTATGAGCGGCAGAGTAATCTTATAAAATATTTCAAGGGGCTTTGCACCAAGATCCATGGCGGCCTCTTCAAGGGAAGGATCAAAACCTTCAAGTTTGGATCTTACTACAATGACCACATATGATACACTGAATGTCGTATGTGCAAGTATCAATGTAAGTGCTCCAGTTGGTATTTTAAGCTGTGAAAAGAACATTAAAAGTGCTATGCCCATTACAATTTCCGGTATAATAATTGGAACATACAACAATCCATCAAGCACTGTCTTGCCTCTGAATTTGTACTTGTACATTCCTACGGCTGCCAGTGTGCCAATGGCTGTGGAAATCAAGGCGCTTACAAAAGCAACCATGAGGCTGTTTGTCATTGCTGTCACTATGGAGCTGTTATCAAAAAGTTCCAAATACCACTTGAAAGTGAATCCCTGCCACATTGCATTGACCTTTGAATCATTAAAGGAGAACACTATTAATATGATAATAGGAATATATATAACAGAGTAAATTATAAAAGAATATAAAGATAATAAATTTTGTTTTGATTTCATGTTTTTAACCACTACAATACCTCCATGTTTTTATTTTTGTTCAGTATTTTTACATATACACCAAGCAAAATAAAAGTAAGAGCTATTAACACAATAGAAGCTGCAGAACCAAAAGGCCAATCTCTTGCAGTCAAAAACTGGTTCTTTATAAAATTGCTTATGAGCATGATTTTGCTGCCACCCATCAAGTCCGGAATGAAAAACAATCCGAGAGTTGGTATGAACACCAATATGCAGCCTGCAATTATTCCGGGCATTGTAAGAGGAACAGTTATTTTCCAAAATGTCGTCCATGGATTTGCTCCTAAATCAGATGCAGCTTCAAGATATCTTTTATCAAGACTTTCAATTGAAGCATACAGAGGAAGAACCATAAAAGGGAACAGAGTATACACAAGCCCAAGAACTACAGCACCGTTTGTATAGAGAAATTGTATTGGTTCATTTATCATTCCAAACTGCATCAAGTAAGAGTTAATTATACCGCTTGTCCTTAAAAGGGTTATCCATGCATACGTCCTTATAAGAGAATTTGTCCAGAATGGTATGATTATAAGCATCAACAGTATTCCTCTTATTCTTTTAGGAGCATTTGCAATGAAATAGGCAAATGGATATCCTGCTGCAAGACAAATTATGGTTGTTATAAATGAAAGCCACAGCGATGATAACAGCATTTTAAGGTACAAAGGATTAAATATTCTCATGTAGTTTTCTAGTGTAAATTTAAATTCCACATTGCCGTATGTTCCGCGGCTTAAGAAGCCTATGGCTATTACAAACAAAAGCGGAACAGCCACCAAAATTGAAAGCCAAATTACTAATGGGGAAAGGGTCCAAAGGGGTCCTTTGTTTTTTTTAAGTGAATTTGTGGTCATTGCAGAATCACCACCCCATCTTCATAGTCCCACTGAGCAAACATGCTTTTGTTTAAATCATTTAAAGTTGTTGTGTTGCTTGTCAGCTCATTTATTGTTATTTCATTTCCCTTTGACAGAGCAGCAATGGTTTTATTGACAGAACCCGCATAAATTTTTTCTTTTACCGTAACCTTTATTTTATTCATACCTTCTTCTGCTGAAGAAACAAGCTTCATTTTTTCAGGTCTCACTGCAACATACACATTTGCATTTTTCTTTAAAGACAATTTATCAAGAAGCGGATCTGTTATTGTTATTTCGCTTAAGTCGTCAATAATAACTTTAATACAATTTTCTGATATGTGACTCACTGTTCCTTCGAATAAATTTGTTTCGCCTATAAAATCAGCAACAAATTTAGTCTTGGGTCTTTCATATATTTCACTTGGTATACCTAATTGTTCTACTTTGCCGTTGTTCATGACGGCAATTCTGTCTGACAAGACCAAGGCTTCTTCCTGGTCATGTGTTACATATATAAATGTTATACCAAGCTTTTGCTGAAGATGCTTCAGCTCTATTTGCATTTCTTTCCTAAGTTTCATGTCCAAGGCACCCAAAGGTTCATCCAATAAGAGTACTTTTGGGTTGTTGATAATGGCTCTGGCAATTGCAACTCTTTGTTTTTGCCCGCCGCTGATTTCATTGGGTTTTCTTTCTTCGTAACCTTCAAGTCGGACCAACCTCAATGCTTCTTTAACTCTTTTTTTAATTTCTTCCTTAGGCAGTTTTTTTAACTTAAGACCGAAAGCTATATTTTCAAAAATATTCATATGAGGAAAAAGAGCATAACTTTGAAACACAGTGTTAACATCTCTTTCATATGGTTGATTTTGAGAAACATCTTTCCCATTAAGTAGAATTTTACCTCCCGTAGGCTCTTCAAATCCTGCAATCATTCTTAATGTAGTTGTTTTTCCGCAACCACTGGGACCAAGTAAAGTCAGAAATTCACCTTGTTTAGCTTCCAAGTTGAGATTTTCAATAACTCTTTGACCCCCAAAGTCCTTCATTACGTTCTCGATTCTTACCATTTTTTTAAATTATCTTCCTCCTTATAATTAGATCAAGATTCTGAAAACCTTTCAGATTATGCAAATAAGTGCATTTTTTCAGAATGTTATAATTATAATGTAAGATGTAAGGTTTTACAATAAAAAATTTCATTTTTTTTAATATTTTTTTTACGAGAAAGACAACAATTTAACAATGTAACTTTACATTGAAACTTTAATGAAATTCAATGGTTAATATCATAAGAAATTTTTAGAGTATTTTTAAAAAAATTTCAGATTTTCACAGTATTCAGATAATTTAAAAATATACAATTTGCAAATAAAAAACTGCCCTGTATGGCAGTTTAATGCTGATTTATTTAACTGTTATTGTGTTGCTTATCATACCCATCCAGCATGTGTAGGTTATAGTTCCTGTTTTTGTCGGTGTAAATTCAATAATGTTTTCACCTTGCACTAATTTTTGCTGTTTATTGAACTCTGGAATAATAATTTCATTGTTGCATCCGTTTAAGTTTTCTTTATCAGCAGTTATAGTCCATTTCAAAGGTACATCTGCATACACTGTAATTGGCTGATATTTTCCCGATTCAAGATTTGTTGTTACTGTTTGATAGCCATCTTTTATAACAGCATTTTTAGAACTGTCATTTTGTTCAAAATTAATGCCAAGTGGTGACAGTAAAGTTTCAGCAATGTTGATTCCTGCCAGAGAAAGACCTCTTCTTCCCATTACCACTCCCAATATTATGACTAACATGGCGCTTACCTTCATCATTTGTTTTGTAAATTTTGAACTGATAAGAGAACTGAAAGCACCAAATGCGAACATGAGCGGAACAGTACCTAATCCGAATATAAGCATTGATACAGCTCCTGTCAGGAAACTACCGGTTCCAAGGGCATAAAGCTGCATGGCCTGAAGAGGACCGCAGGGCATAAATCCGTTAAGAAGTCCCACAATAAAAGATCCTTTATGATTTTTTGTGCTGTCGATTTTATCAGTCAAGGCTTTTGGAAGGCGAGGCATAATTTTTCTCAAAACTGAGTTTATGCCAAGCATATTAATTCCCATAACTATCATAAACAAGCCTGCTGCAAGAGAAATAAAAGCCTTACCCTTAAGAGACACACTAAAAACAGAACCAAGGGCACCGGCCAGGCCTCCTAAAAATGTGTAAGATGTCACTCTGCCAAGATTATATAAATAATTTGGCTTGAGCCTTAAGTATATATTTTTGCTTTCGCAGCCGCCACAGCCGGCACATTGAGATAGACTGATACCTCCGCACATGGCAATGCAGTGAACCGAAGTGAAAAGTCCTGCAATAAAAAGCATTCCAAAGCCCATGCTGCTGGTAACCTGGGGAAAAAAATTAAACCCTACAGTATTGTTTATAATAATATACAAACCTGCAAGTATAATGCCTATGAAGAGGGTAGTCATATGTGATGACTCCTCTTCGTAGGTATCATCGAAGATTACCTCATATCCGGCATTTCTTATGGCATCATAAATATCATTTAAATCTACCTTAGGGCTAAAATAGGAAATATCTGCTGTGGCAGAAGCATAGTCCACATCTGCACTCAATATTCCATCCAGATTTTTTATTGCTTTTTCAATTTTGCGTTCACATGCAGCACAAGTGATTCCATTTATTTTTATAATTTGTTGTTCAATTGAATTCTGCATTTTTAATTACCGCTTAATTCTTCCAGTTTGCAAAAATACCTTCAGCTTCAACGAATACATCCTTGGTTATAATAATAGAAGAGTTGGTTACTTCTTTCCACTCATCAAATATAGGAACCGGGTTACATCCACCTTTGGCTACTTCAATTTCATCCATATTAAATCTGTTTCCGCAGTTCTGACATACCAGGACGTTGCCGTCCTGGACATAGTAGCCCTTTCCTGAAGAATAGCATACCTGGCAAGTGTTGAATGCTGTTCGGATTGTTCCGTCAGAAGCCTTAACAGCTAAAACTTCCATGTATGTGTCAAGCTTGTCGTATGAGTAGAAAGTTGCATCCTCAGTTATATCAGCAATTGGAATTACTATATCGCCATTTTCATTAATAGCTGAAACCGGAGCTGTCTTTGGTTGATCATTAGTTTTCCCTTTATCAGTATTAGGTTTTAAAAATGTGAATGCTGCAGCTGCTACCACTATAAGAGCAACTGCTCCAAGTATCAAATTATTTTTTTTCATATATCCTCTCAAATTTAGTATTTTTTTATTATCATACAATGAGCTTGTGAAGAAATTATGGAGAATTAATATTGTATTTGCCTGCAATAATGAAGATGGAATTTTTAACTAGCTATAATTTTTATATGTGAAAATTAAATACTGGAGAAATTTATGGTAAAATGTTAATATTATAGAAATAAAGTGTTATGGGAGGAAATTATGAATCATTTGGGGACGGTAAGTCTGGAAACAGAAAGATTAATATTGAGGAAATTTAAACTTTCAGATGCAGAAGCATTATATAACAACTGGGCAAATGACGGCGAGGTTACAAAGTTTTTAACATGGCCCACTCATACCTCTGTTGAAGTATCAGAAATTGTAGTAAATGACTGGGTTAACAGTTATGCTGACAACAAGTTTTATCAATGGGCAATTGTTTTAAAGGAAAATCAAAATGAACCGGTGGGAAGCATCAGTGTTGTACATATGGATGAAGAAATCAATATGGTGCATATAGGGTATTGTATTGGCAGGAAATGGTGGCATCAGGGCATTACATCTGAGGCCTTTGCCGGAATAATTCCATTTTTAATTGAAGAGGTTGGAGCAAAGCGAATAGAATCACGTCATGATCCAAGAAATCCAAATTCAGGCAAGGTTATGCTAAAGTGCGGATTGACTTATGAAGGCACATTGCGAAATGCAGACAAAAACAACCAAGGTATATGTGATGCATCGATGTACGGCATGCTGGCTGATGAATATTACAACAGTATAAAGAAATGAAAATGTTTTCTTAAGCTGTTGAAACAGGTAGAAAATGGTGGTATAATGCTTATATCGCCAGCGATATAGGAGGAGAAGATGGAAGTTTTCAAAGAATTTTGGTCAACTTACTACATGAATATATTGTTCGGAGCAGTGTTGCAGGGACTTATATGCGGGTCCATCAGCTCTAAGATTGCCAAACTTAAGGGATATTATGAATTTAAATATACATTGTTTGGATTTTTCTTTTCATTTATTGGAGTGATAGTGGCAGCAAATCTTCCAAAAAAATCTTACCACCAATAGATAGCTTTTTCAGAGAAAACAAAGATTTAATTTATTTCTCGCTTTTATTCTAATTATTATTTGCTATTAGCAGCTGTGATAACATTAGCTTAAAATATATAGCTGAATTAAACTTGTGTTGACTTATCAATACAAGTTTTGTAGTATTTATTATTTTATGATGTGATGGAACATTTCTTTAATATAAACGTCTTAGGTAATGTAGAGTTATGCCCTGAGGAGGAGACAGGGTCTGAGAAACTTAATCGTGCAAACGTTGACAAAATTTATATTATTTGTAATAATAAAGTGTAAGACATAAGTAATTCTTATTTTTACAAGCGGGGACGGGGGTATATTGTGAATAATTTTGATGTAGCACGTGATGTTTATGCAGAATGGGAAAGTTTTGTTTCTAATGTCAAAAAAAGTTCTGAAGCAAGACCAATTACATTGGAGTCGTGGAAACGATGCAGTGAATTTGATTTGCAGTCTGACAAGCTGAAATATAAATTTCTCTCTGAGGAAGAACTATCAATAAAAATTCGAGAAAATTCCAAACTTATAGAAATATGCAAACCCTACCTGGAGTCTTTGTCTTTAAGTTTGGAAGAAATTCCGCACATTGTAAGTCTAGCAGATAAAGAAGGATGGATAATTGATTTAAGAGGCACCCCTCAAGAATTAGGCGGAAAAGATGCAGGATTATGCCTGGGTTCAAACTGGTCAGAAAAAGTTATCGGAAACAATGGAATAGGAACGGCACTAAGACTAAGGGAACCGGTTCTTGTTCATGGTGTTGAACATTTTGGAATGGTATATGGTTCCTGCTCATGTATAGGAGTTCCTATTATAAGCAACGGACAGGTGCTTGGTGCCTTGGACATAAGTGTTCCTGTTCAATATGCACATCCTGCCAGGCTGCATATACTTACAGCATGTGCCAGCTCTATTGAGTCAGTGTTAACATACATCAACAACTCAAACAACATTAACTTTTCAGCAATGAACAACTTAATTTCCACTGCTGTGCATGACCTTAAAAACCCTTTGTCAGTAATCAGCGGCCTTGGGCAGCTTGGAAACAAAGCTACAGATGAAGACAAAATCAAAAGCTATTTTGACAGGATAGTCATACAGGCTGATGAAATGAATAAAATGGTAACGGAATTAATAAATGTGTTTAGACCGGAAGAACTTTCAAGCCAGAATGTAAATCCAATTATTGAAGAAGTTATTAACAGTTATAAACCAATTTGTGATTATAAAAACATCAAACTCACATTTAAGTGTGATTGTAATGATCTTGTAAGGATAAATAGGAAACTTTTTAAAAGGTCGGTTGAAAATTTACTAAACAATGCGGTTCAATCTATGAATGGTGAGGGAACCATAACAATCGGAACAAAATCCTGCGGGGAAACACTTTTAATAACGGTTAAAGATACGGCAGGAGGCATTCCTGAAGAAATGCGTGATATATTGTTTGAACCGTTCGTATTCAAAAGGTCAGGCGGAACGGGTCTGGGACTTTTTATGGTTTATTACACAATAACAAATACCCACAAAGGAAGAATATGGTTTGAAACAGAACCAGGCAATGGAACAACATTTTCAATTGAACTTCCTCTTGACAGACAATTGCAATTATATTAATTTTAGTAAACAAATCATGTATCTTGTGTTAAAGATACATGATTTGATTTTTTGCTTCCAAATAATGAAGAATGTCATAATCACAGCATTATTTCATACATTGTAAAAAGATAATATGAAAGTTGGGGATTTAATGACTTTTTATTCCAGCGTTGTACAGAATTTTTTGGTAGCATTTGGAATTGTTATTGGTGCAGGTATTTTTTCAGGAATAGGAGCAATAATTACAAACAATCCTCCTTATAAGGCAATGATTGAGGCTGCAGCTTCAATTAAAATTTGGGCATTGGCTGCTTCACTGGGAGGAACATTCACATCGTTCACAGTAATAGAAAAAGGATTGTTTGACGGAGAAGTTAGAACGCTTTTAAAGCAGGCAATTTTTGTACTCATATCATTGTCCGGAGCAAATATAGGATATGGATTCATCAAAGCTATAAAAATTTGTGGTGACATATGGGGAAAATGAATAAAAAAAGAACAGGATATATGTTTTGTTTTGCAACAGGCATTGTATGGGGTGCTCTCATAGGCGCTTCGATTACAACAATGCTGGTGAGCTACAGGATTGATCTCTTCTATGAAAAAATAGCATATCAGGAAAATATGATCGAAGACAGCGTAGAAAAGTTAAAGAAGCTTGAAAAATCAATAAATAATTCAAATATTGTACTAAAGGATATAAAAATCATAATAGAAGCTGATGAAGAGCAAATTAACAGCATAAACAACATAGAAATTGAAAAAGCAATTAAAGAAAAATTCAATTCTTCCCTGGGCAAGGAAGTTAAGAATCTGGATGCAGAAATCTTAATGCAGGTTATTGATAAAAGAATTTTAAAGTTTGACGAGGCTGAATATAAAATTGATGTCAAGAAGCTGTCTTTGTCTGATACACTCAAAATATGGGTTGGTATAACGGTCATGGAAATTGAATCACAGGAATAACTTCACATGTAAAATAAAAATACCGAGGTTACTTCCTCAGTATTTTTTCTTTTAAATCATCCAATGCTTCCTTGTAGTGTTTTGATTTTATTCCAGGGAAGGCATTTAATAGCCTTCTTTCTCCAAAGAATGAAATGTTCAGCATCTCATCACGGTTATTTTTAAGCTGGCGGATGATTGCTTTTTTCTCTTCAATTTTCTGAGAAAGTATTTCTTTTCTGTCTTCAATTGTGCCTTCAACTTCAGATAGTCTTTCTTCTATGATGCCGCTAACTGTTAATTTTTGTTCTTCAATTGCAGCCCTCAGTTCTTCGCCTTTTTCAACTATTGAAATGCTTTCCTCAGAAATTTTTTCCGCCATATCGTCGGAAATGCTTCTGATTTTAGCAGCCATTTCATTGATTTTACTAAGCTGTCTGTTAAGCTTCATTACAGATTGAACAGTTGCAACTACATCCACAGTCATTATTGTCAGAAAAATGCTAAGCATTATTTTCCCAACTTCAATGTTGATGTAAGATACAAAATTC
>JABNAD010001132.1_pt1 | contig 10979 bp, 14 predicted proteins | sample 7240381 | NCBI WGS metagenome assembly JABNAD01 (sample SAMN11332834, study PRJNA596920) | anaerobic digester metagenome | biome: digested sludge; isolation source: digested sewage sludge-derived enrichment culture grown on H2/CO2 | place: Germany: Goettingen | reverse complement strand
GTCGAGGAGGAGCCGGTCGCCCGGGCCGGCGGGTCCTGCCGCCGGATCGCTATGCTCGACTCCTACATCGGGAAGGTGGCCGGGTTCGTCCGGAACCCGCGGCCGCTCACGATCGTCGTGGATGCGGGCAACGGCATGGCCGGGCCGGAGGTGCCCCGGCTCTTTGAGCGGGTCCCGGCGTGGCAGCTGGTACCGATGTATCTCGAGCCCGACGGGCGGTTCCCCCACCACCACGCAAACCCGCTCGACCCCGAGACCACCCGCGAGCTCCAGGACCGGGTCGTGGCCGAGGGCGCGGACTTCGGGATCGCGTTCGACGGCGACGCCGACCGGTGCGGGTTCATCGATGAGCGGGGCGAGCGCGTCCGGGAGGACCTGGTGACCGGCCTCGTCGCGGCATACCTGCTCGAAGAGAACCCGGGGGCGGCGATCCTCTACGACCTCCGGTCGAGCCGGGCGGTCGTCGAGGCGATCGAGCAGGCCGGAGGGAGGGCGGTCCGGTCAAGGGTGGGCCACGCCTTCATCAAGGCCCGGATGCGCGAGGAGGACGCCCTCTTTGCCGGGGAGCTCTCCGGGCACTACTACTACCGGGAGATGGGCTTCACCGACAACGGGCTCGTGACGATGGTCCTCGTCGCAAACATCATCGCCGCGAGCGGCAAGACACTCTCGGAACTCATCCGGCCGCTCGACCGCTACCCTTCGACCGGGGAGATCAACCTCCGGGTGAGCGATCCGGCGGCGGTCTTTGCGGTGCTTGAGGCGCACTACCGGGACGCGGACCAGGACCACCTCGACGGGCTGACGGTGGGCTACCCGGACTGGTGGTTCAACATCCGCCGGTCCCACACCGAGCCGGTGGTGCGGCTGAACCTGGAGGCGGAGACGAAGGACCTGATGGATGAGAAGAGGCAGGAGGTGCTCTCAGCCATCAGGAGGGCCGACCCGGGCGTTCAGGTGGTGTAGAGAGGACCGCTTTTGAGAACGGCAGCGGTTCCATAGACCGGGACGCCTGTTTCCGGGCCCGTAACTTCGTCCGGTCAGAGCGCCCGGCACATAACCGGGCGGTCCTGGGTTAACCGTCGCCGACACTCTCCTCTGCATCGGCGCCGCCGGGTAGTATCGACCACGCAGGAGAGTCGTTCAGAACTTTGTCGCACAAGAAGGCGCCGTTCATCCATTGCTCCGGTGGGAAGAACGTGATGGCCGGCAGCCGCAACTTATAAGTATCCGATATCCCACTGTTGCCCGGCAGGCTGCAGCTTGCAACCGGAGCGGGGCCGGATGAATCTTCCGGAGATCGTTATCCGGGGGAAGAGAACCGGGATACAACGGGCACCCGGACCCCGCGCCGGGAAGGCAGAACGGATATTGATGTGGTGATGAGAATGGCAGAACAGCAGCAGATGGAGTCCCGGTCCTGGCAGGAGACCATGGTCCGGAAGAGCAACAACCAGGAGGAGCAGTTCAACCCTGACAAGATCAGGAGGTCGATCCAGAACGCCGGGGCAGACCAGCAACTGGCGGACGAGATCACCCAGCAGATCCAGGGGAGCACGCACAGCGGGATGACGACCACCGAGATCGACAACAGTGTCCAGGATATCCTCAAGCAGAAGGATATGGACGCCTACAACAACTGGATGCGGTGGAAAGAGCAGCACCAGAAGATGCAGTAAGGAGTTTCCCGGAGCATTCTGCAGGCAGTCCCGCATACTCCAGGTGCCGGATGTCCGTCCACGTGTTTGGACGGCGGATTTCTGGACGTTACGCCTGTCGGGTATGCTGACGCCCTGCAGAACGCGCACAATGTTTTTATGATCAAAGAACAATATTTATATGCAGTGAGATTCCGGGAATACCCCGGAGATCTGAACTGAATGCGCCGTTTCCGAATTCAGGTCGGCTGCACCACAATTCTCGGGCCCGTAGCTTAGTCCGGTCAGAGCGCCCGGCTCATAACCGGGCGGTCGTGGGTTCGAATCCCTCCGGGCCCACCTTTAATCGGGGAAATCGTAACAATCGTTGCTTGGATTTTGTTTTCAGCACTAACTATTAGTTGTTCTATGAAACGGGACGTATTCGTAACCCAGTTTTTCAGAAAATCATGCGCCTGATCCGAGATCGTAATGTTCAATCTTCTCCTCTTTCGCTCGTATTCCTTTTCTTTTGCCATTTACTCTTTTCTCCTTGATCTTTTCTACTGTCCGCACAGTGCTGCATCTGTCCGCACAGTTTCGGGTATCCTAACTCTCTGTGGGATGGGTCTTAAAGAGGTGGTAACCAAAAACGGGGGCGTTTAAGGGGGACGCCGTGAAGTTTTGGACGGCCGAAAGTGTGGCCATAGTTTCGGGTTGCCGAAACCGCTGTTTTTGTCACCACCTCTTTAAGTGACCAGAATTGCCACCTACAGGCCATGAAACACATCAACGCAAAGGGGGAGGTCTTTCAGCAAACCTCGGTTCGGATACACGAGAATATCTATCTTCTCGCGAAGGAGGCGAGCATCCCGATATCTGAGGCTGCAGAACGGGATGTGATTGCTGCGCTGCGTGCGCGGGGCGTCGAGATCTGAGGGAGGCGCATGACGAAATACGAGATCATAATCACAGAGACAGCAGAGAAACATCTTCAGGCAATCGGGCGTGGAGATAACGAGTATGTCAAAAAAAATCATCGATAAAATAAAATTCTGCCCGGGTGAGCACCTGTTCACTTCGATCAAACAATGCAATAAGAAGAAACTGAAAGGGAAGGAGAACACTCACCGGCTACATATTCAGAGGAAATACACGGTGTTTTATAAGGTGGTTAAAACAGAGCAAAAAACATTTGTGGAAATCCGTGAGGTTATGGGTTTCGAGGCGGCGCACAAGAAGTACTCACACGTCGATTTATAACCCCAGCCTTTTTTCTACCTCGGCCAGGGTATATTTCCGACCCTTTCCCCATCTCTCCATGTCTGCATCCAGTCTATCGATACTGGCCTGGATTTCAGCCTGAGTAGGGGTTCTTTTAGGCGTGGTCTTCGGGGTTGCCTTCTCCCGCTCGACTACCGTCTTCGTCGGCATGCATGATGATGTCTGTATCAGGAAAGATATAGTTTTGGGGAGGATCTCTTTCACACCGGGACCGCGGCCATACTTGAGGGATACCCGGCAACATCCTCTGTGGACTCAGCATAGATGTGCTTCTCGAATCTGAAGGATACATCAGCCCACACACGGCAGTGCGATGAGACCCGGACCGGCAGCAACATTAGTCAACCCACCCCTCTTCGACTTTGACCCACTTCTCCGGATTTTTACGCTCTTTCCCTTCGGCCTCAAGGAATTCCACATACATCGACAGGATGGGATCAACCATGTTCGAGCGGTCCCTACGCTTGATCTCCGCGAGGTGGCCGATCTTCCAGGAGAGAGACCGGCACCCTCACCCCAATTTGCTTCGTTCCCTTAACCATCTCTCCGCTCCCCACCAATGCTATGACGATTGTAGATTTGTTCATACACTTACGGGACCCAGAAAGCACCGATACTTCCTCCGTCTTCTGGAGCGCCAAGACCGATCTGGCCTCGGTCCGGCGTGGAGGGGCCCCGGGAAACCGTGCATCACCTACTACCGGCAGAAGGTATTTGTCAATGGAGAAGGAATGAACAATCAACGACGTAAGATGCGAGCAGGCCATACAAGCGTGAGACGCTACCATGACCACGATCCCGGAATCAACAAAGAAGACGCCATCCGTCGTCAGGCTTGAGGAAGTGCTGCCGGTACTCCGGGAGCGGTTCGGCGTGGTAAAGATCGGGGTCTTCGGGTCCACCGCCCGCGGCGAGGAGCGATTTGACAGCGACGTGGATATTCTCGTTGAACTTTCGCCGGGCCGCCTCACGTTCCGGAACTTCATGGCGCTCGCCGACTTCCTGTAAGAGTTTTACGAGCGGAAGGTCGAGCTCGTCACCGTCGGAGGACTGGATCCGCTCATCCGGCAGGACGCGGAGAGCGAGGTGGTCTGGTGTGAAGCGTGATTCCGTCTATCTCGCCCACATCCTGCAGGAGATGGATTTTATCGAGGCCAATTTCCCCTATCGAGCCACTGAGGAGATTGTCGGGGACGATATGATGCAGCGATCGCTTGTCCGGAGCCTTGAGGTCATTGGGGAAGCGTCGAAGAATATCTCAACCGAAGTCAGGGAGCGATATCCTGGCGTCCCTGGGGCGGTATGGCCAGGATGCGCGACCGGTTGATCCACGGGTACTTCAGTGTCAGGTGGGAACTTGTTGAGGACATGGTACAGAACGAGATCCCGGCAGCCAAACCAGAGATACAGGCGATCTATGCAGCGCTGCTTCGTGAAGAGGCGAGCAGCCGGTGAAGGCGGCCGTCGAACCCGGACTTAAGATTGCAAAGGGTGAGAGACGAGAACGTCCGCGAGACGTTCATGTATTCTGGTTATTGTGGTAACTACCGATCTTCAGAGGATTCAAATCCCTTCGGGACCACTCGGTTTTGAAAAAGGTGCAGAGCGGATGCCCTGCGGATCATGGGCCGGCGTGGGTCTCCCCGTCCTCAGGACACCCCTCTTCCTGCTGGCGGCCGCACCCGGCGATCCGGATCGTCTTCCCGTTCACCAGGGCGTCGGCGACCTTCCTCCGGGCCTCGTGGAGGTCGCGCCAGAGGGTCTTTCTGGAGACGCCGAGGGTGTGAGCGGCTTCTTCCTGCTCGAGCCCTGCAAGGTCGACGAGGCGAAGGGCCTCGACCTCTTCGGGGAGGATGGCGACGACCTCGTCAGGCCTCCCGCAGAGGGGGGCGAAACAGCGGAACGCCCCCGGATCCCCGATCATCCGGCGGGCCCGGGGCCGGCCCCGCCCACGGCGGCAGCGCCCCTCGCCATGCTCGCTCTCGTTCACAGTATCATCTCTGGAGAAGATCTCCGTCCCGCGTGCAGATAGTGCCTTCGCTCCGGCACCGGGGGTTACCGACGACCGCGTGCTCGGCCGCCGCAGTGACCGCGGCCGCATCCGCACGGGATGCCGCCCCGGCCGAGACCGCGGAGGACCGGTGCGGCGGACTCGCCTTCCGGCGCCTCTGTCGCGGAGCACCGGCCCCGGCGACCGCCCGTCATCGGGCCGGCCCCGGCAGGTCCGGTTCCATCAAATCCTGGCATGGTGTATCACCTCAATTATTACACATATGTGTAAAAATAAATTAAAGTATCGTATGCGGCAGAGTATTATGTTATTCTTCGTTCATCTGCGCATAGTATTGCCGCGCCTCATTGAGCGAGAGGGTCTCCTCTATCTCGACTTCTTCCATGTACTGCGCAAGTCCGCAGTTTTCGAGGAGTACCTCAATTCTCTCGAAAGTCTCTATGTCAAGCACGACCCCAATCTTTCTGCCGCTGCCGGTTATGATATACTGTCATTTGATATCGATCGCCGTGAACTACCCCAACCTGCTCATTCCACTTCCCGGATCATCGTTTTGACCGTATCTTCAAGGGGTCCGAGCCCCGTCTGGATAATATCCCAGAGGATTGTCGGTTTCACCGAATAATAAGAGTGGACACTGATATCCCGAAGCCCCGCGATCTTTCGCCATGCAATCTCCGGATGGCATGCGGTGATGTTGTCGGGGATCTGCTTGCTTCTCCGATGGTGATGAACCTGAGCACGACAGCATCGAGGCACATGGAATCGCCCGCAAACTCCTCAAACGTCCGGTCTCCCACGTAGGAGTGGATGGAGACGATAGCCTCCCGTATGTCCTCCAGATAGAGCAGAAGATCTCTAGGCATAGGCGACCTCACCCAGGACGGCTTCCCGGATTCGGGGTTTTAACGTGTCGATGATGACGAGATCTGCCTTTCGTCCCAGGAGGTCCTCAAGATAGAACTTGAGGTCCATGAAATGATCGAAGGTCTCCTCCCCTTCTCTGAACTCCACCAGGATATCGATATCGCTTGCTGCGGTGGCTTCGTTCCGCGCCACAGATCCAAAGACACCGATACGGGCTACACCGTAGCGTTCCCGGATGGTGCAAAGGTTTTGCCGGATCTGGGTAAGTGGGTGCATCGTTACTCTGTGATGTTGCGCCCATCCACTTATATCCTCCGGCATCCGGTGTTCCCGTTACCCGGGGCGGGAGAGGGGGTCATCTCTTCCGCTCACGGACGAGAAGGGCCACCCCGGCCAGAGCCGCAAGACCGGTGAGCCAGGAGAACGGCAGCCCTGCCTGCTGCACGGCGGTCGCCGACGCGACGGGGCCGAACGTCAGGGTGGGGTCGGTGAGGGGGGCCGTGGTCGCCACGGTCTCCTGGCCGGCGGCGCTACTGGTATCGAGGGTGCCGGTCACGGTGGGCTCCGTCACCGTCGGCGTGGGGGTGGGGGTGGCGGATGGACCGCTGCCCGAACCACTGCCGCTGCCTGACGATAATCCGGAAGAGCCGCCGGGCGCCGTGCTCCCCGTCACCGCAAGATCAAGGCTGGAAGAGGTGCCGGGGGTGTAGACCGCGGTCCCGGCGGCAGCACCGTCGACGAGGAAGGTGATCGTCTCTCCGGCATCGGTCTCCTCCCCTTTGACGACCAGGCGCTCATCATAGAGCCCCTCACCGCCGAAGGCCCCGGCGACGGCGAGGGTAAGCGACCCGCAGTCGCGATCGCCGATCCGGGCGGTGATGACGGTCCCGGCCGGCGCCGGGCTCCCGTCGATCGTGGCCGTGCCCGAGAACTCCGCAGGGAGGGTGGGGATGGCGGAGGCAGGCGCCGCGAGGGCGAAGAGGAGGAGCAGAACGAGGATTCGCCTCACCGGTATCACGCTCCTATGGCATAGAGGGTGCCCGGCCCCGTCATAGAGAGCCAGTAGCCCCGGCCGGGGTAGACCGGCCGGGTGTCGGCGTTCGCGCCGGTCCCGTCGTTGACGATACCGATCTCGAAGGCCTGTTCCCCGGCGTTGTACCCGATCAGGTTCGACCACTGCCCCTTGACCGAGTGGACGGCGTCCCGTGCCGTGGCCGGAGTGCTGCCGGTGATTCCGACGGCGTTCCAGCCGGCCGCGAGGGCGCGCTCCGCCGGCGAAATGAGGGGATCGGTCGAGAAGTTGAGCGGGACTGTCGCGGGCCCGGCCGAGTAGATCCAGTATCCTTCGAGGGGGGCGAGGCGGTCGGTCTTTGTGAGGTTCATCCAGGTTCCGTGGGCGGTGTCGTAGCGGAAGGCTGAGTGGCCGTCAGCCTTGACATCGGAAAAGATCGCCGCGGTGTCGTTCCCCGCAGCAAGCGGCCGGGGGATTGAGATGAAGTTCCAGCCCGGGGCGAGGGTGAGGTTGTCGGTGATGGCCGGGGCCGGGTCGTCACCGGTGAGGGGGATCGAGAGAAGGTGCTCGCTGTTCGGGACGACCCTCCCGTCAGGGTCACGCTCGAGGATCCTGAGGAGAGCTGGGTTCTCTGTTCCTTGCGGCACCGCGCCGGAGAGGGAGAGGAGGATGCGAACACCGCCTTGATAGTCAAGATCCCAGCCCGATAGCGTGAATGACCTGGCGTTCACGGCCAGGGGCGCGGTATAGAGCAAGTTACCGTCCACCTTGAGGTTATAGGACCATGCAGGGCTCTGGAGATCAGTGGAGAACTCAAGGATCCGAGAGGCACGCGGGGATTGGTAGGGGTAGCCGAAGGTGCCATCAAGTCTGATGATTCCGTCAAGTGCAACTCCCTCGCCGGAGGAGAGGCTATCAAGGGAGGGGGTTGTGCCCATTCTCTCCACCCGGTAGGACCCCCCTCCCGGTGGGAGCGGATGGGTGACGTCATCGTAGACGTCGAAGATCGCCGATGCCGACGCCTGGCCGTCCGGGGCTGTGATTCGAAGGATAAACCCACCCGACCCGATCGCGGTCGTGTCCAGGTCAATACTCCAGTCCCCGCCATCGGCCACAACAGCCTCACCCGAGAGGACGAACGTGTTATCATCCTCGGTAGCGATCCAGAAATCCAGCACCGTATCTGCCGGGTAACCAGTCCTACCGGTGACCGTGAAGGTCTCCCCGTAGGTCTGGTCGCTGACCCCATCGATCCAGATCCACGAGGCGTCTCCTACCGTAAAAGAGAACTTGATATAGATGTCATCGACATTCGGGGACTCAAGGGCGCTGATCAGCGCGCTCGCGGCTTCGGCCGGCTGGAGATTCGTGAGCCGTGCTACGAACACGTTGAAGTTACCTCCACTATCACGTCTGTAAATGCTGTCGCCGATTGCTCCAACTTCGAACTCAGAGCCCGCCGGGTGCTGGACAACGACGTAGTACCGGCCGTCCTGAAGAGCGCCGGTCTCAGCGCCTGTAAGGATGCACTCAAAGGTGCCGTCCGACTCGACAGCGACGGAGCGTACTGCCAGCGCTCCATTAGCGCCGCCATAATAATTCTTGCCAAAGATCCAGACGTTCACGCTGGACGGGTTGCCCGTCGCTATCCCGCCGATCCGGTACTCGTCGCCCTTCGCGAGGGTGGTGCCGGAGGCCTGAACACTGAGGGAGCCGGGCCGGAGCTGGATGGTCTGGGTGTCGTACTTAGTACCAGTGAGGTTGTTCTTGCCCTGGGGCTCTGCGACCGCATAGATCGTGTAGCCGCCGGAGTCAAGGCGCCTGGTAATGCTGCTGGTGTCCCACTTGTAGGACCAGGTGTCGTCGGCCTCGACAGATGTCGAGGTAAAGGAGGTTGCATTGTTGTTCTCCACCGGCGACATACCGCCGTCCAGCCTGACGCCGTTGACAGGGAGGTTCGGGCCGGTCAGGAAGAGGTAGGTTGTATAACTGTCGGAGTTCGTCCCGGAGAGGGTGATCTCCTCGCCTAAGTAGTAGGTGCCGGTGCCGGAGGCGGTGACGGTGACGGCGCCCCGCTTAACCTCCACCTCGATGTCATCATACGCAGTCGGGTCTACCGGGTCCTCGACGCAGATGGTGAAGGTCTGGGCGTCGATGCTCCGGTTGGTATTGAACTGGATTGTCCGGGTGCCGGCGGCGGTGGTCAGAATGGTTACGTTGGCGGGGCTATAGGTGCTTACAACCCCGACCTGGCCGGGTGTGATCACCGGGTACTCTCCAGGGCCGTCGACCTCCCTGATAAAGAGATGATACTCCTTGCTCGGCTCACCGGTGACGGTCACAAGGAGGTTGTTCCCGCGGATGACGCTGCCCTTATTGACAGTAATGCCGGGTGTTCCGGTGCTCATGGTTCCCATCATCCCTGCTGTCTCAGTGCCGGGTCCCGCTGCGGGGGTCTGAATGAAGGCAGTATCGTTGGCTGCACCGGGGCTTTCAAGTGCCGCGGCCGGTGCAACGACCAGCGCAGCAAGGAGGGCCACAGCGACAGCCATCCAGATTGATATTCGTTTTAGACTCATCGTAATCCCGTTCTCGATGGCACGTAGCCGGGGGCTTGTATTACACAGAATGTTGACTGCGGAGGTTAGAGCACGAACAGACACCGCTCGATCATCTTGGCCCTCTTCTCGTGCGCAGGTTTTTATCTCGTTTAAGGCAGAATAAAGGTGCCGTTATTGTCCAAATCTGTAAATTGGGGGCGGATGTAATCAAGCACCGTAGAGAAGCCCGGCTCTCCTGCACTGCGATGACCGGGGTTCCACCCGCTGCCTGGGCCCCGGGCAGTCTAGCGGTACACCGTTGCCCCGAATAGGCGACGTCACAACCAGTTAGACTACAATCCCCGGAGACGTTCAACCGCTGAACTACTCGGAATCCCCGAACAGTTGCCCGGCAGGGCAACCTATATCCCGGCGCCCGCCCCCTCCCGGAGCATGCCCGCCGGTGGACCGCAGGTGAAAAGCCTTCCCGCCGACCTCGCCGCCGGCGCGACCACCGCCCTCGTCGGCATCCCGCAGGCAATGGGATTCGCCCTCGTCGCCGGAATCAACCCCCTCTACGGCCTCTACACCGCCGCGTTCTCGACGGCGATCGCCGCGTTCCTCACCGGCTCCTCCTACCTCAAGGTGATGCTCTCAAACGTCCTCGCGGTCTCGATCTACTCCGTCCTCGCCCCGGTCCCCGAGGCCGACGTCCCGGCCACCCTCTTTGTCCTGACCCTCCTCGTCGGGATCTTCCAGCTCGGCTTCGGGCTCATCCGGGCCGGCAGCCTGACCCGGTTCATCTCCAACGCCGTCCTCACCGGGTTCGTCACCGGGGCTGCGCTCCTCATCGTCCTCGGGCAGCTCGGGAACCTCACCGGCTACGAACTCCCGAGGGACGCAATCCAGGTTCTCGCCATGCTCGACCTCATCCTTCATGCGGGCGAGATCCGGCCAGATGCACTCGCGGTCGGTCTCCTCACGATCGCGCTCGTCATCGTCATCCGCCGCGTACCGCACCTCAGCTCCGTCGCCCTCCTCCTTCCGCTCATCGTCGCCACCCTCCTCGTCCGGGCCGCGTTCCCGGGCGTCGCGCTCGTCGGCGACATCGCCGCCATCCCCGCCGGCCTCCCGGCCCTCATCCTCCCCGACATCGCCCTCGCCCCCGACCTGCTCATCCCGTCGCTCGCGCTTGCCATCATCGGGCTCGTCATGGCCGTCGGGGTCACGGAAGCGATCCCGGAACGCGACGGGACCATCGCCGACGTGAACCGGGACTTTACCGGACAGGGAGTCACGAACATCGTCTGCAGTTTCCTCCAGTGCGCACCCTCGGCCGGCTCGCTCTCCGCGACAGCATTGAACGTCAGCGCGGGGGCAGAGACCCGGACGGCGAACCTCATCTCGGGCGTCATCGTCGGGGTCGTCATCATCGTTGCAGGACCGCTCGCAGAACAGATCCCGCTCCCGGCGCTTGCCGGCATCCTGATCCTCATCGGGGCCGAACTCCTCTACCGGCCCCACGAGATCGCCTGCATCTGCAGGTACTCCCGCTCCGGGCGCTGGGCGATGGCCGCCACCTTCATCTCCACCCAGGTCCTCCCGCTCCAGTACAGCATCTACATCGG
>JABNAD010001131.1_pt1 | contig 10981 bp, 4 predicted proteins | sample 7240381 | NCBI WGS metagenome assembly JABNAD01 (sample SAMN11332834, study PRJNA596920) | anaerobic digester metagenome | biome: digested sludge; isolation source: digested sewage sludge-derived enrichment culture grown on H2/CO2 | place: Germany: Goettingen | reverse complement strand
CGTGGGTGCGTATGCTCCGGAATAATCAAGAGGTAGTTGCTCGGGTGCTTACGTTTTTCTGAGATATCACCATTGCATTTTGGTTTAATAAATACGACTGACAAATCTCTTTTCTTTATTATTATTCCATTGTACTTGAAATGTTCTTCCGTTTATTTGGTTAAGTAACATGAAGTTGTACATATTTTTTGTAGGGTAAAGGGTAAACCTGCAGTTTACTTCTTCATCTTCTGTCCATACAAGTGAACTTGAATTTAAGATTAGTTCGCCTTCGTAGCCATCTTCCGATATAGTAAAACTTGCGTGTAGCTGTTGTTAGCTGCATGTGCCGTTGTCTGTACGAAGCAATGTCTCTCCATTAGTTGAATGTGTCCAATGTTAATTTATATTCTTTTTCTTTGTCGAATTGAATATAGTGATAACTTATCTCATCAGGAGCAACTTCATTCAATAATCCCAATAATTTTTTGTCAACTAACGGATGAAGTGTCGGAGATAAAAAATATGCTTTTATCTTTTTTGTTGGTGGTATTTTTAAAAGATGCTCGTTTTTATCAAGACAATTTTCGTGCTTGAAAATTTGTGTCCGCACCGATTGCAGAACGCACACATAGAAATACAACTCTGAAATTATTCCAACCTTTTCATTGTTGTCCGCTTTCAACTCAAACACTAATAACTCGTTTTCTTTATTAAATCCCCAAATGTCAATTGCACTTTTGCCACCTGTAAATATTGACGTACTTTTTGAAACTTTGTTTTCAAAAACTCCAACCGGTAGCTGTCTGTAAAGGGAAGTGGCATTTGAAATATTCATTAAAGGTTCTCGCAAATCCTTGTTTACAAAACGGTCTTCTAAATCTGCCTCTGGATTTGGTGAAACCTTGTCGCCTCGTTTGCTCTGAATGTTTAACAAGTACTTTTCCGCTTGTTTTATTTTTAAGTCGTCAAGAAATGTTTGGCAATCCCTGTCAATAGAAAACCAAGAGTTGAAATCTTGACTGAAATGTTTTAGGCGAAACAAAAAGCGTTGGTAATGTCCATTATCAATTAAGTTGGGCTTATCCCAACTGATAATTATATTTTGATATTTGCCCCATCTTTTAAGAACCAATGCCCAACCTTCAAAAGCACCATCATCTTTTTGCATATTGGATGAAACAGCGTTGCTTGATAATTTCATTATTGCTGTATGCCCTACAATGTTGAAAATTATTCCACTTGGAATTTTGATATTTCGTCTTTTGTTAAAAATCAAAAACTCTTTTTTTATTTTTTCTTGTATCTCTAAATTGGAATTACTCATTGCTATAAATTTTAGATTAAATATTCTTTACCGTCCTCCCAAAGTGTAATATTATTGAAACCTCCCTTTTCAAATTCTGTTTTAAATTTTTCAGGAAATGCTGTGTGTATGGGAATTATTTTATTTGAATTTATTGTTTTTGCAAACTTCATTAAATCAGGAACAGTGGCGTGTCCGCTTGTATGAATAGATTGAAATAAAATATCGCTGTCGTTCTTTAGTGTGTTAATTTTATCGGTGCAAGAGTTTTTGTGTTTTTCTTTTAAATATCCCTCCCATTGTGAATATATAATATTTATTGTCCCTTTGCTGCGTAATTTATTTACCAGTTTTTCATTTGGGCAACGGACAAAATAAACGAAATCAGAAGGAGTCTGAAAAACGGCATTTCCTGTTCTTTGTTTTATTACTCTTTTACGGAAGTCATCAAATTGTTTGTCCTTAATTTTTTCTAATTGGGTTGGGTGGTCAAAGACTTTAATTTCTTGCCATTCAATTGCGGGAATGTTTTTAGATTGTTTTCTTACCATGTCTAAAATCCAAGCTGAATACACATCAATTACAAGATACTTTCCAGTCCTTTTACAAGCCCTGAAAACAGAAATTAGTCTGTCAATGTTTTGTGCTGAACTTATTACAAAAGATAAATTTGTCTGTAATTTGATTGTATTGTAAATAGCTTCTTCTACGCTATCCTCTGTCAAATAAAGGTGGTTTGTTCGCTCAACCATTGTCCCTTCAATGAGAAGTAAGTCAATATTTGCAGGAGGGTTTTCAATTTGTTTTTTGAAAACAATGTTTTTTCTTCCCGTTGCTCTAAAGTCACCGCTGTAAAAAACTCGTTTATTATCTGCTTCAATTAAAAATGCAAATGCTTCTGGTGTCGAATGATCTGTCAGGAAAGGAGTAACTATAAATGTGTCGGCAATTGTAAATTTTATCCAAGGTTTAATTGTCTTAAAGTTGCCCGATAAAAGAGGAATGTCCCTAAATATTTTTGTTGCATTTATTAAGTCCAAAGACAATTCGCCAATGAAAATGGGGACGTTAGTCCTCACATTTTCCATTAGTCCGAAATGGTCTTGATGTGGATGCGAAATTAATAATGCGTCAACTTTATTGTTAGCATAATCAATCTTTGGTTTTTTATCGTCAAGTGGCGCACCAAGGTCAACCCAAAGAATTTTTCCGTTGTCTGCCTTTAACTCTACGCAAGACCCTCCGATCTCTTTTGTTCCTCTATAAATTTTAACTTTCATCTTGTCTATGTTTCTGTTCGCTTCATGCTCCGAACTTTTCAGGTTAGCACTGTCCCTAGGCATTGCAGCTAACGGTTGAGTGTATGAAGCGTTGGTGGATTGCGGGCTTCATCCCTGTCTGCTGACACAAACGCTGATTCGAAAGGGTGATTTATTTAAGCATTTAAATAACAATGCTATATGCGCAATATTGGCGCTAGCATTTCTTATTCTTAATCCGCAGCCCATCTATATTCAAAGTCTTCTTGTCCAATTAATAAAGTGTCATTAAGTTTATTTTTAATCTCTTGTCCGCCAGGTATCATTGGAAGCATGTTAAAATAATTCCTGATCGCAAAATTAATGCCTGCTAAACAAGTCTTGGCTTTTATCCAGTTTTGAGGCGAGAATACTCTGTTTTGTGGTTGTGGTTCGTTTGCTGCTGCTTCAAGAGCCATGTTAAGACTAATTCCACTAATTTTCACTATTTCAGTTATCATATTCGTTTGAGATGCTTTTTCCCAGCATTTGTTTGGATTTGGTACTCTATCTGCAAGATTATTTGCAATAGAAAAACATATTGAAACAGCATATAAGTGATGATAAGGTGCATAAGCTTTCATGGCGAGTAATGTTTCATTTAATCCAAGTGGATTTTCTTTACTCCATGATTTATTAATCTCTTGTATCCATAAATTCAATGCTTGAGCATTTTCAGGTTTATATTCCCTTTTAAACAATTGCTCAAAATATTTATCAAAAATCTTAGTCTCACTATATGAAATATTTGGACGTTGAGAGTGCCATGCAATTAAGTATTTCCCTAAATCCGATAAATCCAAAACATATCTTTTGTCTTTATCAGCTGGCGCAATTTCGCCACGTTTAGTTGAAAAGTATCCAAATGTATATTTCTGCTCAAATGATTTCTTAAGATTTAAAACACGCTTATCATTGCTCCTTAAATCTCGTGGTTTTACAGCACTTTGGGAGTTGGTATTAATACTAATTCTGTCTGCTCGGTCTCTTTGCGGAATTTCATAGAACCTAAAAAGAACAAAAGTGTCATCCAACTCTTTTACTCTTTCACTACAACTCAAAATTGTATTCAATGATTGACAACCATTAACAACACTTAATCCATGCAATTTTAATTGTCTGTCGTTTAATTCTAATTTGTTACAAATTGCAGTAATCCCATTATGAAAAAAGAAAAAATCCCGATGTTTATCGCTATATATTGTCTGTCGAATTCCCTTATTAACTGTATTGTTTAAACCAAGACTTTGTCGAACATTTTTTTGAAAAAGGGTCCCATCTTTTATACCCGGTATTTTAATACACTCTTTAAGTGGAAGCGCAGCTAATAAAACCTGTGTCCCTGCCATTGTAACTGGCATAACGTGACTTATAGCTAAATCAATTGTATGATTAATTGATGGATTTTCTCTCTCTAGTGCAATATCATATCTTCGTCTTATTTCATCTTGGTCAATGACTGTTATAGAGCAAACAATATCGTCTTTTTCTGATAGTTCAGCTAATTGTTTTTGAAACGTTGCTAAATCAAGTTTAGCGGAATTTGTTAAGTAGGAAGTGGTAATTAATTCAAATGCGATTTCATAATCATCTTCAAGTGCCCTTGAAACTTCAGATAATTTTCGTTTTAATTTTCCATTTGCAACTTCTTGTAGTCTAACTAAATCACGCAATTGAATCCAAGATGATAAAACTTCCCTTAGTGGTTCGGCATCGACACTACCATTCCCAATAAATTTGCCTTGTAAAATGAAAACTGTTGATTTATCGTCATCGATTACAATTGCATCAATCTGTTTATCATCTGCTCCATCGGTAATATCATCTTTAGTCTCATTTCTGTCGCGAAGATGGACGTTCCTTAAATACCATGCAACAAATCGTTGTCCATCGTTTGGAAAGTTTTGTTGATAGAAATCCTGCTTGATTTCGTCCTTAATTTTTTCAATCATATTCATAATTTATCTTAATTTGCAGAGTCTTTTTAATATTACCACCAACGGTTACCTGTATGTGGCGTAGCCGATTGCGGGCTACTTTCTGTCAAACCGAGATGAAGTTGATGCGGGTGATGAACCTACAATTACCCTCATAACCGGCTATGACATATACAGATTGTTGTGTGCCCGTGCTTTGTTTTTCTCTGTCAGTCCGTGGGCAGGAAAGACATACTCTTTGGCAAGTTTTGGTTTGCGGGTCAGCATGTGCGACTTGCCAATGTGTATGGCTTTTGCGTTGGCTTTAGTTCACTATTTCCAATATTTCAATTATACTATTTGTGTTTTTTATTTTAACTATGTCTCCAAATGATTTACCACTAATTGATAATCCAAGCGGAGAATTCATATTTATTCTTTGAATTCCATTTTCTTTGTCAATACCTACTTTGTGATTCTCAACCAGTTGAACAACAAACTCTTTGGTTTCGTTTAAGTAGTTTAATTTGACTATGCTATTCAGTTTAACTTTTTGATTTGAAATTAATTCAACCTTAGAATCTAATATCAAATCTTGGTACTTTTTAAAATCGTATGCACTAAGCATTTTTTTGTAAGCCGTTGAATCTTTTTCACCATAAGATTTTAGGAAGGATTTAATTTCTTCCAATGGGATATTCTTCCGTAATATATTCCAAGTGATATGGTCAGCAACATAAGATTGTGCTATTCTGAAATCATCTAAAATTTCTTGAATTGTGTTATGATCGTATAATTCCTTTTTGGATTCAAAATTTGATACAGCGTTAAATAGTTTTTCTTTTTGTTGCTTTTTTAGTTTTTCAGCAATTCTAATAGTTTTATTTACTGCACTAAAGCCAAATATTGGGAAAAATTGGGTTGTTTGTGGAGGCAAATGGTCAATTATATTTAGTACTGTTTCATTTCGTGTTTCTATGATTTCAAAATAATATTTTATTAATTCATTGAGGGACATGAACTGAAAATTAGAATTACCATTTTGAGGTGAATTTATTAATGGCTCTTCAATTAATTTTGGCTCATCAACCCGAATCTCTGGAATAGAAGTTCGCAAATATGATTGCAAAATTCTCCATTCATTCGAATAGTATTCATTATTTACCGGTTTCCCGTTTGCAGTGAAACTCTGATAAATTAGTCTGTTAATTTCATCTTGAATCCTTAATGGAAAAAATTTATATTCAATCTTGCCAAATTCATTATAAATAACCTTGTATCCTTGAAGATGAAGTTGTTCCCTACATGAAATATTTTCGGTTAAGTGAGCTTTGAATTTTTTTATGCCATTTTCATAAAAGTAAATTCCTACAATCATTTCATTTTCAATAATCGTCAGAAATACCAAATTGTCATTTTGATTTAATCCATTCATGTATTCCTTTCCAATCTTACGCGAAAGTAAAGTCGAAACATAAACTTTATTGATGTGACCGGATTCGTAACATTGAAGCAAAAACCCATTTTTTTGACTTGTTTGAATGGGTAAAACGTAATCAGCTTTTAATGGATTTTCGGTGGTTAAAACATAAGTGCCATTCTTAAACAAATTGAAGTATCTTAAAATTAAATCTGGATTATTAGTGAAGAGGTCTTTCGGTACTGAATCTCCGGAGTCTAATTTTAGAACCGGTTTTTCAGTAAACTGATTATCTAAGTTTTTAAATTCAGCATCATTTGGGAATTCTGTTTCGTTTTCAATATCCGTATTTTCAATAAAGGAGTTCTCATTTGAAGCTGGATTATTATTAATCAAAGGTTTACTATGTTTTTCTCTTTTCAAATCATGTTCTTTAAACATGCCCCAAAGTGGTTCTAAAGCTTTTTCCCTGTTTGAATAATAATCTCCTCCTCGAACTCTAAAAAATTGCCAGCCGCAACGTTCCATAACTTTTTGGCGCATCATATCATCCTGATATTTTTCTGCTCCATGCCATTTATCACCATCGCATTCAATTGCTATTTTGGTTCCATCAGGGAAGAAGGCAACTAAATCAATTCGGTATTTCCCTTTTGCAACTTCGTACTGTGGTTTCACACTGTAGCCTTTATTAACAATATCATTGAATACATCAACCTCAAACCAGCTATCAAAGGGTTCTGGTTGATTTCCAATAGTTCTTTCAATTGGAATTGGAGTAGGAGGTGTTGAAGGCTTGTAATTTATGAAATGGTCTAAAAGTTTATATCTTAAATCATTCGAGTTGCTTAAATCTTCTGGGAGGATGGAATGGAATAACCAGATTTGTTCAATTGCCCGACTTACAGCAACATTAAAACGTCTTTCATCCTCGGGACGTGTTAAGGCACTTCTGTTATGATTATGTGCAGTGACCAAACTCAAAATGATGATGTCTCGTTCATCACCCTGAAAACTTGCCGAGTTACCGCAGATTATCTTACGCTTTTTAAATTCAGTTTCTCCAATCTTCTTTACGAGTAGAGTTTCAATTAATGCACTTTGAGCATTTCCCTGTAAGCAAATTACTCCAATCGATTTCCCTTTGTATTTTTCATCGTTTACTAATTCGTAAATTCTATTGGTTATTTCGATTGCTTCCTGTTCATTGCGAATACTTGCGCCTTGTCCTTCCGCATATCCATTTTGACAATAAACATGCATTAACGGTTCTAGCCTGTTTTCAGAATATTGTTTCAAAGGATAAAGACCTTTTCCATCGGGAGCATAAAATAATTTGTTTGAAAACTCAATTATTTCAGGCATACAACGAAAATGTTCCCTCAACACTATAATTCCTTCACAGAATCTTTTTGCATGGTCGAAGAAACTGTATTCAGTTCCGTAAAAATTTTTGAAAGGAATTCCTTGGAGATGTCTGTTTATGAATGGAGTCATCGCATTTGCGTCTACTCCCACATACTCAGGTGAGGTTTGTTTGTCGTCTCCGACTATTATAATATTTTTTGAAATGTACAGTAAAAAAATAGCATCTGGACCAAGCTGACTTGCTTCATCAATTATGGCATAATCATAAATGCCTTTTTCCGGTTGGATGGTTTCAGTTACTTTGTATAGAGGCATAATCCAGCAAGGAACAGAGGTTTTGCAATATTCCATTTCTTCCTGTGCAATTTTTCTAAATTTTAAAGCTCGTTTGCCTTTCCCGGTTTTTCCAATCTTTTTAACTGCCTGAACCCATGCTTCAAGATGTTGTCTAAGGCTTCTATTTTGTTTTAGATTGGCTAAAACAAAAATCCATGATTTTTTTGCGGCGATTTTTGCAATTAGTTTTTCTTCTCTTGAATCGTAAGATTTAATTTTTTCGTTTAGTTCTTTTTCAAAATCGCTACTTAGTAAGTCTGTTAATTCATCAAATGCATGTCGATAAAGAATTGCTTGTTTTAAATCTGAAATTTGCGAATGTGAAAATTCGCTGTTTTCAACTTTTTCAATTAGATTCTGAAAATTTTGGGTTAAATCATTTCGAAGATTATTAAACCTCGCATAATCTTCAAAATGATTCTGAAGTTGAGAAAGATTTTTGCATAGAATTTTATATTCACTTAATGCTAAATTGGATATTGACTGGTAAATATCTTTCGCAATTGGATGAAAGTTGTCGTGGGATAAATAGCCTTGAATAATATTTCTTTTCTTTTTGTAATCAGATATTTTGTTTAGAATCAGAGTATTCTTTGTTTTATGAATCACTTGCTGTAATTCTTTAAGGTCAAAGCCATTAAAAGAAATGTCCGAAATACTCTGAATTAGTTTTATTTTTGTTTGAGTGTTTGAAATAGTTTCAAATAATGATAGCGTTTCATTATTCAATTGTTGGTAAAAATTAAACTTCTCATTGTAAGAATTTGAAGTCCTGGAACTATCCCAAATTTCAGCTAATTCTTCAAAATTCTGTTTGATTTTAATGTCATTGATTACTTTGTCGAATTCTTCTTTAGTATCGCAAGGACTGCCATTAACTTTTACTGATTCAATAAAATACAGTTTCTCCTTTATTTCTGTCGGCAAGAAAGGCTTTTGAAGCCTAAAACTTAAACCAGATAAAACATTTCCTGCACTTAGAAAATCTAAAAGAGTTTTAGCATCGTTTTTTAGGTTTATTAGTGATTTCCCTTTGGGAAAAGTAATTTCAATATTCCGGTCAAGAAACCGTAAGTCTATCTTTTCTAACTCTGTAAGAACTGGCATGGATTTTTCTACCTTGTTAAACCAAACTTTATTATTGTGATTTATGAAGTCCGTCACAAGTTCCGTTTTATCTGGGTGCTGATTGATTGAGATTTTGTCAAATAATTTATGAAGTTCATCCAAATAATTTTCAAGAGATTTAAAATCATGACTTTTTATAATTTCAGCAGTTTCTATTGAAAGATTTTCTTTTTCCGCAATTGAAACAAGGTTTTTAAAATTCTCTAAATCCTCAAATTCAAATAATTCAGGGGTTTCTGGTAATTTATATTCAAAAACAGATTTATCAATATTCGAGTAATGCTGAAACAACGAAATATAAGTTTTTAATTTTTCTAAAATCTCATTGTCTGTATAATCATTAAAGTCATCATCATACCACCCAAAATTGCTTTTGTCAATTTCTAATGCTTTGGCAATCTCAGTCAAATTGCCTTGATATGCAGGATTTATGTCAATTCTTCGTGACGATTTTTCTTTAATTTTTAAAAGCTCATTTGTGTCGAAAGCCCTTCTTTTCTTTAAATCTGCTAAGTCTAATTCTAATTCATCAATTTCATTTTGAAGGACTTCAATATCTGTATTAGATAATTCATCATTGATTGTATTAACACTTGCTTCTAAGTCCTGTATTGAGGATGAATCGCCACTTAGTAGATTAACAGTTAGGTTTTTAAACTCATCAGGAAGTTTGTCTTTGAGAACTTCTAAAGCTCTCTTTGTATATGCAGTAACAAGTACTTTCTTACCATTTGCCAATAAATGACAAATCAGATTTGAAATTGTATGTGATTTTCCAGTTCCCGGAGGACCTTGAACCAACACTTTGTTATTAAATCTTGCCTTATTAATTATTGTTTTCTGTTCGTCATTGAATTTATTGGGAAAATAAATTGTATCAGAATCACGCAGCTCAATATTGTCAGTTTGTGTTCCACCAAAAGATTCTGTCCTTTCAAGGTCGATTAAGTCATCCAGAGTTGGAATCTCAGTTTTCTCAGAACTTTCGATATCCTCAATTATTTTTTCATACATAGAAGTGAAACTTCTTGTATCACGTTTTCTTAAAATAATTGCGGGAGCAAAAAATATTGTCTCTTTATTCGGAATTTCTTTTGATTTGTTTTTTACTTCTTTGTAATTGCCATCGCCTGGTTTAATTCTCTCAGCAAGAAGTTGTAGCACTTCATGAATATCTTCATCAAAAGGATTAACTAATTCTTTTCCCTTAATTAACTCTTTTGCTGATTTTTCACTTTCAATTATATCGTTCGAATCAAATTGCTCAAATAAGTCAATGATTGCATCTGTTTCAATTTGCAATCCATTTTCCAAACTCTGACTGATAATTAAACTTGAATCCCTTTTGGAAAATTCAAACTGAATTTCTGCTTTCGCAGTAATAATGTGTCTGCAAATTAGCGGTGTTTCATCATTCTCTTTGAAATTTAGCAATCCAATTCCGGCAACAAGTTCATATTCTTCGCCAAATTGCTGTGACTTATTATAAATTGAGAACAGTTTTTTGTAAATGGAATTTACTTTGTCAAAAGCAACAACTTTTACATCATAAATTTGTTTTTTAGACCAATATAATTCAGAATCAGCAAACCATTTTTCTTCGCAGTATTTGCTAAATTCTTCTTCAATTTCTGGATGGTCTTGTAATTTCAGAATTTCATTTTCTACTGATTCTATTTCTTCAAAAAGTTCTGGCAAATCGTCTCTGTTTAACAAGCTTTCTTCATTAATCCAATTTTGCAGATTCTTAGGCGGCTTTGGGAAAATTGGCTTTTCTGGTTCAATAGGTTTTGAAATTTTCAACCAGTAGTTTGAATCATTTGAATAATTATCATGAATAATACAATCAATTTTTTCGTCAATGGGAATATTTGACATCCAAAGAATCTCAAGATAATTACTTGAGTTTTCGATATCTCTAACTGGTTTACTTCTAAGTTTTGAGAACTCAAGTAAATAATTGAAAATCTGTAAATATTTTTTTGTTTTCATTTTCTATAAGTCACTCAGTTAGTCAGTGTCAATTTTCGGCTGTGCGCTGGCAAGATTTGGCTCTTTTGCAAGCTGAAGTGTCTGCTTGTGCGTAAGAGCTTGCAAATGTGCCAAATGTGCGTTGGCAATTTATATTTATTATTTCATTAATTCTCTGCACTGTCTTTCTTTTTCAGCATGGCACACAACATCTTAGTGTTTTATTCGCCGTTATAGCCCACCAAAGTTATTGAAAAGA
>JABNAD010001130.1_pt1 | contig 11007 bp, 10 predicted proteins | sample 7240381 | NCBI WGS metagenome assembly JABNAD01 (sample SAMN11332834, study PRJNA596920) | anaerobic digester metagenome | biome: digested sludge; isolation source: digested sewage sludge-derived enrichment culture grown on H2/CO2 | place: Germany: Goettingen | reverse complement strand
AGGTACCACCATTACCCTCTATTTAGGTGAGGATGGCAAAGAATTCTTGGAAGAATCTACCCTTTATGCCGCCCTTCGCAAATATTGTTCCTTTATGCCAGTACCCATTTTCGTTGATATTGTGAAAGAACAAACCGAAACTGAAAAAGAAGCTGAACAAAAAGAATCTAATACCATCCATATTTCTCCTGAAGAGGCAGAAACCCTCACCAAAGAAGATGCTTTAGAAAAGCTTGAAGAAAAAAAAGCAGAAAATGATGATACACCTAAGCCTTTAAACGATACCACTCCATTATGGCAAAAACAGCCCAAAGACTGTACAGAGGAAGAGTATAAGGCTTTTTACCACAAAGTATTTTTTGATATGAATGATCCTTTGTTTTGGATTCATTTGAATATGGACTATCCCTTCCGCCTAAAGGGAATCTTATATTTCCCTAAGCTGGTGGAGCATATGGATGTAATGGATGGAGAAATTAAACTCTATGCCAATCAAGTATACATTGCTGATAATATCAAAGAGGTTGTGCCAGAATTTCTGCTCCTGTTAAAAGGTGTTTTGGATTGCCCCGATATGCCTCTAAACGTATCCCGTAGTGCATTGCAAAATGATGGCTATGTTGAAAAAATGAGCACCTATATCACAAAAAAAGTTGCCGATAAGCTGACACAGCTTTTCAAGAATGAGCGTTCCGCTTACGAAGGTTTCTGGAATGATATTGGCGTTTTCATTAAATATGGTTGTATGAGAGAAGAAAAATTTTATGATAAAGTGAAGGATGCGTTGTTATTTAAAACCACTGATGACGTATATGAAACCCTTCCTGAATATTTGGAAAAAAACAAAGAAAAGCATGAAAATAAGTTATTCTTTGTTTCTGACGAAAATTTACAAGCACAGTATATCCGTTTGTTTAAAGAACAGGGTCTTGAAGCGGCTATTTTCTCTACTCCCGTTGACAAACCCTTTGTCTCCTTCTTGGAGTATAAAAATTCGGGTATCTCTATCCAGCGCATTGATGCAGATATTTCTGAAACCTTACAGAAAAAAGATGATACAGAAATATCAGAAGCAAAAAAACAGGTTGAAGAGCATACAAGCGCACGGATGGAGTCATTCTTTCAGGGACTTTTACAAAACGATTCTCTGAAAGTAAGTGTGGAAGATTTGAAAGCCGAAAGTGTTTCAGCAATGCTTCTTTTAAGTGAAAAATCCCGACGTATGCTGGAAATGATGGAGGCATATGGAAATGCCACCGAATTAAAATCAATGTTTGCAGATGTTAAGCCGGAAGAAACCTTGGTTCTCAATCGCTCCAATGGCCTTGTAAAAAATCTGTTGGATATGAGCGAAAAAGAGGACAAGAAAGAGGATGCAGAGATGCTTTGCCGCCATGTTTATGATTTGGCGCTGATGAGCCATCGCCCTCTAACCTCACAGGAAATGACAAATTTTATTGACCGTAGTAATATTTTGTTAGAAAAGCTTTCTTTCTTAGAATCAGGAAAATAACCTTAAAACTTAATAAATAATCGGAACTCCCTAAAAACAATCCATACACCCTCATAAGGGCAAGGAAATTTCCTCCCCCTTATGACTTGTATATAACAATTCTTGTTTTTAGGGAGTTTTTATTGGGGAATTATGGGTCAACAAATCGATTTATACAAAAAAATATTTTATTACTATTTTTTTGCTTATTCATCAATATATCTAATAGTTTTTTTTCAAGTACAAAAACGTTATGTATATTGCATATTTTTTATCAAACTTTTTTTACTTTTTTGTAAATAAATGGCATTCTAATTTTCTTTTTTTCCCTATCTGCTCTTAAGTTGCTGAATTAAATGGAAAAGTGACTTCCAAGTTGTAATACCACTTCCCATAGGAGTATACTAATATAAAACAACATAATAGATTCCGAGGTGACCTATGACAAAAGAACTTTTTTTACAAAAGCTTATGCCCTCCTATGAGGCTTTTTTCGATATCCAATATAATGTTGCTGTTGGTTCCAGCCAATTTCCAGCCATTGCTCAGTTCCACTCACGCTCAGAAAAATATGTTCTGGTGCGTTCAGCAAAGCTTTGGGCAACGGAAATGAATGAATATGCATACTTCGCCTTTGCCGATGTTCCAGACACAGAAAGTTTTATTTCTTTGAAAAAAGAGGTCTTACAACTTGGCTTAGCTCAGATTAAGCCCCATAGTGAGCATATGTATTCCTACGTAACTTTAATTTTAATTTCAGATTTGCTTCCTGATGAAATCATTCAGCAAATAAAAAAAACCTACTACCATAAAACCTATCTATTTTCCTTACATGGATGGATGCACCTTAGAATCGCTGCGGTAGACCTCAGCAACGGAAAGGTCTATTCTAATCACAGGGGGAAAGAACTCCTGCCGTTGCTGCAAAATATTTTATCTTAGGAGTCACTGGTTTGATGCAGGGTGTACGAATGGTGAGTAAAATCATTCCGTGGTAAAAGAAAAAGTTTTAGTGTGGCATCTCACGCTCTTAATTTTTTTTACGTAGTTGAACTGGGATATTTTTCTATCAAGCGTTCACTCAGAATAAATCAGCGTTTCCACAATCATCTATATTTTAATGCATTTCCTTGGAAAGGAGGATATTTATGAATTCATTGTTATTATTAATCATCTCCGTTGCTGTTCTTCTTATTGGCTACATTACATACGGCAGCTGGCTGGCTAAGGAGTGGGGGGTTGATCCCTCAAAAGAAACACCCTCACACACCCAGCAGGATGGTGTGGACTATGTCCCTGCAAAAGCTCCTGTTTTGATGGGTCACCACTTTGCATCGATTGCGGGTGCAGGTCCCATAAACGGTCCCATTCAGGCAGCTATTTTTGGTTGGCTTCCTGTATTACTTTGGATCCTCATTGGCGGTATTTTCTTTGGTGCTGTTCAAGATTTTTCATCTATTTTTGCATCAATCCGTCACAAAGGAAAATCAATTGGTTATGTCATTGAGCAAAACGTTGGTGCAAAAGCGAAAAAGTTGTTTTTAATTTTTGCTTATCTAACCTTGCTCCTTGTTGTTGCCGCTTTTGCAAGTATTGTTGTTGGAACCTTTAACGGCTTCACCCCAGAGGGTGATATCATTCCAGCAAATGGCTCCACAGCAACAATCTCGGTATTATTCATTATTATTGCAATTATTTTCGGGGCTTTGGTCTATCGTAAAAACGCACCTCTTAGTGTGGCAACTGTTGTGGGCATTATTGCCATTATCGCTTGTATTACCATTGGTCTAAAATTCCCCATTTATTTATCAGCAAACACATGGTTAATCCTTATTCTTATCTACATTTTTATTGCTTCTGTCACACCGGTTTGGATTTTGCTTCAACCCAGAGATTATTTAAATTCATTCCTTTTGTATGGTATGATGATTGCGGCTGTGATAGGTATTGTCGGAAGCCACCCTGCCGTTGCTCTGCCTGCCTTCACTGGATTTTCGGGAATCGATGGAAATAGCGCCTTGTTCCCAATGCTCTTTATCACCGTTGCCTGTGGTGCCATTTCCGGCTTCCATAGCTTGGTTGGTTCTGGTACAACTTCCAAACAACTTAATTCTGAAAAAGATGCCAAAATCATTGGTTTCGGTGGAATGTTAATTGAGTGTGCTTTGGCAGTTATCTCCTTAATCGCAGTGGGCATTCTTTTTGCTGATGGCGCTATGCCCAAGGGCACGCCTACTCAGGTTTTTGCAACAGGAATTGCATCCATGATTGCTGCTATCGGTTTGGAATCCGCATATGATGTGGCCTATGCAGTTATCATATTAGCTGTATCAGCATTCTGCCTCACCTCTTTGGATACAGCAACAAGACTGGCTAGATATATGTTCCAGGAGTTCTTTATTCCCGAAGGAACCGATGCAAAAACATTAACAGGTTTCAAAAAAGTTTGTGCAAATCCATTTTTTGCAACGCTTGTTACTGTTATCATCGGTGGTGTTATGGCGGCTGGCGGTTATGCTAAAATTTGGCCTCTATTCGGTTCAGCCAATCAGCTCTTAGCAGCGCTGGCTCTCTTGGCTGCGGCTGCTTGGTTAGGTAATATTGGCAAAAACAATAAAATGTTTATTGTGCCAATGATTTTCATGCTTATTGCAACATTAAGTGCATTGGTTGTTACGTTAATTAAAAACGTAAAAGCTTTTTCTGCTGGATCTGCCACCCTTTCAACAGAAGGATTGCAAATCCTATTCATCGTTTTATTGATTGCTCTGGCAATTGATTTGGCGATTGAAGGATGCCGTGTTATTTTCCGCAAAAAGAAAACTGCATAAATTGCTATTATGCAGATAAATTAATGCAGATAAAATATAGATGATAAAAGACCCGTGGATTCACGGGTCTTTTTTATCGAATTAAAACGTAATCTCCAATTCCACAGGGCAATGATCTGATCCCATAATGTGGCTATGAATCTTTGCATCCACAAGCTTTTCTTTTAGTCTTTCAGAAACAACATAATAATCAATGCGCCATCCTGCGTTGTTTTTTCTGGCATTAAAACGATAGCTCCACCAAGAATAATTACCCTTTGCATCCGGATAAAAGAAACGATATGTATCAACAAACCCGGCACTTAACAGCTGGGTAAACTTCCCTCTTTCCTCATCTGTAAACCCTGCACTTCGCCTGTTAGAAGATGGGTTTTTCAGGTCAATTTCATTATGGGCAACATTTAGGTCACCGCAGATAATCACAGGCTTTCTCTGGTCTAAATCAGAAACATACCCCCGAAAAGCATCTTCCCACGCCATGCGGTAATCAAGCCTTGCATTTTCCTGCTGAGAATTGGGAGTATACACTGTAATGTGATAAAACTCTTCAAACTCCAGTGTTATCACTCTTCCTTCAGAATCATGGGCTTCATGTCCTAGGCCATAAGAAACAGATAAAGGCTCTTTTTTTGTAAATACAGCAACTCCTGAATAGCCCTTTTTTTGAGCATAATTCCAATACTGAAAATACCCCTCTGTGTCCAATTCTATCTGCCCCTCTTGCAGCTTTGTCTCCTGCAACGAGAAAATATCTACATCCACTTCCTTAAAATAATCCAAAAAGCCTTTGCCAACCGCAGCACGCAGGCCATTCACATTCCATGAAATCATTCTCAATTGAAACACCAACCTTTCTTTTTCAAACGAATAAAAAAGCTTAGAAAAGCACATTTTACTGATTTATATATACCTTTTCAATTTTATCATAATAAGGTATTTTTTCAATACCTTTGTATACAATCAAATACTGTAAATTAATTTCTACGAGAATCCTATCCTTTGGCTTGTTTCTTATCTAGTTTTCTACTAAAATCAGAATAGATAGAAAGGAGTGAGCTTTATGAACATACAAATTTATGGCTCTCAAAAGAACTTTGACACAAAAAAAGCCGAACGCTATTTTAAGGAGAGAAAAACACCTTACCAATATATCAATATTCATGAATTCGGAATGAGCAAAAGCGTTTTTGAAGCGGCAAAGAGACGTATCCCTTTGGAAGATATGATCGACCGCAAAGCAAAAGCATATCAAACCTTGTTTATGGATTATATTGATGAAAGTAAGCGGGAAGGAACCCTGCTTGAAAATCCTGTTCTTTTTATGACTCCCATCGTGAGAAATGGAAAGGAATTTACATTAGGCTATTGTCCTGACGTATGGAAGGAATGGAACTAAAGAGGAGGTAAAACAGATGCGCATAGGTCTTGCTCAAATAGATATGGGCTTCCAAGATAAATCATATACAAAAAAACTGTGTGAGGAATTGATTCTTTCCGGTGCAAAAGAGAACGTGGATTTATTGGTCTTCCCTGAAATGACTTTAACAGGTTTCACCATAAACATAAAGGAATTTGGTGAAGTCTTTGAAACCAGTGAAACCATTTCCTTTTTCAGGCATCAAGCCATCTTGCATCAAATGGCAATCTGTTTTGGCCTGCCTATTGTGGATTCCCAAAAAGCTGAAAATCAATGTGTCATCCTATCTGCCACAGGGGAACTTCTGGCGAACTATGCTAAAATTCATCCTTTTTCTTTCGGTACCGAGAAGGATTTTTATACAGGAGGAACTACAATTGCATCTTGCAAAATAAAAGATTTCACCTTGTCGCCTTTCATTTGCTATGATTTGCGTTTTCCTGAAATTTTTCAAATCGCCTCTAAAAACAGCACGTTGTTAGTGGTCATTGCCAACTGGCCAATTTCCCGCAAAGAAGACTGGTCAGTTCTACTAAAAGCTCGAGCTATTGAAAACCAAGCCTTTGTTGTAGGTGTAAATCGAGCTGGCACTGGTGGTGGCCTTACCTATTTTGGCGATAGCATGGTAATCTCCCCTCGGGGAAAGATACTTGCCTGTGCAAAAGAGGGAACCCACCTCACAACCTTTGATATTTCTTGTGAGGAAGCCCTTCAATGCAGAAATAAATTTCCTTTAAAGTCAGACCGACGCCCTGAGCTATACCAACAGCTTATGATAAACAAAAATGGGGAAAGGAGTTCCATATGATTCGTGTATTATTTGTATGCCATGGAAATATCTGCCGTTCTCCTATGGCAGAATTTCTATTTCGAGATATGCTGACAAAAAAGGGGTTCAATCAAGATTTTTCTATCGCTTCCGCCGCCACTAGTCGGGAAGAAATCGGCAATACTGTTTATCCCCCGGCAAAGAAAAAACTCAACGCTTTGGGAATAGATTGTGCTGGAAAAACAGCACGACAAGTAACCAGACAAGACTATGATGATTTTGATTATCTGCTAGTAATGGAGGCTTATAACACCAAAAATTTGATGAAAATTTTAGGGGATGACCCTCATAAAAAGGTATTCCGTCTTTTGGACTTTTCAGAGCATCCAAGAGACATTGCTGACCCTTGGTATTCAGGAAATTTTGATATTACGCATAAGGATATTATGGAAGGTTTGGAAGCTTTTCTTTCATTTGCCTTGGAAAATAAAAAAGCATGAATAGGTACCCTTATTTTTCCTTAGGATACACCCAGAGAACCATTTTTCATGCATTATCTCTCTATTTTTAACTCACAAAAAAGCAGTGCTAATTTTGGGGAGGCAGACGGTTTATTACCCGTTGCCTCCGTATTTTTATTTTTAACTCAATGCCAAGTCCCTATTTTAAAGATAGTGTCCTGCTGATTTATAGTTGCTTTGGAAGTTGCTCCTTTATTCCTCCGCCATTGCAACCTTCATTGCCCTCACAAAATCAAAAACAGGTTTTATTGATTCTTTCCCATAAGTACCCACAATTTTTACAATTGCACTACCCACAATAACACCATCAGCCACCTTGCTCATTTCTGACGCAGTTTCAGGGTTTGAAATGCCAAAACCTATGGCACAGGGGATATCCTTTGCCTTTTTCACCCTCGCCACCATGGCACCAACATCTGTTGTAATTTCATTTCTGGTTCCTGTTACCCCTAAAGACGAAACACAATAAACAAAGCCTTCTGCCTCCGTCGCAATTTTACTAATTCTATCTTGAGATGTGGGAGCAGTCAGAGAAATCAACTTAACACCGTATTCCTGAAATTTATCCAGCATTTCTCCCTTCTCCTCATAAGGAATATCAGGAAGGATGACACAGCAGATGCCACATTCCTTACATTGCGTAAGAAATCTATCCAGACCGTAGGTAAATACAAGGTTAGCGTAGGTCATAAACGCAAGGGGTACATCAGATTTTTCACGAATTTTTCCCACCATCACAAAAATATCGTCCGTTGTTACGCCGCCCTGCAACGCCCTCTCACTTGCCTCCTGAATCACCAAGCCTTCAGCAACGGGGTCAGAAAAAGGTATCCCTAATTCAATTAAATCCGCCCCTGCCTCTTCCATGGCATAAACCAGCTTCTCAGTGGTTTCCAAATCAGGGTCACCGCAAGTGATGAAAGGAATAAACGCCTTCCCATTTGAAAAAACCTTCTCTATGTATTCTTGTGCTGTCATTTTATTCATAGATCTCAACCCCCTTGTATCTTGCAATTGCCGCCACGTCTTTATCCCCTCTCCCCGAAACATTCACTACAATAATTTGGTCTTTCTCCATGGTAGGTGCCAGTTTCATTGCATAGGATATGGCGTGGGCACTTTCAATTGCCGGAATGATTCCTTCTGTTCTCGAAAGATATTCAAAGGCCTCCACAGCCTCATCATCGGTAACCGGAACGTATTCCCCTCTGCCTGAATCCCTTAAATAGGCATGCTCCGGCCCAATCCCCGGATAGTCCAGTCCTGCCGAAATGGAATACACCGGGGCAATCTGCCCATATTCATCCTGACAAAAATAGGACTTCATGCCATGAAAAATACCCACACTGCCGGTAGCCATGGTAGCAGCAGTATCCTTTGTATCTACACCTCGACCCGCTGCTTCACAGCCAATGAGCCTTACCCCCTTATCCTCAATAAAGTTGTAAAATGCTCCAATTGCATTGCTTCCGCCTCCTACACAGGCAAGAACAGCATCAGGCAATCTGCCTTCCATCTCTAACATCTGCTCCCTGATTTCCTTGCTGATGACTGCCTGAAAATCTCGCACTATCAAAGGAAAAGGATGGGGACCCATTACAGAACCCAAAACATAGTGGGTATCATCAATTCTCTGTGTCCACTCTCGAAAAGTCTCATTTACTGCATCCTTTAGGGTCATGGTTCCACTGGTAACGGAATGCACCTTGGCGCCCAATAGCTCCATACGATAAACATTTAAAGCTTGGCGGTCTGTATCATGCTTCCCCATATAAATTTCGCATTCCAGACCCATGAGTGCCGCCGCTGTCGCCGTTGCAACACCATGCTGGCCTGCGCCTGTTTCCGCAATGATTCTTGTTTTGCCCATTTTTTTCGCTAGAAGTACCTGCCCTAAAACGTTATTTATTTTGTGAGAACCTGTATGGTTCAAATCCTCTCGCTTCAAATATATTTTTGCGCCACCAAGCTTCTCTGTCATATGCTTGGCATAATAAAGATTAGAGGGGCGCCCTGCAAAGTTATTTAATAAATCCTTCAATTCCTCCACAAATGCAGGGTCGTCTTTGTATTTGTTATAAGCCTCTTCCAGCTCAATGACTGCGTTCATTAATGTTTCAGGAATAAACTGTCCGCCGAACGCTCCAAACCTGCCTTTTCTCTCTTTCATTATAATCAGTCCTTTCCTCTTATAGTAGCTTTGCAAGAGCTACCACTCCCATAAATTTTTTGTCATCCTTATATCCATTTGTTTCACAACCACTGCTTACATCAAAGGCAAAAGGTTTGCAGGTTCTTGCAGCCTTACCTATATTATTGGCATTTAATCCTCCAGCAAGGAAATATGGTTTTTTAATTGGTGGTATCACACGATGGTCAAAGGTTTCTCCGCTCCCGCCGTAGTTGTACTCACGGTAAGTATCTAATAATAAATACTCACAGGGAAGTTTTTCTGCTGCTAAAATTTCCCCTGCATTTTTCACCCGAACTGCCTTTATAATTGGCTTTTTCACAACCTCTTTCAGGCGAAGCATATAGTCCTCATCCTCGTCGCCATGAAGCTGAACCATATCGATAACCCCTTGGGCACAAAGGCTTTCAATCATAGGAATCTCTGCATTTACAAATACACCAACTGCATCAATTCCCAATTCCAACTTACTTTTTAACTGAGCAGCTTTTTCAGGAGTTACATATCTAGCGCTGGGCGGGTAAAACACAAACCCAATAAAATCAGGCTTATATAGATTTGCCATGGTGATATCTTCCTCCCGGCTTAAACCGCATATTTTAATATTCATCGTTCTCCTCCTTTCAGAGCTTCCAACGCTTTCTTCTTATTCTTTGCACGCATTAGCGTTTCTCCTATCAAAACGGCGTCCAGTCCTGCGTCTCTTATCTTGGCAATATCCTGCGAGGTCTGAATTCCGCTTTCTCCAATAGAGATTACATCCTTTGGAATATACCTTTTCAACCGGATACAATTTTGTATATCCACAGTAAAATCCTTCAAGTTTCGATTATTTACGCCAATGATTCTTCCTCCTGCCCTCACCGCCGAATCAATCTCTGTTTTATCATGGGCCTCTACAAGGGCACTCAAACCCAAACTATCACAGACTTTAATATATTGCTTTAACGTATCGGTGCCGAGCAAAGCACATATCAGAAGAACTGCCGATGCTCCCAATGCTTTTGCCTGATAGATCATATATTCATCCACCGTGAAATCCTTTCGTAAAATTGGAATTTTCACCTCTTTACTAATTTCAACCAGGTATTCGTCTCTCCCTAGAAATTTTGTAGGCTCCGTCAGAACGGAAATACAATCCGCTCCTGCCTGTTCATAGTCTTTTGCAATGTCCAGATAAGGGAATTCCTGTGCAATAACACTTTTAGAGGGGCTGGCTTTCTTCACCTCGCAAATAAAGGCAAGACCGTCTTTCTCCAATGCTTCCTCAAAAACAAAGGAAGTTTTCTTTTTGCATTTAGCAAGCTCTTTCATTTCCTCTAAGGAAATGATTTCTTTCTGTTCCTCCACGCGCTTTCGTGCCATATTTGCCAGCTCATTCAGAATCATTCGTCACCCTCCAATCACTGATTTGTTACCTGAATAAATGCCTCTAGCTTCTCCAATGCCTTGCCGCTGTCCAGCATTTGCTTTGCACGCTGAATTCCAGCTTGAATGCTAGGGCATTTTTCTGCAATATAAAGGGCAACCCCTGCATTCAAAAGCACCACATCTCGCTTTGCCCCTTGTTCTTTCCCCGTGAGAATATCTAAAGCAATTTTCTTGTTATCCTCAGGACTACCACCAACAAGGTCTGATGGCTCACAATAGGAAAAACCATAATCCTCAGGATCAATCACACGGTTTTTTAGCTTTCCGTTTCGAATTTCGCAGGCTGTTGTTGTGGTTGTTAAGGTTATTTCGTCTAAACCATCGTCTCCACACACTACCATTCCCACCTTCACCC
>JABNAD010001129.1_pt1 | contig 11012 bp, 7 predicted proteins | sample 7240381 | NCBI WGS metagenome assembly JABNAD01 (sample SAMN11332834, study PRJNA596920) | anaerobic digester metagenome | biome: digested sludge; isolation source: digested sewage sludge-derived enrichment culture grown on H2/CO2 | place: Germany: Goettingen | reverse complement strand
GGTGATAAGGAATGAAAAAGAACCTATCAACAAATGGAATCTATATCGGCATCGGCGCTGCTTTTTTCATTTGTACAGTCGTATTTTATTTTATTCTGTTTTACGAAACTGAAAATCGGATTATCCTTGGAACGGCTATTATCTTCTCCTTGCTGGTTTTGCTGTTGGGGATCCTTTTGATTGTCTTGATCAAAGGCAAGCTGATAGCCTTTTCGGATTCCCTCAATGCTTGTATTGATAATATTGTAGCCGGAAAAGAAGATGTAACCTTTGATTTGGAATCGGAAACACTGATGGGAAAATTCAACTACAAGCTTCAGCGATTGTATGAAATCATGCAAAACGGAAAAAGGCAAGTACAGGAGGAAAAACAGTCTATTCAGGAAATAATCTCCGACATCTCCCATCAGGTGAAAACCCCGGTAACAAATCTGAACATGTATAACTCCACTTTGCTGGAGCGACAGCTTACGCCAGAGAAAGCACGGGAGTTTCACAAACTGATGGAGTCCCAAATTGACAAGCTGGATTTTTTGATGCAGGCAATGGTGAAGATGTCCCGGTTGGAAACTGGTGTGATTGCCCTCTCTGTTTCTCCCGCACCAATTTATGACACCATAGGGCTTGCACTTTCCGGAATCGAACGGACAGCTGAGCAGAAAAAAATTGAAGTAACTGTGGACTGTGATCCTGCCATAATCGTACCCCATGATAAAAAATGGACAGCGGAAGCCTTGTTTAACATTTTGGACAACGGAGTGAAATACACTTCCTTAGGCGGTAAAATATCCGTGACGGTAGAGCGATGGGAAATGACGACGAAAATTGATATCACCGACACAGGTAAAGGAATTCCAGAACAGCACTACGCACAGATATTCAAACGCTTCTATCGGGAAGATGAAGTGCATGATATCAGTGGTATTGGCGTTGGTCTTTACCTGTGCCGTGAGATTATCTCAAAACAGGGTGGCTACATTCAGGTGAAATCTGAAATAGGCCAAGGCTCCACCTTCTCGGTGTTCCTACCAAACGAAAGGCAGCTCTGAGAGCTGTCTTTTTTCTATGCAGATGAAATATCTCAAAACTGTGACAATTGATTTTGTGATTGAGACTTTTCGGAGACATTTGTTCTGTACAATGAAGAAGATAAAATGAAAGCAGGAGGATTTATTATGAGTATATTAAAGACCAACGAATTAAAAAAGCAATATGGAACCAGTGCTAATCTTGTGAAAGCTCTGGATGATGTTGCCTTGAACGTGGAGCCAGGAGAATTTGTAGCCATTGTAGGCACTTCCGGCAGCGGTAAGTCCACTCTGCTACACATGCTTGGCGGGCTGGACACCCCTACTTCTGGCAGCGTGGAAGTGGATGGTAAAGAGCTGTCCAAAATGAATGACGAGCAGCTCACAATTTTTCGGCGCAGGAATATCGGCTTTATCTTTCAAAACTATAATCTTGTGCCAATCTTGAATGTGTACGAAAACATCGTTCTGCCCATCGAACTGGACGGAGAAAAACCGGACAAAGCCTTTATTGACAAAATTGTAAAGATGCTGGGGCTGACAGAGAAGTTGAATAATTTGCCCAACAACCTCTCCGGTGGTCAGCAGCAGCGTGTGGCAATCGCAAGAGCATTGGCAACCAAGCCAGCCATTATCCTTGCCGATGAACCTACAGGGAATCTGGACAGTAAGACTAGTCAGGAAGTGTTGGGGCTTCTTAAGATGACAAGTCAGCAATTTCATCAGACCATTGTCATGATTACCCATAACAGTGAGATCGCCCAGCTTGCCGACCGCATCGTGCGCATTGAAGATGGCAGGATTGTGGCATAAGGAGGCAAATCAATGTTTGAAAATAATAACGGAAAAATCGTAAAGAAACTTGCTATAAAAAATATGAAAGCCAACCCCAATCGCAACCTGATTATGGTAACCGCAATCTTCTTAACAACAGTTCTGATTTCGTTTATCTTAACGGCCGGGTTCAGCTTTTTTACAACCATGTACGAAGCCTCCCAAGCAGCACCGGGACCGGCAGCCGACGGAGCACTAACCGGTAGCAAAACCACTTACGAAAAGGCTGTGCTTCAGGAACAGGTTGAATGGGCGGACTTTGTAAAAAAATGTAGCACGACATCCTTGCACAATGATGTGTTTGCCGGTGTTCAAACAGAGCTGCTTGCGCCAGATGAGAGTTTTTATACCCATAACTATATTACCTTGGCAAAAGGAACCTTTCCAAAAGAAAATACACAGATTCTAATATCGGACACGCTTGCACAAAAGATGGGATCACAAGAGTTGGGTGCAGAGATTCCCTTGCAAGTAGTCGTTTTGCAGGATGGAAAAGAGCTTGAAACCGAAATCCCTATGAAAGTCTGCGGAATCTATAAAAACCCACTGGCAAATATCAGCAGCGTCTATGAAGAAATTTATACGGCTCAAGGCTTCACAGACGCTTATAATCCCGAATTGTCTGAAAATCGGAACCTGATTTATGTTAAGCTTAATAACTTGAATCCTCTTTTGCTAAAAAGCGATGTGTACTACAAATTGTCCGATTTGAGTGAATTGGTTGATGCAGATTCTGTTCAAACGAGACATTATATGGTATTTGCTTATTCCTTTGTGATTGCTCTACCTTTGCTTTTCTTTGTGATGCTGATCATGATGAGCGGATATTTCCTAATTCATAATGTTTTTTCCATCTCCGTTGCATCGGACATCCGATGGTTTGGGATGATGAAAACCATTGGTACAACAAAGAAACAGATTCGATCAATTTACATGAAGCAAATGCAATTTTTAGCTTTTGTAGGTATTGCATTGGGCGTTCTTGCCGGATATGGGGTGGGCCTACTATTGGCTCCTGAAGTCATTCGAATGACTGATTACGCTCTTTACTACAAGTCGCCAAATTTGTGGCTAGTCCTTTGTTTTACAGTCTTATTTTCGTGGATTACGGTCTGGATCAGCTGTTCCAGAACACTTCGAAAAGCAGCATCCTGTTCACCCGTTGAAGCAGCCCGTTTTGTCCCCCGCCATAAAAATAAAGGATTTACAGTTATTTCATTTGCACTGAGCGGAATTATTTTTCTGACTGTTTGCAACGTGGCTTTTGGTTATCAGGTTGAAAAGATGGTTGTCCGGCATAATCAAGACGAGGCTCGAATTGTTCATACCGCCAGCTTCTGGGCCTTGAACGAACCTTATAAACCTATCACAAAGGAACTACCCTCTGCTATAGAAAAGCTGCCTTTCGTAGAGAGAACCGATGTAATATATCGGGCAAAAACAATGCCTGATTTGATAGAAGTCGCTACTCAAGAGCTGTATGAACATTTTTTGGCGGAGGTTAAACTTGAGGGGAAGCTAAAAAAGGAAATCGAGGCAATCGCCCAAGTGCAAGGAAGCCATAACTTTGTTCATTTCCTGCCAAACGGAAACACAAAGCTGGACATCTGTGGGTTGCCTGCCCGAAGGCTGGAACAGGAAGCCGCCTTTATAAAAATTCAAGAAGGACAGCTAGATGATGCAGAAAAATTTAAATCTGGCAACTACATTTTGTATCAGGATGTGGATTATTTAAATGTAACCGATCAGCAGATCGACCAAAGCCAGAAGATTCATGCAGGCGATGTCCTAGATTTATCTTTTTACGATGATGTTACCGGGACGTATCAAACAAAGCAGTTGACAGTAATGGCGGTTGTAACGAGCATGGATAACTATGGAACCGGTAATATCCATTACTGCAATATTGTAATGCCGGACACACTATTTCAATCCATTTATCCCAATTATGGAGAGCGTATATCAAGCATACAGATTATTTCAAAGAACAGCTTTAACAAACAGCAGATAGAGGATATCACAAATTTAGTAAAGAAAGAACATAATATACAACTGCGTATTAATTCTAAATATGATGACAGGGGCTATTATACACATAGAAAAGCAGCCATAACAATCTTGGGATTTTTCTTGGCGTTGGTGCTGGGGATTATCGGGGTATCCAATATGGTGAATACATTGATCACCGATACGCTTGCTCAGAAAAAAACGATACTTATTTTTCAGGCTGTAGGAATGACGAAAAAGCAGCTTTGGAGATTTCTTTTCAAAAACAGTTTGCGGCTCTGCCTTATATCAGCAGGGATTATGTTGACAGCGGGAAGCTATCTTACTATGACAGTGGCATCATTTTCTATGTTTACAGGGTTTAGCCTCCTTCTCTTTGCACTGGACTTTTTGCTCCTACTGGGCTTTATGTACTTATTGTGTGCGACCATTTCCTCCATTATGACCCGACAGCTAAATAAGCGATCCGTCGTAGAACGGCTAAGATCATTAGAATAGATTGTTTTTCAATCATAATTATTATCGTCGTTTAATATGAAGAATCGAAAATGCCTCAAATGTGATAACTACACATTCAAAGCTTTACAATCTGTTTCCTCAAATATTACACTATAACAGGTGGCACGAGCAAAACAAAAAAAGGGACTTCAGCGGTGCTATCTCTACGCTTGAATTTTCTAAAGAACCCTCCAATCCCCCTGCCTATAAACACGAACCACCAGCCCAGATAGAACATGAAATAATATATAAGAGCGTACTAATGGACGGTCATGTCCTCAGGTACGCTCTTTTTTTGTTGCACAAAATTATTCCTCGATGCCCTTCGCTGCCTCTTGTACCGGCTAGAAGCATAGCAACCGCACAGATAATTGCAGTGTTAACACCACAACATTATCTAAATCAACATTACAAAGTACAATGGATATTGTTAAACTAACGAATAGTCAGTGCCAATATAACGTAAATCACAATTAACAATAGTTTTTTCTTTTCACTCCTATTATTAGCCCCTATGTATAAATTTGTCTCAAGGTTTTGTGAAAAAAACTTCTAATATAAATCAAAAACAAATAAAACTAAACTTTACTTAATAATTTATGTATAATAAATAAAAGTACAACTACACCTATTGCAATAAAGATATTAACAGTAAAAATAATTGTTTGGCCGAATTTAGCAGTTAAAACAAAAATTCCCATAATTGTTCCAACTACAATTAAGCCTGTTTGTTTCTTTAATGGATTTTTTGTAATTGATTCTAAGATAATTACTGAAAAAATCAATAAAATTATAACTGAAACCAGACCTCCAAGGGTTATGGGTATATTATAATTCACTGTTTCTTTTGCAAGTAATCCATGTAATAATGCAAATGTGTTCTTTGAAATTACAATACTTAACATAATAAAAGTTGAACTTCCAATACAAAAAGCATTTAATACAATCAACATCTTTTCTTTTTTAGTTCTTGACGGCAAACCTGCTATTATATTATCGCAAAATTGTTTAAAATCTCCTCCTATAAGGTTGTTTAGACTTTCTCCTCGTTTTTGTGCTGATAAAACCATTTCAATTAAATCTCTCCGCACTAATTCCTGATTATAATCAGAAATATCAGCACAGCGAATATAGCAAATCATTTCCGTGAATATCCCTTGATATTCTAAATTAATATTTTTATCTAATTGATTATTTTGTTTTTGTAGTTCTTTCACCTTTTTAGTCATTTTCAACACCTAACTTTTTAAATAAAGTTTCGAACCAAATCTTTGACTACAAAACTTGAATCGATACATTTTTAGATTCATTGGTTATCCATTAATCCGCAATATAAAAGACTTTAGCATTTCAATATAATGAGCCATAATGAGCAACTGTTATCGACCTCAGAGCTGCTAGATTTACTCATTTTATTCATCCAGAACATATTTACCCATAGTGCCATCTGCGTTAATATAAAAGCCGTCGACAATCTCGTTTATTCCTCCACCAAATATCCAATCGTTAGACTCGATGAAATCAATAAATTTATTCCAAAATACTTCTTCTGATAAATCAGCTGCAACTTCTATGCAACCATGAATCTCAAATTCTTTTCTCAAATCAATCACCTTCAATTTCAGAAATAATACCTACATTTTTTTCTTTATTATACATGCATCTGCATAATATTTCCATATATATTAAAAAGTGTAAAGGCTAGGCTATCTGTTATTTCGTCAACCCCGACTTAACCTCATTTCCATCATTGTTAAGGATTGAAAACGCACTTTTTTCCCATAAGAAGAAATAGTGTTGCTTTATTTGTGAATCAGTAAGAAATCTTTCATATCATCCTCAGGCAACTGATCAATTACCTTAAACGCATTATAGTGCAAAGTAAGCATCTACATTCGGCCCTCCCCTTCTCCCAGAACAAAAAAGTCGAGAGTCAGGAAAATATGCCCAACTCTCGAAAACCCCTTATTGCAAGACTTCTTCATGCACTTGCTTCTCTACCCTTGTAATCAACGCTATCGTCTCAACGTGAGATGCTTGGGCTATTTCGAATCTACGTACAAAGCAGCAAAAATGATGTATTTATGCTAATTTGAAGTACGTTTTATCTTTACAATCTAATCAAATGAAGCTGCTTTGTATTTCTTTAAATAATAGGTAAATAAACTGTCAAAAAGTAATATTGATGTTTTCAATACTTATTATCTACTCCCATACCGCCTTGGCTTGACCTTATCGTAATATCTTGTGCGTTTATTGGCTTATGTAAATTAACGTTTATATCATTTCGAAGCTGAAATTTCCTCATATGTTCTTTCAATAAATCAGCTTGTCCACTAAGCTCCTCACTTGCTGCGGCACTTTCTTCCGCTGTTGCACTATTGCTTTGAATTACAGAAGATATTTGTTCAACACCTATTAATATCTGAGCCACAGCATTAGATTGTTCTTTAGAAGTACGTGCAATTTCATTTACAAATTCACGTACTTGCTCTGAGCCCTCTACAACATTTATCATAGACTGTGCAGTACAATCAACAATATTAGAGCCCTGTTTTACCGCTTGTACTGTTTCTTCAATGAGCACAGCCGTATTCTGTGCAGCATCCCCTGATTTTTGTGCCAAATTTCTAACTTCATCCGCAACAACAGCAAATCCTTTTCCAGCAGAACCAGCTCTTGCAGCTTCAATAGCAGCATTGAGTGCCAAAATATTTGTTTGGAATGCAATATCCTCAATAGTTTTAATAATTTTACTAATTTCAACTGATTTCTCATTTATATTATTCATAGCTAATTTCATATTTTGCATTTGACTATTGCTATTTTGAACCTCTTCAGTAGTAGAAATAACTTCTGTGTTTGCCAAATCCGCATTACTTGCAGTGTTTTTAATTTGAATTGAAATATCACCAATCGTTGCAGAAAGTTCCTCTATACCACTTGCTTGCTCCGTTGCTCCTTGCGCAAGTGTTTGTGCCCCCGAGGATACCTGATTCGCAGCCAATGCTATTTGTTCCGAGGATATTTTAACATTTTCAATTGTGCCAGAAAGATTCTCTGAAATGTTTAAAAGAGAATCCTTAATTTTCGAAAATTCTCCTATATATTCTTGCTTCAATTCAAAATTCAGATCACCCTCAGCAATATGATTTAAAATATAAGATATCTCTTGAATGTACTCTTTATAGTCAACTAAAGTTATTCCAATCCGTTTGAAAGAATCAATCAGTTCACCAACTTCTCCACTTGCTTTGGTTTGTATTTGCACATAAAAATCCCCTCCCGCAATTTTATTTGCCGCTTTGGACACTTCTTTTATTGGTTTCGAGATTTTTAAGCTTGTAAAAATAGCGAACAAAACTGCCAATATTGACACAATTGAAATAATAATAATTGCCAGTCTTTCTAAATTCTTAATCGGGCTAAGTATTTCGTCTTTATGTAAAATTGAGACATATCGCCAATTTGTTTTATTACTTTCTAACGACTTGATTAAATAAGATTTATTATTGTACATGACTTCATCATAATCAGCATCTGATAAAATGACATTACTTATATCATTACCATATACCTCTGCAAGATTTTTAAAATTATTCGCACTATTACTTGGATCGGCAATAATCGTTCCGCTATCATCAACAATCATAAAATAACCTTTTGTGTCTTTCCCTGCTTTGTCAACCATTTCTGTAATCTTATCTAAACTCATGTCTAAAGCAACAACACCGATTACATTTCCATTTGCATCTTTCAAAGCCTGAGAACCACCCAAAATAACAATGTCGTCCGTTGAAAAATAATAAGGTTTTCCTAATACCGCCTCATTCGAATTTTCCAAAGCAATTGGATACCACGGTCTTTGTCTTGGATCATAAGATCCATCCATATTTCCTTCCGGATATTGTACATATCCACCCCATTGAGTGCCCATATATACATATTGATAATTAGGATGTGATTTCCCAAATTCTTCAAAACGACGATATATTGCTTTTTCTATGTCGTTATTTTTATTTGAAGTAACTTTATAATTTCCAGTACTACTTACATAACTTGTCAAAGTACCATCTGCCTGTTTTATTGTTTTTTCATTAGCAAACTCATTTATGTTATTTAATAATTCTTCAATCATTGAATCAATATTACTATTAAACATCTCCAGTTGTTTATTAGACGCACTCTTCTGTTCAGTCATTATACTTTTTGTGGTGAAATTTATAAATATTGTAGAAACTAAAATTAACGGGCACAGTGAAAATAACAAAATAATTATACTTAGTTTTACTTTTAAACTGATGTTCAGTTTTTTCATCATTGCAGTCATTCCTTTCTAAAATGTTAATGGGTGCATCCACAGTCGTTTATCTATCATAATTTTGCTGAATGATTCAAGTATTAATTGTAACTGTAATACTAATTATTAAAAGTCAAATCAAATTATTATTTCGGTTTTTTTCTGCCTAAAATTTCTTTAAAAATTTTCACCACCTCTCGGTTACATTCATCCAGCAAAAAAGAGATACAATTTAATCAATAAATTTATTAACATAAAATAAAAAAGACACCTAAAGATAAGTATTTCATGTAAAATCAAATAAAAGTTAGAACCAACCACAATTCTGAAAAAGTAATTATTTTGCATAATTTGCAACATCAGGAATATATAATCTTTCTACATTTTTCTACAATTTTCTACATTTCTATTGTATTTTATTTGTTAAAATAATGCAATAAATTTTTAGCCAGTTACAATTACCTCTCTTATTTTGGTAATTTACAATACTCTAAAAGCATTGTTTTTAAGTCATTTTTTAACCCTTTATCAATCCCATTTCATCAAACCACCCTAAAGCCATCCTATTAACTCAACTTAACGCAATTCGTCTTTGCATAAATTCTCATAAACAAAAAAAATCCGAGAGCCGGATTATCACTCGGATAACCCCAACCCTCGGAAGTTTTGCTAAGAAACTTGTTTTAGCCTATTTTTTTCTTCTTTTACACATAGAATCTTACTTACTACACAGTTACTTTCATATGACTTCCCTCCAAATTTTTGTGCGTTTCTATTTTCAATTTCAATATATGTCATCTATATTACCTATTTTTAAAGGGCAAAAATCGTCATTTTTACCCTCGATTTTCGCCCCATTTTTTTTCAAACTTATGAAATATAGTTCTCAGTATTCGTTATTTGTTAGCAGAACCACACATTCAATGTGCCATGATGTTGCAATAACGATGCCGTCAATACCCAATGGTTACTTTGTGAGAAGGGAATATTTCTTTTTCTGCTTTTTTATTTTTTCAAATCTATTTCCTTTTGATCATACCCAGTCGTTCTTGATATACTCCTTAAAAAATGAGTATCCTCCGGAAGTAATTTCCTCATCCGACTCAAGCACAGTATTTTCTAATTGTTTTTCAATTCTTTCTAAATCATATCCCTCTTTAATCACCATATATCGGGATATAATAGGATAAATGGAATGCGTAGGACATATGTATACACAACGAAGGCATTCTACACAATGCCATCCGAAATGAGGTGTTCCATGATTCATTTTTATGTTTCCCATGGGGCAGCTTTTGACACAGAGACCACATTGGGTACATGACTTTTTAATTCTTAATTCTTTACCGAATAACTTTGACGTTACCTTTTCAATTTTAGCTAACCTGGTTAATAGCCTGCTTTTAAATTTCGTTTTTATTCTTCGCCGTTTTAATTCGAGAATTTCTTTAGCTGTATTTTCAGCTTTAATCGGAAGCAATTGAAGTAGACGCATCGAAAAAGTCTCTTTTGTAGCAATCAGCATATTAGACGGCATAATAATCATTCGTTCATAAAAAACATCATAGCCTTTCTGGGATAAAACTTTTATTAAACCAAATCTACAAGCTTGATTAATCCAAATTTCACCACCAGCCGAAACAGAAATCAGTGCAACAGAAACACCCTTACAATTCGGAAGGGCTTTTATCCATTTATAAACTGGCTCCGGTGCATCAAACGCATGAACCGGAAAAAGGATTATTATAAGATCGTATGAGTTGTCATAAAAAGTACCTTCTCTTTTAGCAATTTCTATTGACTTAGTTTCTAAATATAAAACCGTTACGTCACAGCTATTCTTTATAAGGCAAGTTTCTAATAGTGAGGTAAATCGTTTTGTACCACCTGTACCTGAAAAACAAACCAATTTTACTCTTTTCATACTAACACCACATTCCATTTCTATTGTCGATGATTTTTTCAGCACATACTAAAACCTAAACCGAATTTTCCGCATTCGTTCTACTAATAGTTCAATATTTTTATCTGGTTTAGAAATTAGATATGATATAATCCCACCCAATGGGCCCATTAATTTATCCAGTAATATTCCAATCTCCAAGAACACTTCATAACTTAATGGTGCTACTGAACTTTCAATAGGATGGCTATTTAAAACAGTGGATAACCCACATCTATCAGGATTCCCCATTTTCCCACTGCAGTTCAATGATAGACCCACCAATTTCGTGGGTACCGCGGTAGATAAGAATATTCTTAGTTTCCTCATTAATTCACGATGACTCAATATCGCTGATTATCAACATTGTTGTGGTGAAAACCATCTAAGCGGTAACCTGTCT
>JABNAD010001128.1_pt1 | contig 11012 bp, 10 predicted proteins | sample 7240381 | NCBI WGS metagenome assembly JABNAD01 (sample SAMN11332834, study PRJNA596920) | anaerobic digester metagenome | biome: digested sludge; isolation source: digested sewage sludge-derived enrichment culture grown on H2/CO2 | place: Germany: Goettingen | reverse complement strand
CGCTCTGCCTCGGCTTGGATGGCAGGCAAAGCCGAGGATGGCAATCGATGGGCGTCGCCCACTATCTGGGCCTCGATGAAACGCATCATGGCTTCTTTGAAGGAGCCCTGCCTTCCTATGCCTTGAACACCCTGCTTGCCCACGGGCGGGAGGATCAATCCCTCGTCCTGATCTACTGTTACCTGCGTGACTGGTTCATCGCCGATGCGCAGTCAGGAACCCTTTCCGAGGAACTGGTCAAGGAGAAGGACCCGGATTACCATACCGACCATGTCGAGGCGTCCTACTGGATACGGGAGACGCTCCTGGCCAAGGCTCCCCAGGCGGAAATCGACAAGAAGCTGTTGAACCTGCTCTCCATCGATACTTCTGAGCAGACGGTTAAGCTGGGCTCGAAGCGCTATTACTACAGCAAGGGTGCTCTCAAGCAGGCTGTCAAATGCCTCTATGACTTTCAGTGCCAGATCTGCGGGACCAGGATCTATCGGCCCGGCTGGATCAAGACTTTGAGCCGTGAAGAACAATGGGGTTATCTCAATGCCGACGCCCACCATATCCAGCCGCTCTCCCAAGAGGGCCCCGACTCCCTTGCCAATCTGCTGTGTCTCTGCCCTTCCTGTCATCGACGATTCCATACCAAACAATTCTCGTTGCTGAAGCGCAATGGCAGGATCGGGTGTGAGGACCAGGTCCTCAACACAAGCTGGGAAGTCCTGGCCAAGCATCCGATTGTGATAGGTACGGCCGTTCATTGACCTCTTTCCCTCAGAAATCTATCCGAAAAGTCAGGATTAATTCTCTGTCAGCCTCTTTTGGTGGTATACTTTCCCAAAGGAGATTCAAAGGTGTCGACACTCTATGAACGGGCATTGGGATCACTTCTTGGCAGTTTTGTCGGTGATGCCTTTGGAGCACAGACCGAGTTCAAGCGTGCCAAGGATGTTCTGAGGCAGCACCCTGAGGGAATCCATGAGATGGATGACAGCCCGCGCATGGTGGGAAGCGTCGGAGAGATCACCGACGATAGTGAGATGGCCATCATGATGCTGCAAAGCATTCTCAAGCATGGCTCCTATTCACAAGACCTGGTGCGAAAATCCTACCAACGCTGGCGCAATGCAGGACCCGAGGACATCGGCATCACCATCTGCGGTGCACTCGATGGGAGAATGAATCCCAACAGCCAGGCTAACGGGGCGCTGATGCGTTCCACTCCATTGGGAATCCTTGGCTGCAAGCTCTCCATTCCGGCTTTGATGCAGCTTTCCGACCTCGACTGCAGCATCACCCACACCCATCCGGTCAGCAGGGATTGCAACCGGCTCTTTGTCTTCGCCCTCAGCCTTGCCATCTGCAAGGGTTGGAGTGCCGAGGAGGTATATGAATACCTTGTTGAGTCAGCTCCTTCTTATGTGACGGAAAAAGAAGTGCTCAGTGCCTTGCGGAAAGCCAAGGATGCACCCCCCGAGGGGATTGATGGAAGCCTCAAGGGGTGGGTTCTTATTGCTTTCCAACTTGCTTTTTATACCGTGCTGCATGCCAAGAATTTCGAAAAGGGCATGATTGAGCTCACCATGCGCGCCGGGGATGCCGATACCAATGCAGCCATCTATGGGGCTTTGGGCGGTGCTTTTGCCGGAGCCGGCGGCATCCCTGATCGCTGGAAGCAGGCACTCAAATTGACAGCCTGCATCAAGCGGCTGTTCATCTGTGGTGAGGAGCCGCTTGAAGAGAAGGCTAAAGTGTGGACCAATGCGCTGTTGGAGCTGCCGGTGATGGGCATCCTGCAATAAGTTTCAGAGGCTTGTCACTCCTGTACAACTGATTGCCTTGCCGCCAATAGCTCTTGGATCGCCTTGATCGATCCAAACAAGCCGGCTGCTTCGTTGGGGAGAAAAATCTTCTGGCTGGTGCCGTTGGCAAGGTCCTTGGCAATTTCATTCTGCGAGCGGAGCACTTCCATCATCAAGAGGTTTTCAGAACCCTCCTTATCAGCGTAGACCTTGCGGACGGCATCCAGGCCCACAGCCTTTGCCTGTTGGACCAATTGAATCGATTCGGCCTCTCCTTGGGCGAGCAGGATTTTCTCCGCCTTGATGGCTTCCGCTTTCATGATGCGCGACTCACTCTCTCCTTGGGCGTTGAGGATCAAGCTCTGCTTGATGCCTTCCGCCTCCAGGATGGCGGCCTGTTTCTTGCCCTCGGCGATGGTGACTTCCTGCCTGCGGGTACGCTCGGCCCGCATCTGCCGTTCCATGTCCTCCTTCAGGTCGGCGGGAGGTACAATGTCCTGAATCTCAACGCGGAGGATTTTCACTCCCCACTTGTCGGTCGCCTCATCGAGAATGGTGCGCAACCGTTGGTTCACCGTATCGCGGGAGGAGAGGCTGGTATCGAGATCCATCTCCCCGAATACGTTGCGCATGGTGGTTTTGGAGAGCTCCCGGATAGCCATGATCAGGTCGCTGATCTCATACAAGGCCCGATGCGGTTCCACAATCTGGTAGAAAATCAGGGTGTCGACAGTCAGGCTGATGTTGTCTCGGGTGATTACCGCCTGCGAAGGGATGTCATAGACCTGCTCGCGAAGGTCGACGCAATAGGCAGAAAGCCCGTCAGGCTTGTAGTTCAGGTGTTTGACCACCCGTTTGCGGTCCAGAAAGGGAATGATGAAGTTGATGCCCGAGTCCAAGGTGCGTACATATTTGCCCAACCGTTCGATGATCATCGCCTGGCCTTGCGGCACTTGCTTGATGCCCTTGATCACAATGAGTACGACAAAAAACGTGATTGCAAGGATGATATAGAGCTCTTCCATTCCCTACTCCTTTGCCACCAGGAGCTTCACTCCGTCAAGCGCCTTCACGATGACAATCTGATCTACGGTAATCGTCTCTGCACCCTTGGTTCCGGCACTCCAGACTTCCTTTCTTACCCGCACCTTCCCTGTCGCCTTGACTGGATCGATTGTTTCGACGACTACAGCTTGTTGGCCTATCAGGGAGGAGGCGTTCGTCAGGGAACCGCCCTTGCCGGTAAGTCGATTGGTGAAAATTCTCCGTACAAAGACGGTAAGTATGAGCAGGGTAACCGCAAAGGTGATCAGCACTACCGATGTAGGAGCACCCAAATAGACAGGAATCGCTGCGACTATGGTTGCAAGACCGAACCACATAATGATAAAGCCCGGTGTTATGACTTCCATAGCCATCAAGAGAACTCCAACTGTTACAAATACCCACCACAGATTCATCAGTTCCCCCTTGTGTGCCTCGCACCTAGGCAAAACTGTAGACCCGGTGTTCCCACCTGTCAACCATGCCAATCGTATCAGCGGCCACCTTTTTTAAACTCCAAGGGCGTGAGGCCGAAACAGCTCTTGAAAATCTTACAGAAGTATCGATAGTCCTTGTAGCCAACCATAAGCGCCACCTCTCCTACCTGCCTCTCTTTTTGTTGCAACAACGTGGTGGACATTCTCATTCGATACAAGGTGAGATATTCCAGAAAGGTATAGCCGGTCCGTTCTTTGAATAGATTGGAAAGAGTTCTTTCGCTCAAACCCATATGCTCGGCGATATCGGCGACGTTCAGATGCTCGGCATAATGTTGTTCGATGACGGTAATGGCTTTCTGAATATATTGGTCACGATAATCCTTCGTGGTACTGACTTTGATGGGCAGGAATCTTTCGGAAAGCTCTCTGAGCTGCTCCAGTTCGAGATCCTTCTCCCGTTCTTGCTTTCTGTTGTAAATCTCCTTAGCAGCCTTGGAAAGCACTACCATCAGCTCCTTAGGATCGATAGGCTTGAGAATATAGCCCTTGACTCCGTAACTAAGTGCCTTCTGAGCATAGGAGAACTGGGCATGCCCGCTAATAATGATGCACTCGCAATCCGGTAGTTGATCAGAAAGGATTCCGATAAGCTCAAGCCCATCCATACCGGGCATCGCAATATCGGTAACCAGGATGTCGGGTTCTAATTTGAGTGCAAGTTCTTGAGCATCAATACCATTGTCGGCCTCGGCTATAACCACCATTCCCAAAGCCTTCCAATCGGTGGTGAGAATCAGCCCCTTTCTGAGAATGGTCTCGTCTTCGGCAACCAGCACCTTCAGCCTTTCTTCCATTGCAATGCTCCTTGCTGTATGCGAATCGTAATGGTAGTCCCCTTGCCTACTTCAGAGCTGATGGAGAATTCACAAGCACTGCCATAGTTGAGCGAAAGTCGTCTTTGGACATTCTGCAGGCCTGTCCCCTCCTGCATGGCGTTGGTAATTTCCCGATATGAGGCCATGGACTTCGCCCTCAAGCTCTCCATACCAATCCCGTCATCTGCAATACGGAAGAGTATAGAGGCATCCTCCCGCTTCGCGCTGAAGGTCAACCTCCCTTTTCCCCGTTTCTTCTCCAGTCCATGCATAAGGGCATTCTCCACAAGAGGCTGAAGCAAAAAACGGGGAATCATGAGCGTATAAAGAGCCGGATCAATATCCCACTCAACAGTCAAACGCTCTCCCATCCTACGTTGCTGTAAAGCCAGATAGTGAGAGATAATTGCCAGTTCCTCTTCGAGGGTAATCACACCCTCGGCTAAATCCAGCGTGCTGCGAAGTAGCAACCCAAGTTCAACAATTGTGGCGGAAGCTTCCTCACTCTGGTTGAGCATAATGTACCATTTAACCAACTCCAGGCAGTTGAATATAAAGTGAGGCTTGGTTTGCGCCTGTAAAGCCTTGATTTGTGCCGTCCTGAGGCTTTGCTCCTTTTGTTGGTTGGTCAACAGCAATCGCTCCATGTCCATTACCATCTGGTTCACCGATTCACCAAGTACACTAAACTCATCATTGCCAGTGATGTGTGTGCGAGCAGAAAAGTCGCCCTCACTAACACGCTTCAATGATGCAACAACTTCATCCAGCGGCTTGGAAGCCTTGCGGCTGTATCGATAGGCAAGATAAAAGCACAAGAGGGTCATCAGTGTCCCCAGTGAAATACTGATGGTAGCCACAATGGAAGTAATCTCATCGATTTGTGCCAGTGGATAGAGAGATGCAAGCGAGACCGCAAGCTCATGGTCGGTCTGAACAGAGAAAAGAAAGCGCTGACCATTGATGGCGGATACCGGGTTATGCATGCTTTGGCTGTTCTGTCGGATATAATCAAGCTCTTGCTCGCTGAATATGCCATTGAGCACTCGACTGCTTGTCATGTGCTCATCGAGTATTGCCACATACGGAAAGTGTCCAGATACGTACGTTTCCAACACCTCATTAAGCTGATTAAATTGAACATCGAGAATAATGAAACCTTCAAAGGAGGCTTGCTTGACATATCGGGCGAGCGTAAGGATCCGCCCCAGTCCGTCCTGAGGGGCATGGAGGTACAACACGTCCGTTCCATTTGCCAGGAAGGCTTTTCGAAGAACGCCCCAGCCACGATAAGGTTCCTGCGTGTACTCGGCAGGAGTCTCAACGGAGTTTAATCGGACCTGACCATCAAGTGATACTACGTGCACCGAGGGCTTGAGATGGCGAGCGGTGAGCAGAAGAAACAGGGCATTATAGAGATTGGTTTGTTGTTCCTGAGAAATCTGTGGGGCATATAGGGGAAGGAAGGCTTGGTCGGTGGCAATTGCATCCAACACAGTCAAGGTGTCACCAATCAAGCTCTGAAGCTGCAGAAAGAGGCGTTCATTGACTTCTACTGTTGTTGTGCGTACTCGATCCAGCAGAACATTACGCACCAAAGAATATGCCAACGGACCGATAATCACCAACGGCAACACGCCGATAAGGAGATACGAGATCAGCAGCTGTGAGAAGAACTTTCTGAATCGTCGTTGCACGCTAGCTCTCCCAATAGAGTTCGAATGGAATGAGTATACCATGGGAAGAGAGCTTTGTTTGTGGCAAGAATATCCTGATAGGGCATGTGGTCTCTACTGTGCAGGGAAGAGAAACAACCTCCGGCCTCTTCAACCAATACCTTCCCCGCAGCATAGTCATGGTACTTGAGCCGAAACTCTGCAAAAGCCTCTACACGCCCCATGGCTACATAACATAAATGAAGCGCTGCCGACCCAAAGTCACGTACATCACCCCCCTCTCTGCAAAGAAGCTCATAAATCTCCAAGTGTGCAGGGATGAGCGAGGGTACTCGTAAGGGAGGAGGTGCAATACTCACCGCATCATCAATGGACGCTACAGAAGAAATTCGAATTTCCTTGCCATTCAAGAAAGCGCCTGAACCCTGTGCAGCATGAAAGAGTTCATTGGTTTGAGGAGAGAACACAACGCCTAGAACGGGATTTGCGGCATTCACCTCGTAGGCAATACTGATGGTATAGCCGGGGATGCCATGGACCAGATTGTTCGTGCCGTCTATGGGATCGACTATCCAGGTTCCTCCATCACCATACTCAACCAGACCCTCTTCCTCACCAAGGAAGTTGTCCGATGGAAATGAATGGTGAATCAAATCACGAATCAAGCGCTCGCTGGCGGTATCCAAGTGGGTGACAACATCACTTTTTCCTTTTGCCTGGAACGCAATATTCGTCATATTAGCGGACAGGATCATTTCACCGGCCTTTCTGGCCGCACTGCAAGCGACTTTCAAACGGTCGGTGAAAAGGGTCCTTGTCATACAACACTCCCTTTACCCTTGGTCAGGGTATTGAAAACAAGCAGGCTGATAATGGTTGCAAACGTTAGGATTGAGGCAAGTGCAGCAGCAGTTCCGTACCCGTCTTTCATAATCTCGGTGTAGATGGCCACAGAGATGGTTCCGGTCCTTCCCGAGTAGAGAATGAGGGTGGAACTCAATTCATTTATGGTGGAAATCCAGCTGAGAATGGCTCCCGAAAGAACTCCTGGAAGCATAAGAATTGCTGTAATTTTGAAGAACGTCTTCATCGGGGAAACTCCGAGATTTATCGAAGCCTCTTCACTGCTGAGATCCAGCTGATAGAGAATGCCGGTGCTTGATCGGATGATGTAGGGAATCTTGCGGATCGTGTAGCTGATGATCATGATCGCCGCTGTCCCGGTCAGTACAACGGGAGGCTTGTTGAAGGCCATAACCAAAATGATACCTAATACCGATCCTGGAATAACGTAGGGAGACATGAGAACGAAGTCCAGAATATTGGTGATGCTCGATTTCCGCCTGACAATTACATAGGAAGTGAACATGCCGATGAGAATCATGAACATCATGGCAATGGTGGAGTACAGAAAGGTTCTAGCGATGTTCGCCGAGAGCTTGAACCACACCGAGCGATAACTTTCCAAGCTGAATCCCGGGACAAACAAGGGTACTCGCGTTTTGATAAAGGATGTGACCATCGTTGTTATCTGAGGAGCCAAGGCGCATAATGCGATGAAGTAACAAAGAATGGTCAACACCACAAACGGCAGCTTCCCAAGTTTCTTCACAGCTGGTGGACGCAGGCCGGACATGGAGTATGAACGCTTTCCGATGGAGATTTTCTGCAACAACAGAACAGACAGGGAACACAGGATGATGATGACACTCAACGTGCTTGCCATCGTGGCGTTACCCCCGATTTCGCTCATGTACTCCTCATAGACAAGAACAGGGAGAACCTTGTATCCCTCTCCGATGAGCATCGGGGTTCCCAAATCAGCCAGACTCGTCATGAACACGACTACCGCCCCGGCGGTGATTGTGGGCATGATCAAGGGGAATGTAACAGTGAGCAGCTTCTTTAGTCCATGAACGCCCAGATTCTCAGCAGCTTCTTCGAGAGAGCTATCGAATGTCTGAAGCGCCCCTTGGACATACATATAGATAAAGGGAAAGAGCTTGAGGGTAAAAACAAGGATCAGGCCCCGAAATCCATAGATGGTAGGAATTTCAATACCGATGTGCCTTACCAGGTTGGTGATGAATCCATTGCGGCCTAAAAGCATGATCCAAGAGTAGGCTCCGATGAAGGGAGGAGAAAGCAAACTAATAACCACCATGGCATTAAGAACTTTCTTTCCAGGTATATTGAAACGTGCTACCACATAACCCATCGGAACTCCTAAAAGGATTGCGAAGATGGTGGTGGTGATCGAGACTGCAAAACTATGTTTAAGCGTGTTGAAATAGTAAGGAAGTCGGAAAAAGTCAACATAATTTATTAAGGAGAATCCTCCTCCCTCGTTGGGAAGAAAGCTGCGCGACAACATTCCGATCAGAGGATAGACCAAGAAGAAAAGGGCCAAGGCGAACGCGGCAAGGACAACAAAGCCCCAGAAGCCGAATCTATTCAAGCCTTTCTGCAACCAGGTGGGCTCTTTCATACCAGGCTCTCCTTTCCATCGGCGATAAAGAGATTGACGCTCTTTTGATCGAAGGTTACCCAGACTTTGTCGCCGGTCTTCTTGATAGGCAAACCCTCCTTCAGGTATTCATTAACTTGCAACACATAATCGCCACCCAATTCGATTTCATAGTTGATGAAGTCTCCAAGGAAGGTGGCAAATTGTACTCTACCTGCAATACCTCCATTCTCGATGGTTGTCAGTGTTGCCTCTTCAGGTCGAACAGCCAATACCGCCTTACCGGTGTATGCTCTTGCCAGCTTCATATTGAATGCATGACCAAGCAACGAAACTGTGTTGTCTGTAACTGTACAGGGCAAGAAGCTTGAAATGCCGATGAAGTTCGATACGAAGGTATTCTGCGGACGGGTATAGATTTGCAAGGGAGTACCTATTTGTTGCACGGTTCCCAGATTCATTACGGCAATCCGGTCACTCATCGCCAAAGCTTCCTCCTGGTCGTGGGTGACATAGACGGTGGTGATATTCAAGTTCTGCTGAATTTTTTTAATGACCGATCGCATCTCGATACGTAGTTTTGCATCGAGGTTGGAGAGCGGCTCATCCATCAACAAGACATCGGGTTTGATGACAATGGCTCGGGCAAGGGCGATACGCTGTTGCTGCCCTCCAGAGAGTTGTGACGGCTGACGATCCTTGTACTCGCTCATCTTTACCAGGCCCAGAACTTCTTCTACATCCTTTTCAATATCCGCTTTGGAATAGCCCCGCGCTTTCAGGCCGTAAGCCACGTTGTCGTATACCGAGAGGTGGGGGAAAATTGCATAATTTTGAAATACCATGCCTGCGTTTCGTTTATAGGCAGGTATCGAGTTGATCACCGTTTGTCCGAAGCGGATGGTGCCAGCCTCTATGCTGTTGAAGCCCGCAATCATTCTCAGCAGGGTAGTCTTGCCGCACCCAGAAGGTCCAAGCAACGTGAAGAACTCCCCTTTTTCGATTGAAATCGAAACTCTGTCTATAGCAGTAAAGTCCCCATAGCGTTTGGTGACTTCCTCAATGAATAATGGCTGGCTCATGCTCTCAGGCTCCTTTGGCAGAAATGCCAGGCTTCGCATGGAAGCCTGGACTACAACACGTATTAGCGACCTACGATAAGATTCTTCCACTGGTTCATGATACGGTCCTTGTTCTGACCAACCCAAACCGTGTCGTACGGAATATCGCCGAGCTTATCGTTGGGGATCATGATGGAGGGCAGTTCGATGTCGGTTCGCACCGTACGTCGATTCAAATCACCCATCAGTGCCTGTACATCCTTGCTGAGAATGAAATCGACGAACTTTTTGGCGTTCTCCATGTTCTTGGCACCCTTCACGATGGCAATGGGGCTGGGAACCTTGGACGAGCCTTCGATGGGATAGACAACTTTCAGATTGGCACCGGCTCTCTCATACTTCAGTGCTGCTTCCTCGTACGTGATACCCACGGCATACTCTCCGTCGGCCACTCCCTTGAAAGTACCTGAAGACGACCCTAGAAGCTTGCTGTCCAGATTGACAACAAAGTTCTTCATGTATGCCCAACCCATTTCATTGTCACCTCCCATGGAGAGCAATTGAATGATGAGGGCCATGAAGGCAGAACCTGAGCGAGCTGGGTCGGCATGAGCGATTCTTCCCTTGAATTTTGGATTTACAAGGTCTGCCCAACCCTTGGGAGCGTCTGCTGCCGCCACCAATTTCGGATTATAGATAATGACCATCGGGTCGATGGTGGTTCCGTGCCAGCGGTTGCCCGGGTCGCGGGTTACCGGCAGGACAGAGGACATGTGTGCATGTTCGTAGGGCTCGAGCAGATCAACTATTACTTGATAGGAGTCGGAGCCGCCACCCCACAGGACATCTGAGAGAGGATTGTCTTTTTCAGCCCGAATTCTGGACACCAGTTCTCCGGTTCCTGCACCTACAAGATTGACTTTAATCCCGGTCCGGTCCTGGAACTCCTTGATAATCGGATCAGTCCAGTCAGCAGCATGAGAGTAATACAGCGTCAGTTCATTGGAGACGGGTTTTGTCTCAGGCTGGGCTGCAGAGAAGAGACTGATTGATGCAACCAGTAGCATTGCAGTGAATAACACCATTGCTTTCTTCATTTTGTTCTCCTTTTTTGGATCATACACGATGATCTAATGGTAGTGTAAAACCCGTCCTTTCCACCCACAAGGCGAGAAAACAGCAATGATGTCGACAGATTCGTAAAATCAGCCTATCCAGACAATCGTAATTGGAATCATCGGGCAATCTTTTGGATTATCATTCCTGATTGCGGGTCAGAATTTAGGAATCTTAGTCCCTCTGAAATGCTTGTGTAAAGAGAGGCAATTTCAGAAAGTAATCAGCCGATTGTTGGCGATGATATCCTCCACCTTCAAAGGCATAGAGAAATAATAACCCTGCACCTTGTCACAGCCGTGTTTGGAGAGGAATTCCAGCTGTTCTTCTGTCTCAACACCCTCCGCCAATACCTCGATTCCCAGGTTCTTCGCTGTCTGGATGATGCTCTTGATCAAGGCCTTGTCCTTATCCGAACCTGTGGTGATTCCTTGCACGAATTCAATGTCGATCTTCAGTTGGTCGATCGGATAGGTTTTCAATCTGCTGAAGGAGGAGTGGCCGGTTCCAAAGTCATCGATGGCCAGGCTGAGGCCGAGC
>JABNAD010001127.1_pt1 | contig 11017 bp, 4 predicted proteins | sample 7240381 | NCBI WGS metagenome assembly JABNAD01 (sample SAMN11332834, study PRJNA596920) | anaerobic digester metagenome | biome: digested sludge; isolation source: digested sewage sludge-derived enrichment culture grown on H2/CO2 | place: Germany: Goettingen | reverse complement strand
ATTCTGGAAGAAGCTTGATGGGAGCGGGTTGAGGCGAGAAGAGGGTGAATGTTCCGATTTTTTGGAGGTCAAAAAATGGCAAAAAAAATAAAGCCGAAAAGTTGACCGGCTGGATTTGGTATAGTACAATATTAAATTGTACCCGTATCGAATTGACAAGGTACGATAAGGTAGTATAATGGTTTATTTGTCTTTATTGTAATGGATAATTGAATCATTTACAAGTTAAAAAGTAAGGGGTGAATTTATGGTACATCCTGTTCCTAACCCAACGGGAAAAAGAACAAGAATGAGTTTTGCAAGAATCAAAGAAGTTGCCAACATGCCGAATCTCATCGAGATTCAGCTTGATTCTTACAACTGGTTCCTGAAGGAAGGCCTGGACGAGGTATTCGAGGACATTTCTGCCATCACAAATCACGGCGGCAATCTGATCCTGCGGTTCGTCGGTTTCCATCTGGACCGGGACAACATCAAGTACTCCATCGAAGAATGCAAAGAACGAGACGCAACCTATGCGGCTCCGCTGAAAGTTACCGTACGCCTTGAGAACACCGAAACCGGTGAAATCAAGGAACAGGAAGTCTACATGGGTGAATTCCCGCTGATGACCGAACAGGGCACCTTTATCATCAATGGTGCGGAACGTGTTATCGTCTCCCAGCTGGTTCGCTCACCCGGTGTCTACTACAACCAGAGCTATGATAAATCCGGCAAGAGCCTGTTCTCTGCCACGGTCATCCCCAACCGCGGTGCCTGGCTCGAATACGAGACGGATTCCAACGACATCATCTATATCCGCATCGACAAGACCCGCAAGCTCCCCATCACTGTGATGGCCCGGGCCATGGGCTTTGGATCCGATCAGGAGATCTTTAACTACTTCGGTGACGATGAACGCCTCAAGGCGACGGTGGAAAAGGATGCAACCAAGACCCGCGAAGAAGGACTTATTGAGATCTACAAACGGCTCCGTCCGGGCGAACCCCCGACGGTAGATTCCGCGGAAGCTCTCCTGAATGGTCTGTTCTTTGATCCCAAACGGTATGACCTGTCCAAGGTCGGCCGCTATAAATTCAACAAGAAGCTCAACATCGTCAACCGCATCATCAACCAGGTGGCCGCCGTTGACGTCGTATCGCCCGTGACGGGAGAGATCCTGGCTGAAAAAGGTCAGAAGATCAACCGCGATCTGGCCTTCGCCATCATGGAGAACGGAATCAATTCCGTGGATATCCTGGTGGAAGACCGCATCGTCCGCGTCATCGGCAATCACTTTGTCCCACTGAACCGTTTCGTCGAATTGGAAGAATCCGATTCATTCTATAAGGAAACCGTTCATTACCCGACTCTGATGAAATTCCTGGACGAAGTCGGCCAGGTGGAAGCCAAGGAAATGCACCGCCTCATCCGCGAGCATATCCATGAGCTCTCTCCCAAGCACATCATCCGGGACGACATGTTCGCGACCATCAGCTACGAGCTGGGGCTGCCCATGAACATTGGTGTCGTCGATGACATCGACCATCTCGGTCACCGCCGCATCCGTTCCGTCGGCGAGCTGCTGCAGAATCAGTTCCGCATCGGTCTGTCCCGGATGGAACGTGTGGTCCGTGAGCGGATGACCATCCAGGATCAGGACAACATCACCCCATCGGCACTGATCAACATCCGGCCGGTGGCTGCCGCCATCAAGGAATTCTTCGGATCCTCCCAGCTGTCTCAGTTCATGGATCAGACCAATCCGCTGTCCGAGCTGACCAACAAGCGCAGACTGTCTGCCCTGGGACCCGGCGGTCTCTCCCGTGACCGCGCCGGCATGGAAGTGCGTGACGTTCACCATTCCCATTACGGACGCATGTGCCCGATTGAAACCCCGGAAGGTCCGAACATCGGTCTGATCGTATCCCTGGCCTCCTATGCCCGGGTCAACGAATACGGCTTTGTCGAGACACCATACCGCGTTGTCGACAAGGCCAGAGGCGTCGTAACGGATGAGATCCGCTACTACACGGCCGATGAGGAAGATCTGTACCTGTGCGCCCCGGCCACCGAGCCCCTCGACCAGGAAGGTCACTTCCTGGATGACCGCGTTACCGTGCGCCGGACCGATGAAGTCATCCTGGTACCCCGGGAAGAAGTTGACCTGGTCGATGTGTCCCCGAAACAGCTGGTTTCCGTGGCTACGGCCATGATCCCCTTCCTGGAAAATGATGATGCATCCCGTGCCCTGATGGGTGCCAACATGCAGCGTCAGGCGGTTCCGCTGCTCAAGACCCAGGCTCCGATTGTCGGAACCGGCATCGAGTACCGGGCAGCTTATGATTCCGGCGTTCTGCCCAAGGCCAGACACGACGGAACCATCGAGTATGTATCCGCATCTGAGATTCGCCTGCGCCGTTCCAACGACGGCGGCCTCGACATCATCCGGCTGCAGAAATTCAAGCGGTCCAACCAGGGAACCTGCATCAACCAGAAACCGCTGGTTGCCAAGGGTGACGCTGTTAAAGTCGGAGACATTCTGGCTGACGGACCATCAACGGATCTGGGCGAAATCGCTCTGGGCAAGAATATCCGCATTGGCTTCCTGACCTGGGAAGGCTACAACTATGAGGATGCCATGCTGATCTCCGAAGAGCTGGTCCGCGATGACATCTTTACCTCCATCCATATCGAAGAATACGAGGCCATGGCCCGTGACACCAAGCTCGGACCGGAAGAGATCACCCGCGACATCCCCAATGTCGGCGAGGACGCCCTCAAGGACATCGACGAGCGCGGCATCATCCGCATCGGAGCGGAAGTCCGCACCGGAGACATCCTGGTCGGTAAAGTCACCCCCAAGGGAGAGACGGAACTGACAGCGGAAGAACGCCTCCTGCGTGCCATCTTCGGCGAAAAGGCGCGGGAAGTCCGCGATACCTCGCTGCGGGTACCCCACGGCGAACAGGGCATCATCGTTGACGTCAAGGTCTTTACCCGTGAGAACGCGGCAGAGCTGCCGGCCGGTGTCAATATGCTGGTCCGCTGCTACATCGCGCAGAAACGGAAAATCTCTGTCGGTGATAAAATGGCCGGACGCCACGGCAACAAGGGTGTTATCTCCCGGATTCTGCCTGAGGCAGACATGCCGTTCCTGCCGGACGGAAGCCCGCTTCAGATCTGTCTGAATCCGCTGGGCGTTCCTTCCCGTATGAACATCGGACAGGTTCTGGAAGTTCATCTGGGCTGGGCTGCGAAGAAACTCGGCTGGCATGTTGCCACTCCGGTCTTCGATGGCGCCACCTATGAAAACATTGAAGAGCTCCTGGAAGAGGGCGGCTTTGACCGCTCCGGAAAAACCGTTCTGTTTGACGGCCGCACCGGCGAACCCTTCGACAATCCTGTTACCGTCGGTTACATGTACATCCTGAAACTGGCGCATCTGGTCGATGACAAGATCCACGCCCGGAGCACCGGCCCCTACTCACTGGTTACTCAGCAGCCCCTGGGCGGAAAAGCTCAGTTCGGCGGACAGCGCTTCGGAGAAATGGAAGTCTGGGCTCTGGAAGCCTACGGCTCAGCCCATACCCTCCAGGAAATCCTGACCGTGAAATCCGATGATGTGGTGGGACGGGTCAAGACCTATGAGTCCATCGTCAAGGGCGAGAACATCCCGGAACCGGGCATCCCGGAATCCTTTAAGGTTCTGATCAAGGAACTCCAGGCTTTGTGTCTGGATGTCAAGGTACTCAACGAGAACCATGAAGAGATCGAACTGAAAGAATCCGTGGAAGATGAACCAATGTTTGACTTCGCCCCGGAATTCCACAAGGAAAATTTGGAGTTTACCCAGAAAGACAAACTCATCGAAGATGAGAATTCGGAAGAAACCGAAGTGTTATTCGGTGATGACCCGGACGAGGATGCTGAACTGACGATTGAAGAAGATATGGATTAGCAGGAGGTCCGACCTTGATAGAATTAAATAATTTTGATGCATTGCAAATCGGTTTGGCTTCTCCTGACAAGATCAGAGACTGGTCCCGCGGAGAAGTAAAAAAACCTGAAACAATCAACTACAGAACCCTCAAGCCGGAACGGGATGGCCTGTTCTGCGAGAGGATCTTCGGACCCATGAAAGATTGGGAATGCCACTGCGGCAAGTACAAGCGAGTCCGCTACAAGGGCATCGTCTGCGACCGCTGCGGCGTGGAAGTCACCAAAGCCAAGGTTCGCCGGGAACGGATGGGCCACATCGAACTGGCATCACCCGTATCCCATATCTGGTACTTCAAGGGCATCCCGTCCCGGATGGGACTGATCCTGGATATGAGCCCGCGCTCCCTGGAGAAAATCCTGTACTTCGCCAACTACGTCGTACTGGATCCCAAGGGCACCGGACTGGCCAGGAAGCAGCTCCTGTCAGAGAAGGAATACCGCGAAGCGGAAGACAAATACGGATACAACTCTTTCGTCGCCCAGATGGGTGCCGAGGCTGTGCTCAAGCTCCTGGAAGCCATCGACCTGGAAGCTCAGTCGGAAGAACTGAGCAATGACCTCAAGACGGCTACCGGACAGAAGAAGATCCGGATCATCCGCCGCCTGGAAGTCATTGAATCCTTCCGCAAGTCCGGCAACCGGCCGGAGTGGATGGTCATTTCCGTAATTCCCGTGATCCCGCCGGATATCCGGCCCATGGTTCAGATCGACGGCGGCCGTTTCGCCACCTCCGACCTGAATGATCTCTACCGCCGCGTCATCAACCGCAACAACCGGCTGAAGAAGCTGATGGATCTGCGTGCTCCGGACATCATTGTCCGCAATGAAAAGCGCATGCTCCAGGAAGCGGTGGACGCTCTCATCGACAACGGCCGCCGCGGCCGGCCGGTGACCGGCCCCGGCAACCGCCCCCTCAAGTCCCTGTCCGATATGCTCAAGGGAAAACAGGGCCGTTTCCGGCAGAATCTGCTGGGAAAACGAGTTGACTACTCGGGCCGTTCAGTTATCGTCGTCGGACCGGAACTGAAAATGTACCAGTGCGGTCTCCCCAAGGAAATGGCACTGGAGCTGTTCAAGCCCTTCGTCATGAAGAAACTGGTGGAAAACGGCACCTCCCATAACATCAAGAGTGCCAAGCGCATGGTGGAGCGGGTTCACCCCCAGGTCTGGGACATCCTTGAGGATGTCATCTCCGATCATCCGGTCCTGCTGAACCGCGCCCCGACACTGCACCGTCTTGGAATTCAGGCTTTCCAGCCGATTCTGGTGGATGGACGCGCCATCAAGCTGCATCCCCTGGTCTGTACGGCCTATAACGCCGACTTTGACGGGGATCAGATGGCTGTTCACGTACCGCTGACCATGGAAGCCCAGGCGGAAGCCCGGTTCCTGATGCTGGCCGCCGGAAACATCCTGAAGCCCTCCGACGGAAAACCGGTCTCCGTACCGACCCAGGATATGATCCTCGGTTCCTACTGGCTGACCATGGTCCGCGAGGGATCCCTCGGCGACGGCCGCTTCTTCAAGGATAAGGAAGAAGCCCTGATGGCTTACGGCACCCAGCAGATTCATCTGCAGGCGCCGATCAATGTCCGGATGTACCGGGAAGTGGACGGGGAGCAGAAGGCTGCTATGATCCACACCACCGTGGGCAAGATCATCTTCAATGAATCCATTCCCCAGGATCTGGGCTTTGTGGACCGGGAAGATCCCGCCACCATGTTCAACCTGGAAATTGACTTCCTGGTCACCAAGAAGAACCTGGGCAAGATCATCGATAAATGCTACCTCAAATACGGTCCCATCGAGACCTCCAAGATCCTCGATGAGATCAAGAGTAAGGGATTCCATTACTCCACGCAGGGCGCGGTCACCGTTGCCATCTCCGACATGGTGGTTCCCGAAGCCAAGCACATCCTGCTGGAAGAAGCCGACCAGACCATCAAGAAGATTGAGTCCATGTACAACCGCGGGCTCATCACCGATGAGGAACGTTATCAGTCCGTCATCGACAAGTGGACCAAAACCACCGATGGCGTGGCCAAAGCCCTGATGAAGTCTCTGGATAAGTTCAACCCCATCTTCATGATGGCGGACTCCGGAGCCCGAGGCGGCGAATCCCAGATCAAGCAGCTTGCCGGAATGCGCGGCCTGATGGCCAACCCGTCCGGTAAGACCGTTGAAATTCCGATCCGGGCCTCCTTCCGTGAAGGGTTGGACGTGCTGGAATTCTTCATCTCAACCCACGGCGCCAGAAAGGGTAATGCCGATACCGCTCTGAAAACGGCGGATTCCGGTTACCTGACCCGTCGTCTGGTTGACGTATCCCAGGATGTTATCGTCCGCGAGGATGACTGCGGCACCGACGAAGGCATCATCATTCATGATGTCAAGAACGGCAACGAAGTCATCGAAGGACTGCAGGAACGTCTCACCGGCCGGTTCCCGGCCCAGGACATCCTGCATCCCAAGACCGGCGAAGTCCTGGTTGCCAAGAATGAATACATCAATCCCCATCTGGCCGAAGAAATCGTCAAGAGCGGCGTGACCGAAGCCAAGATCCGCTCCGTCTTTACCTGCCAGACCCGGACCGGTGTCTGCGCCAAGTGCTACGGCATGAACATGGCTACTGCCCGTGAGATCAACATCGGAGAAGCGGTCGGCATCATTGCCGCCCAGTCCATCGGTGAACCGGGTACCCAGCTGACGATGCGTACGTTCCATACCGGCGGTGTCGCCGGATCCGATATTACTCAGGGTCTCCCCCGTATCGAAGAACTCTTCGAAGCCCGCAAGCCGAAAGGTCTGGCGCTGGTTTCCGAGAATGGCGGTACGGTGCGCATTGAAGAGACCAAGAAGAAACGGATCATCTATGTCACCTCCGAGGACGGCGTGGAAACCAGCTACGACATTCCGTTCGGCTCCCGCATTGCGGTCGCTGACGGCGATGTGGTCAACGCCGGTGACGAACTCACCGAAGGTTCCATCAATCCTCATGACATCATGCGGATCAAGGGAGTCGACGGGGTTCGCCGCTACATCCTCTCCGAAGTTCAGAAAGTTTATCGCGGACAGGGTGTTGATATCAATGACAAGCATCTGGAAGTCGTTGTCCGTCAGATGACGCGCAAGATCAAGATCGCCGATGCCGGCGGTACCGAACTGCTTCCCGGAACTCTGGTAGACTTCTTCGATTTTGATGAAGCCAACCGGGTTGCCGAAGAAAATGGTCTGGTTCCGGCTCAGGGCGAACAGGTCCTGCTCGGAATCACCAAGGCCTCCCTGGCCACGGATTCCTTCCTGTCGGCCGCTTCCTTCCAGGAAACGACCCGCGTCCTCACCGACGCCGCCATCAAGGGCAAGATCGATCCGCTGCTGGGTCTGAAGGAAAATGTCATCATTGGTAAGCTGATTCCGGCCGGAACGGGCATGACCCGCTACCGCGCCATCAAGCTGAACACCGATGACGTGGTACCGGTGGAAGAACATGTCCATGCCAAACCGCGTGAACTGTCGGAGGAAGATCTGCTCGACTTCAATGAGGACGACCAGGAGTAATCCAAAGTTTCAAATGTCACGGCGGGCAAATGAAAGTTTAGCCCACGAGAAGCATTGACACTGCCAATACATCAGTGATAAAATCAACTTTGTGCGACAAAACCGAAGGGGAAGTATTTCCTTTCGGCTTTTGTCCGCGAAGTGAGGTTGATTTTTTTCATAAAATCAGTACCGGTTCGCCGGTTCACTCACTGCCGTTACTGCCGCACTGGCATCAAATTAATCACAGGAGGTGAAAAAATGCCAACCATTAACCAATTGGTCAGGAAGGGAAGAGAGACTGTTAATTACAAATCCAAGTCACCTGCTCTTCAGTCAAATCCCCAGAGAAGAGGTGTTTGCACCGTCGTTAAGACACAGACACCAAAGAAGCCGAACTCCGCTTTGAGAAAAGTAGCCAGAGTACGTCTGACGAACGGATATGAAGTCACAGCTTATATCGGTGGAGAAGGACACAATCTGCAGGAACACTCAGTTGTTCTTATCAGAGGCGGAAGAGTTAAGGACTTGCCGGGTGTAAGATACCACATCATCAGAGGTACCTTAGACTGCGCAGGAGTAAACAACAGATTACAGTCCAGATCAAAATACGGAGCAAAGAGACCTAAGAAAAAATAGGTTCTTGCAACTTATGTGAAATTGCTCTGTTTTAGGTAATGATTGTGTATTTTGACACTTCAGAAAATAAAGCACAGCATTTTACGACCGGCCTTCGCTGCCGGTAGAGTACCGATGATCTAAAATATTTTTTAAGGAGGGAAGAAAGATGCCAAGAAAAGGATTTATAGCAAAAAGAGAGGTCCTGCCGGATCCCCTTTACAACTCAGTGGTCGTTTCCAAGCTGATCAACAACGTGATGGAAAAAGGCAAGAAGGGCGTAGCCCAGAAGATCGTTTACGGAGCCTTTGAGCTCATCCAGCAGAAGTCCGGCAAGGACCCTGTGGAAGTATTCGAGACTGCCATGAGCAACATCATGCCGCAGCTGGAAGTCAAAGCCAGACGAGTTGGCGGTTCCAACTACCAGGTCCCCATCGAAGTACGTCCGGAAAGACGTCAGACGCTGGGAATTCGGTGGTTGCTCGTAGCTGTGGATAAGAGAAACGAAAAGTATGCCAGAGAACGGCTTGCCAACGAACTCCTCGATGCCGCCAACGGAACCGGAGCAGCAGTCAAGAAAAGAGAAGACACACACAAGATGGCTGAAGCCAACAAGGCTTTTGCGCACTTCAGATACTAATTTGATGATTGCTGCAAACCATTTGAGGAATACATGCGGGAGGAGGGTTCAGCGTGGCTAGAGAATACCCATTAGATAAGTTCCGTAATATCGGAATCATGGCTCATATTGACGCCGGAAAGACCACTACGACGGAACGAATCCTGTTCTATACAGGAAAAACTCATAAATTAGGTGAAACACATTCAGGTGAGTCCCAGATGGACTGGATGGCACAGGAAAAAGAAAGAGGGATCACTATCACCTCCGCTGCCACCACTTGCTACTGGAAGGGCCATCAGATCAATATCATCGACACCCCGGGACACGTGGACTTCACCATTGAAGTTGAGCGTTCCCTGCGTGTTCTGGACGGTACCGTAACCGTTCTGGACGCCAAGTCAGGCGTTGAGCCCCAGACAGAAACTGTCTGGCGCCAGGCTGACCGCTACGGCGTTCCCCGGATCGTATACATCAACAAGATGGATGCGACCGGAGCTGACTTCTACAAGTCCATCGATACCATCTACGACCGTCTGAAAGCCAATGCCGTAGCGATCCAGCTGCCGGTGGGAGCAGAAGACAAGTTCAGAGGGATCATCGACCTCATTGAAATGGAAGCTAAGATCCATCTCGATGACCTGGGCAAAGAGATCGAAGTCGGTCCCGTGCCGGCTGAATACATGGAAAAAGCTCAGGAATACAGAGGCAAACTGCTGGAAGCCTGTGCTGATTTCGATGAAGCCATCATGGAAAAATACCTGGAAGGCGAAGAAGTTTCCATTGAGGAAATCAAGCGCGCCATCCGTAAGGGTGTTGTTGCCAATGGACTGATCCCGGTTATCTGCGGATCATCCTACAAAAACAAGGGTGTTCAGGAAATGGTTGACGCCGTTGTCGACTACCTGCCGTCCCCCATCGACATTCCGGCTGTTTCCGGAACCGATGAAGACGGTGAGCCGACCACACGCGATACGTCGGACGAAGCTCCGATGTCCGCTCTGGCGTTCAAAATCGCAACCGACCCCTTCGTAGGCCGCCTCGCCTTCACCCGGATTTACTCCGGCGTTATGGTCAGCGGATCCTATGTCAAGAACTCTACCAAGAACAAGCGGGAGCGCATCGGCCGTCTGGTTAAGATGCACGCCAACCACCGTCAGGAAGTTGAAGAACTCAGAGCCGGTGATATCGGGGCGATCGTAGGACTCAAGGACACCACCACTGGAGACACGCTGTGCGATGAATCCAACCCGGTTGTCCTGGAATCCATGAACTTCCCGGAACCCGTTATCAATATCGCCATTGAACCCAAGACCAAGGCATCCCAGGAAAAAATGGGTATTGCCCTGTCCAAGCTGTCTGAAGAAGATCCGACTTTCCGGACCTACACCGATCATGAGACCGGTCAGACAATCATCGCCGGTATGGGTGAACTTCACCTCGACATCATGGTCGACCGTCTGATGCGGGAATTCAAAGTCGAATGCAATATCGGCGCGCCGCAGGTTGCCTACAAGGAAACCATCCGCAACGCCGTCACGGCAGAAGGTAAGTATGTTCGTCAGTCCGGTGGTAAGGGTCAGTACGGTCATGCCGTTATTGAACTGTTCCCCAAGGAAGGCGACTACAGCTTTGAAAATGCAACCGTGGGCGGATCCGTTCCCAAGGAATTCGTTTCCCCCATCGATGCAGGTATCAAGGAAGCTTCAGCGACTGGTATCCTGGCTGGCTACCCGACGATCAACTTCGGTGTTCGTCTGGTCGACGGTTCCTACCACGATGTTGACTCCTCTGAAATGGCGTTTAAGATTGCCGGTTCTATGGCGTTCAAGAACGCAATGGCCAAAGCCAACCCTGTCATCATGGAACCCATGATGAAGGTTGAAGTCATCGTTCCGGAAGAATATATGGGCGATGTCATCGGCGACATGAACTCACGCCGCGGAAGAATTGAAGGCATGGATGACCGTGCCGGTGCTAAGGTCGTTAAGGGCTTTGTACCGCTGTCAGAAATGTTCGGATATGCTACTGCGCTGCGTTCACGGACCCAGGGCCGTGGTGTCTACACCATGGAATTTGACCATTATGAGGATGCTCCGAAGAATGTTCAGGAGCAGATCATCGGCAAGCGGGCCAAAAAAGACTCTTAATTGAATTTTTTTGAGATTCAGCTACAATAAAACTAGCGAAAACCTTACAGGAGGAATCAATAATGGGAAAAGCGAAATTTGAAAGAACCAAACCCCATGTTAACATTGGAAC
>JABNAD010001126.1_pt1 | contig 11030 bp, 10 predicted proteins | sample 7240381 | NCBI WGS metagenome assembly JABNAD01 (sample SAMN11332834, study PRJNA596920) | anaerobic digester metagenome | biome: digested sludge; isolation source: digested sewage sludge-derived enrichment culture grown on H2/CO2 | place: Germany: Goettingen | reverse complement strand
AAATGATTAGAAAAAGCCGCCGCCGCAGAAAAAAGAGGGAACAGAACGGCGAAAAAGAAAAATTTGAGTTTTCAAAGCTTATTCTTTTGGCTGTGCTTGCTACTTACTTTTGGGGTTTATCTGTGGGAACAAAGATTGTTTTTATGGATTTCACCCAATTGGGTGTTTGGCTTGCCTACATAGGAACACCGACAACAATTGCAATCGGGTTTTATGCTTGGAAAGCAAAAGCAGAAAATATTGTGAAGATCAAACAAGCGAATCCCACCGAAACAGAGGGAGTGCCTATTGATTTGAATAACATTACACCTTAAAAATGGAGGGGTAAAGATGAGAATTACTAAGGAACAAGAAGGTTTCATTTCAAGAGTTGGTAGCATCGCCAAAGCCGACATGCAGAAAAGCGGTGTACTTGCGTCCTTAACTATTGCCCAGGCAATTATTGAAAGTAACTGGGGAAAATCAGGGCTGACGGTCCAGGCAAACGCACTTTTTGGTATTAAAGCGGGGTCAGCATGGAAAGGAAAGGTTTATAGTGCAAAAACACAGGAGTGTTACGACGGTGTAAATAATACCGCGATTACTGCACTTTTTCGTGCTTATGATAGTTGGAAAGATTCTATTTCCGATCATTCAGCATTGCTTACACGGCTAACACGATATAAAGCAGTTGTCGGGGAAACATATTACAAAAAAGCTTGTGTCGCTATAAAAGCGGCAGGATATGCAACAGACCCCACGTATTCGGATAAGCTTATAAACACTATTGAAACCTATGGGTTGAATGTATTCGACAGCACGTGCAATCCGTCAGGCGGGGCAAGTGGTTATGTTACGAAGGGAGCGGAGATAATGAATAGTTCGGAGTTTGTAGGAAAGCTTCAACATATTGTTGATAATTATAAAACGCTTTATGTAATGGGGTGTTTTGGCGCGCCGTTAACAGGTGGAAACGTGTTAAGATATTGCACAAATCACACATTCAACAAAGAAGCGGCAAGAACTGCAATGATTAAGGCGGCGGCAAATAAAGAACCTCCTGTTTTTGGTTTTGACTGTGTGTGTCTGATTAAAGGTGTTTTGTGGGGGTGGAGTGGCGACGATTCAAAGACGTACGGTGGCGCAGGATATGCGGTAAATGGTGTTCCAGATGTTTCCGCCGACGGAATGATTGCAAAATGTACAGGTGTTTCAACAAACTTCAAAAACATTGTACCCGGTGAAGCGGTATGGCTACCCGGTCATATAGGGGTTTACATTGGAAATGGGAAGGTTATTGAATGCACCCCAGCTTTCAAAAATTGCGTTCAGGTTACAGCCTGTTTAAATATCGGGGCTATTTCGGGGATGAATGGGCGTAAGTGGGTTAAACATGGAAAGCTACCTTATATAAGCTATGATGGCGGAACACCCGTACAACCAGTAGAAATGACACAGAATACAAGAACAATAAAGCCGGGAAGCACGGTGAAATTAAAGTCTGGGGCGAAAACATATGGGGGTGGAGGTTTAGCAAGTTTTGTTTATACCCGTGAACACGTTGTAAAAGAGATTGAAGGAAATCGTGCGGTTATATCATACGGCGGTATTGTGGTGGCGGCGGTAAAACTTTCTGATCTTACGTTGATTAAATAAGGGGGAATATAATAATGAAGTTAATTAACCTTTTGGTTGCAAACTGGGATAGTGTAGTGGTTGTAGTTGCATTTGTTGCTTTTCTGGTTGTGCTTATTAAGCGTGGACAAACAAAAATTATGAAACAGGTGCTTTTTAATCTAGTAACGCAAGCAGAAAAGCAATTCGGGAGCGGCACGGGTGATTTGAAGTATGCCGCTGTGTCTGACTGGATTTACCAGCGTATCCCGGCAATACTGCGGCTACTTTTTACGGAAAAAGATATTGCAATTATGATTGAAGCTGTGCTTCAAGAAGCAAAGAAAGCGTGGGGTAAGAATGATAATATTAAAAGCTATATAAGCCCGCCGATGCTGGAGTCTATGGAGGGCTTTATTATTAAAGAAGAACCTAGAGAGAAGTAGTAAATTAATAAGAAAATATGATGTTAATTAAATATAAAAGCGCCGGAGGATTACTTCGGTGTTTTTTTTAAAATTTAGGATTTATATTTTAGGTTAAAGGATATAGTTGACCTCAACATTATATAAAATAAATTCGCAATAATACATTTAAATCTGATTATTTTAGCAAATATGCAGGAGTTGTTGTTAATTAATGCGAAAAAACGAATTAACATGAAAAAACTATATTGACATCGTTTTTGAAACATGTTATATTAACAATCGGAGGAAGGAGATGGAAATTATGCTAATATCATTCGAAGCAAAAAATTTTCTGACTTTTGATGAATCCGGTCATGAATTTACGATGGAAACTGGTCGTGCAAGAGGAAAAAGGAATCATGTAATGGAAAACAGAAAGTGTAATTTATTAAAATTTTCTGCTATCTTTGGGAAGAACTCTTCTGGTAAAAGTAATTTTATTCGATCAATTCAATATGCAAGGCGTTTTATAATAAAAGGAATCGGTAAGGACAGAGAAATTTGTCGATTGTATAATCGCACTAAACCAGAAAATAGGGATAAACCCTCAGAGTTTATTTTTAAATTTTTAATTGCAGGAAAGATATATACATATAAAATCAGTATTCATTTAAATTCACTTTCTATTATGCATGAGTCATTACTTTGTGAAGAGTCCACGCTATTTATTAGAGACTTTCAACTGCAAAAATTTGACTATTTAATTAGATCAAAGTCTGATGTTATAAATATAAAGGGAAATTTGTTCTTTGACACAGTAAAAGAAGAAAAAAAGGTTTTTTTCCTGAAGGATATGAACACCAGTAAAGGCAATCTTTATGAGGAAAATGATCCAATTAATATTTTACAAACGTTATATACTATTTTTAAAGATTCAATAAAGATAGTATATCCCGAAACCCGGGTTGGTAATGATAAGCTTTTTTATAACTTTGAAACAGAAATGGCAAATTTATTAGAACACTTTGATTTTGATATCGAGACTTTTAAATTTGTAAAAGATACACCTGAAAATGTTTTTAAATATGTTCCGGAAAATATTATATCAGATATTTTAGACGATGTAAAAGAAAAGCTTTCTATCAGTTCTGATGAAAAAGTGTTTCTATTCGGTGCTGCACAAATCATTAAGTTTGAGTATCAAGATAATGATTTGCTTGTTCACACTTTAAAAACGCTACATAAAAATGGTGTTGAGTATGATTTGAATGAAGAATCGGATGGTCTTAGGCGAATTTTAGAATTAATGAGTATCTTAATTGCGCCAGAGGATGGTTCTATTTTCATAGTAGACGAAATTGAACGTTCTTTAAGTGCACCATTGACTAAAGGGTTTGTAGACTACTTCTTAAATCATTCTAAAAGTAAAAATGTTCAATTGATTGTCACAACGCATGAAACACGCTTGCTTGATTTTGAGTTGCTTAGAAAAGATGAAATATGGTTTTTTGATAAAGTGGCAGGAAACACTACTATCTCCCCTTTGACTAGTTATGATGGAATAGTGAGAGCTGATTCAAAAAATATTGATTTAGCTTTTATGGATGGAAGATTTGGTGGTATCCCTAATATTAGGAGGTGATCTCCTGTGCGACAAACTTTACAAAAATGTGAATGCAATCAAATGAAAAAATTAAAATTTTATTTTTGGTGCGGAGAAAAGGCGGAAGTTTTTGCAAATGCTTCCGCCAAAAAAGAAAATTTATCTTATGTAACCCCTCACATTTATGAGGTTAATGCTGATTCTGAAATAAAAAATAAACTAAAAAAATTTCGCACGTATAAAGCATCTTTTGATCCAGTGATACTTTATGTGGAAGAGAAGAAATTTAGGCTGTTTTCTAAATTACCTAGAAATGTTCAAGTGATTTTTGTTAACTAAATCAATCTGCCTTTGGCAGTTAATATAATGTCACAACGTATGGGGGTGAGAAGCAATAAAAATGATTAATCTAAAAGGGCAAAAAAAATCCCAAGTAACTTTTGGCGAAGTTATTGGGGGGAAATTTAGTTAGATTAATCTCAACGAAAAGTGAGATTGATCTAGCATCTAGTATAAATAAACTGGTATTATTCTACTATCAATCTCCTTTTTTGTCAAGAGTTTTTGCAAAGAGCTATTTTGTGATGCTAAATAGTTTGACAATGAAAGGAGGGGTTCAATGAACCTTTCAGAAAAATTTAATTTAAGTTTTAAAGGACATGCACATTATAATTTTGTTGATATTCATTTAGGTGTTGATAACAGATTGTATGTCGAACCATTATTAGTACAGTATTTCGACGATGAATATTCCAAGGAAGCAAGTTTGTCTTTGAATGATTATCTTAAACAGGTGATGCAATGTTTTTCAAATAAAAATGATATGGATTTGCATCGTTTATTTGCTCCTGCTACAGAACTTAAATCAGTTTATTTAGGCATGTCAAAGATGACTAATAAAGGCAGAGGTGCAGGTGACAAAATCCTGTATAAAGTATTTTCTAGTGTGTATGAAACAATTGACCAGTCGAGTCTAGATGATGTGGAAATGTATACTTATACTGCTCTTCCACTGATTGCAAAGAATTTTGATAAGGATCGCATGTCAGACTTAATCTGTCGACTTTGTTTAAAAGCAATTCATGCATTTACACTTGATCAGGCGGCAAAGTTCAATATTCCAATTAGTCAGAATGAAATAGAACTAGGCTATTGTTGGGATAATGAAAGTCATAGCTGGAAAATGTTTCGTGGTAAAGTTCCGACATATAATGGTAAACCTGTTCTCTTAACACCTAAGAAATGGGTAGTGACTTCACCTATTAGTAACCCAAATAGTTTTTTACTTGTAGAATGTGCATATATTAAACAAAAAGAACATTTTGCAAATAAAACGGCACTCTCTCAAAAATATACAAAAGATGGAGAGCTTTACTATGATATGCCATCAAAAAAACAAGTATACGAGTCGGATTTTAAGGGCAATTGCGCAAAAGATGTAATTGGAGATTTTGTTTCTGAGGGAACTGTAGATTTTCAGGCTTTTATTAATAGAAAACGATTAGTAATAGCAAAGAGGGGACAGTATCTTTCTGATGAAAAGTTGGATTTGTTGCTATATTCATGTGGGGGACAAGCTGAATTAGCTTGATTTTTCTGGGGTGCCGGGCCGAGATAGTGGTCTGGCACCTATTTAATTTGCTTAGAAATAATATTACAAAACATCTTTAGATTTTGAACAAATAATTAAATTAGAACTTGTCTCTATAATTTTGAAAAAAATAAAAATTTTTGAAATATGATGTAAAATTATGTATAAGTGTGTATAATCAAATTGTAAAGAGCAAACCCTTGTAATAGTTTTTTTGAAGAGAAAATATTGTATAAATAATTTGAATTTGATCTATTTTACTAGTGTAATGAAAATATAGAATAAGGAGCTAAAATGGGAGAGAATGTTATACGACGTCTTAAAATTAAAAATCTTAAAGGCTTATACGATGTAACTATTACGTTTTCGGATACTTTAACTGCAATAATGGGGGTGAATGGTTCAGGGAAAACATCTATATTACATGCGTTAGCTTGTATTTATAAGAAAGAACGTTTTGGTGAAGATTATAAGTTTAGTAATTTTCTTGTTCCTAATCCGGATTCGAAATGGAGCGGAAGTGAATTAACAGCGGTATATTGGCAAGGAGAAATTAGAAAGAAGGGTCCCTCCAAAGGAAAGAAAAGGTTAAGATTTCGTAGATATTATAAAAATGCTGATCGATGGGCTCCATCCTATTCCTCGAGACCAAAACGAGATGTATTTTACATAGGCATAGATTCTTGTATGCCAGAGATAGAGAGAAAAAAGCGTAATACTTATATTTCCTATACTACTCAAGCGAAGGAAGATCGAATTTCCAATAAAATTATTCAAAAGGCAGCTTATGTACTGAATAAAGAATATACGATGTTGTTAGAGCACAGTATACAAAGAAAAGATATATTTGGAGTTCAGCTGAGTAATGGGCTTGCATATTCTGCGTTAAGTATGGGAACGGGAGAGCAACGCGTGTTAAAGATTCTTAAAACAGTTTTGTATGCGCCTGATTATTCACTAATTTTAATTGATGAAATTGATTTGTTATTGCATGTCAATGCTTTTAAAAGGCTTTTAAATGTTATTAACAATGAAGCTAATAGAAAACATTTACAAATAATTTTCACTACTCACTCTCTAATGATAAGTGAATATGATTTTATCTCTATACAATATATTGAGCAGGTAAAACAAAAGACATTTGTATATTCCAGTATAAATACAGGACTGATTTATTCAATGACAGGAATTGAAATGCGTGCAGTTAAGATATATGTAGAGGATCGTTTAGCACAGGCAATCGTGAAGAAAGTAGCAAAAGAACTTAACATGTTGAAGAAAATTGAAGTACATCGTTTTGGTTCTTCAGAAAATGCATTTACATTAGCGGCAAGTACTGTATTGAAAAATGAATTAAAAGACAATCTTCTAATCGTATTGGATGGGGATGTCTATATAAATGAGGAAAGCAAATTAGAACAAATCAAAAAATATTTATCGGGCACCGAAGAAGATATCGAAGAAAAATGGAGACAAGCTTTACTGTTGATTAACCAATTTTCGCTACCAGAAGAGTGTAGAAAGCCAGAAAAATTTATTCATAAATTATTAGTTAATGAAAAAAATGAACAGAGTGAATTGGTTAAGTTAGCCAGAGAAATTCATGGTGTGGATGATACACACGAGTATATTAATGAAATCGTAAATAGAATAGGTGAGAGTTATGATATAGTCGTTAATGACATTTTAACAATTATATCTCAGTCTTCAGAATGGCAGGACTACACAAGGAATATTCGAGAATGGCTTCAAGAAAGATCGGAGTTATGATTTTATGATTATAAAATCTAAAGGTAAGTGGCTATCAGAGCAATTTAGATTTTACAGTAAGGTTTAAAATAGGGGTAAAAGTGTTATTAGTCTTATACATAGGATTTTAAACTAATAAAATGGCATAAAATATGATAAAAAAAGAACTGACAAATTTGATTGCCAGTTCTTTTTTAGTTAGACGTTTTCCTCAATGCTTGCTACCATTACAAGCAATCCATTATGATAAAAAATGTGTTCGGATATAACACAATAAAATGGAGATGAAGCACCTGTTAAGGTATCCACTATAAAAATCAATTTATATTTTTTTATCTCTATCGTTCTTGTACTGCTGTAACCAGTCCTCTAACTCTTTTACAATAGACTCATCTATTTCCCCGTCACTTTCTACGAAACTGGACAGAAAGTAGGATAAGTTAAATCTCCATTTATCTTTTTCAAATACCTTTGTAATTTGGGAGGAAGAATATTCCGCCAAACTAATTTTTGCGGCATATAACCTACTGTTTGCTTTTGATATCTTCATAATGCCTGTTATAGATATAAATCCTTTTTCTATTAGACTGTTTAGTAATGGATGGACTGAGTTTTTTGCCCAGGAACCATCTTCTCTTCTCTCCAAAATTTCACCAACCGTTAAAGGATTTTGAGAAGTCCAAAGTATTTTCATAAATGCATATTCAGTCGGAGATAGATGTGGAATGTTTTTTTTCATTTTTTCATAAGGCCACCCTCCAATAGTATGTATAAAATATACCTTAAAAATTAACAAAAATCAATATAATTCAAAGAAAACTATTGATATAAACTGAAATTTATGTAATATAAAATTATACACTATAAAATTTTATAGATAACTTTGCGAAGAAAAGTACCTGCTAAATTATTATTTATAGGGAGGAGGTTAATTTCCTAAAAGGAGAGCTGGATTATTAATGAAAGCATATTAAAAGTTTAAAAACATTTGTGTTTATGCACCAGACTGTATTACAATAAGAAGGGGTAGGTGTACTATGAAAAAATTAATTTCATTCATGTTAGTCGGAGTTATGTCCTTTAGTTTTTGTTCAACAGCTTTTGCTGCTGAACAAGTATCTAATTCGATGTTTTACACAAAGGATGTAGAAACCAGTGCAATTGAATTAAGCAAGGCAGAGATGGCAGAATACAATATTTATAATTTGAGTTTGCCTAGCGATTTGAAAACAAAAGGCGTCTCAGATGAGGAGATTACCAAGGACAGCATCTTGCGATATTGTACAGAAGTATCTATTGATAACATAGATGGTTATGAGATTACCACTTATGAATCAGATGTGCTTGCAAATTATCTTTATAATTGCGAATCGATTATTGATATTGCAGAGATGAATGGATCACTTTATGTGACTTACTTAACAAGCGACAACGAAAATGTTGTATTAAATTATAATGAAGAAGGTTTGCTTGATAAATGTGTTTATGAAAATGAAACAGGAAAATCAATATATATTTCTGATGAAGAAGCATTAGTGGACAATGCTGTTTTATATGAAATGAGTGACGAATTGCAAGATTTTATTAACGAACAAATTGACAAGGGAGAAATTGATCAGTTGTATGAAATCGATAACCTTCATATAAGTGAGGAGGATGGTGCATATGTTATTGAAGAAAAAGCGATATCAGAAGAAGTTACACCAATAGGCGCAATTAGTCTAATGAGTACGTCTGTTCCAACATCAGACTCTGAATTGTTAAACAATCTTAAAAAGGATTTCTCGATGTATACCGGCCAAGTAAAGTTTGCAGGCAATAAAAACTGTGCATATCTAGGAAAAAATGTTAGAGTAACTATTAAAGAAGACCGAAACAGTTATACTAAATCCAAAGGAAATTGGAAAACATTTGGTGCAGGTGTTGCGGTTACTTTGGTGGCGGCTTATTTGGGAGGCCCAATGATATTAGCAGTTAAAGTTTTGACTGCAGCAGGAATTGGAATTTCAGCAGCAGATACACTTTTATCAGCAATACAGTTAAGTAAATCTGCAGAATATACATTTAAAGGAAATAGATTTGGATATGCTTATGATACTACAGTATGGAATAAAGATGTTTTAGTACAGGTAAAGAAATCAGGTGGAAAATTCTCAGGCGGATATAACAGTAGTGGAAAATTTACTTGGATAATCTCAACAAGTCCAAGTGCTTATGATAAATCAATTGATCAATGGGTAAATAATGTTATTACATATTACAACTCGGATTTAGTATCTAAAAAAGGTAAAACATCTTTTATGCCATAACTTGTATTCTTTAGATCAAATTTTATGAGTTATACAAATTAGTTTGCGTTTTTAGAACCTTCTATTTCAATGGTAAATTAAATAGAAGGTTTCTTTCAATTTAAATATACTATGTATGAAGGGGGATGATAAGGTGAAAAAATCTACATTGATAATTATATGTACGTTTTGTGTAGTATTAAGTGTTATTGGTTTTAATTATATAAGAAATATAATGAGAGATGCTTCAATTACTGTTTTGAATGAAAAGCAAGTAGAGGCATACAATAAGTATAAATTATCAATATCCAGTAACACGTTAAAGGATGATATATTAAATTTGTGCGAGAAATTAGACGTTGAAGTTGTGGGAGACATTGGAATACAGAAATTTTCATCGCAAGAAGTAGTAGATTATTTATACAACTGCAAAGAGTTAACTTCTATAGAAGTATTACATGACAATGTTTATGTTTTCTATACCACTAATGATAATCTGAAAGTATACCTAGGCTATAGTAATACGGGTTTTGTATCGTTGGATATATCTGATGAAATAAAAGATACCTTAGTCAGAATTACAGAAAATAAAGGGTTGCTGTATCAAAATTTTTCAAAAGATGAGTCTGAACCTGATCATTTATAAAACAAGAAGGTGCATTAATGAACAAGTTGTCTGTTGTTATCCAGATCTAAAAGAACATACTTAGTATCATCAACTTTTTGGAGGTAAAGAATATTCCTTTTTGAAAAAGGTTCCGGATAGCTATCTGTATTTAGACTTAGTAGAATGAAAATGGCTTAGGGAATGAATTATTGCTTCATTCCCTTTTTACTGTTGATAAATGGCTCAACAATTTGAAACAACCCCTCCTATAAACTAATATTATAAACCTGAATAATACTAAAGGAGGAAAACTCAATGCCAATCACAGAAAAAGCAACCATCAGAAGCAAATGCACCTTTTCAAAGGACAGGAAACACAAATTTCTGCTAACCCTAGAATGGGAAGAGAAGAAGCCAAAAGCTGTTGTAATCATGACATCACCTGCAGAAGCCAACTGCATTGTAACAGACCTAACCACCAGCCTAGTAATCAAAAATCTTCACGCTCTGGGCTATGGAGGGTGCGACCTTGTAAACCTCGGTTCAAAGCTCCACTATAACAAGCTTATTGTGGATAAAACAGAGGAGGATTACAACAAGGAAAATCAAGAGGTCATACAAAGATGTGTGGCAGACGAAAAGAACGAAAAAACAATCATTGCATGGGGTTCATGTGGTGAGGGTAACAAAAGAATCCAAGCCTACCAGAAAATCCTATTAGAGAAGCTTTCTGACTATGAAGATAAGCTTTTTGTGATTCAGGACGGACGTGGCAAGAGCGGACTTCATCCTCTGACCCCTTCCATCAGGAATCGGTGGGAGCTAGTACCATTTGAAATGCCAAAGACCCAAAATCAGCCCTTGGAACAGCCTGCCCCACCAGATGTAACCACTGTACAAGAGAAGCCCCCAGAATCAGAAGTTTCAGCAAAAGTAGCCCCAGAAAACCAACAACCAGAAGAAATAGCAGAATAAGACCTAATCCCATTGAGGATTAGGTCTATTTTTGTGAAAAAATTAGAAAGGGGTGAAACAGATGCCATGGATTAAGATTGTAATCTACATATTTCTGTAAGAAATTCATTGCTATTGACTGATGACCATATAAAAAGGAGATTGATAATCATGCTATATATAGTAGGAACACAGAAAGAAGCGGAAAAATTAGAGGGATTGTTGCCAAAGGAAGTTT